>Ga0070713_100002425_pt1 | contig 12154 bp, 10 predicted proteins | sample LARL82metaG_FD_65465 | JGI IMG/M metagenome (GOLD analysis project Ga0070713, IMG submission 65465) | Corn, switchgrass and miscanthus rhizosphere microbial communities from Kellogg Biological Station, Michigan, USA - LAR L8-2 metaG | ecosystem: Host-associated > Plants > Roots > Rhizosphere ... | reverse complement strand
CCGACGCCCAGCGGGCCGATGCGGAGGCGGCTGCCGAGGTCGGCGAGGCAACCTCCTATTCGTCTGAGGCTGCTGAGAACAACGGCACCCTAGCCACGGACGAAGCGCTGGCGGCGTTGCGGGAGAAGTTGGCCGGTCGCTGAGAGTCTGAGCCACAAGGGGCCTCGCTGAAGTGAACGTGGGGCTGACCGGCGGTCTCGGATCGGGAAAGAGCACGGTAGCGGCCCTGTTGGGCGAGCATGGTGCGGTCATCATCGATGCCGATGTCGTCGCTCGAGAGGTCGTCCGGGCGGGCACGCCCGGCTTTGCCGCCGTCGTCGCCCGATTCGGACCTGACGTCGTCGGTCGGGACGGTGAATTGGATCGCGCCGCGCTGGCGCGAATCGTGTTCGCCGACGGAGCTGCCCTCGACGAGCTGAATGCGATCGTGCATCCGCTCGTTGGGTCCCGGTCGGCTGAGCTTGCCGCCGCCGTGCCGCCCGGGGCCGTCGTCGTCCATGACATCCCCCTCCTCGCCGAGAACGGACTGGCCGATCGGTTCGACACGGTCGTGGTGGTCGAGGCCGACCGAGAGATTAGGCTCGCCCGGCTGGCTGAGCGGGGATTGACGCGAGCCGAAGCGGAAGCGCGCATGGCCGCCCAAGCGACCGACGAGAAGCGCCGTGCCATCGCCGACGAGATCGTGCGCAACGACGGTGATTTGGACTCCCTTGCCCGCCAAGTCGATCGGCTCTGGGATCGCCTCAATGGCTCGGCGAGGTCTGATGCGGCTACCTAGCTCGACTGGTTTGGTGGCCTAAGTAGCATCGGATAGAGTCATCGGCCGGCGGGCAGTGCGGGTGCGCTGCCGACGTCGCGCGGACGTAGCGCAGCTGGTAGCGCATCACCTTGCCAAGGTGAGGGTCGCGGGTTCGAATCCCGTCGTCCGCTCGAAGGCGCCTCCCGACGGCTGGCAGCTCCGACCTCCCGGTGCGCGGCGGCTCGTCAGGCGGCGGGCCGCGGTGATCGGATCTCGGTCGTACCCGGCGGCGTGGCCGAGTGGCTTAGGCAAGGGCCTGCAAAGCCCTGTACGCGGGTTCGATTCCCGCCGCCGCCTCGCAACAACGTCGCCTCAGGCGGCCACATACGGGCGATTAGCTCAGTGGGAGAGCACTACCTTGACACGGTAGGGGTCACTGGTTCAATCCCAGTATCGCCCACCATGAAGGCCCTGGATTCCGGGGCCTTCGTTGTTTCTACGGCTCGTTTAGTTCAGTTCGTGTCAACGAGTTGTCAACAGGACGAGAGGACCTGGGGCGGCACGATTGAACATCTGGCGTCATGAGATGTCACCGGCCCCGTCGGCACGCGTTCCGGTGGAGCGGTCCGGCCGAGTGCGCCTCATCGCAATGTCCAGGTTGGCCATTGGCTTGCGCGCCAAGTCGACAGCAGGTGCGTGCGAAGTCTCAACTGCCCTACGAGTAGGGCCCGGTGACGGCCCGACCTCGTTCGCATCGAGGGGTCAGAGGTTCAAATCCCCTCAGCTCCACGCATTCGACCCAGTAAATCTGGGCTATGCGCTCAGCACAACTGACCCTCACCGAGCGCAGTGTCACTCGCTTGTCACTGACACGAGGCGACACTTGGCAACCGCACCAGTTACGCCCGCCGTCACCCCCCGCTGCGATTCCAGCCAGGCGCCGGCGGCTTCGTCAGCGACGAGCAGCTGACTCCTGCCCGGCGTGCTCGCTGCATACGGCTCCGCGGTCACGAGCGGGTCAGTCGCCGTCGCCCCTCCTCGGTCTCGCAGCTGTCATTCTCTTCGCTTACTTGGACGCGAACAACTGCAGCATGTGCGTCGCCTCGAAGATGTCAGGTGTCTGAGGGGCTCTCGCCGCGGATCGGGAGCCAGTAGAAGGCATTGAAGGCGGCGATTACTGCTACGCCCAGGATCGGTAGCGCGGCGCCGAGCAGTGCGCCGGTTGCGAGCCAGGCGAGGGCGAGTTGGAAGCGTCTGCCGATCGCCGTCGCAGCCGCCGGGTCGAGCGTGTCGCTAATGAGGCCGTGACTTCGCGCGTACTGCCAGACGGCGTTGAACGTCAGTGCGGTCGCGTCGAATGCGATGCCGTAGAAGACGACGGCCGTTCGCTGGCCGTGCCCGTCGTGCAGGGCCCCGGCGAGGACCGACGTAGCGAAGGGAAGAAACGCGACGACCATCAGCAGCAGGGTGTTGAGCAGCAGGATGCCCCGGTCGGCGGTTCGGATGTGGTCGAACATGACGTGGTGGTTCACCCACACCTGTCCGATGAACAGGAACGTGACCGCGTAAGCGAGGTAGGACGGCCAGAGCATGGCGAGGCCATGGAGCAGGTGGGTGTAGTCGGTCGGGGGCTTGATCTCGAGGATGAGCAGGGTGGTAGTGATCGCGAAAACACCGTCGCTGAATGCCTCGAGTCGCGTCGTGCCGCGGTGCACCGAGGACGGACCCGGGTCGGCTGTGCCTCTGGGGGTGCGTGCCAGGGTGAGCCAGTGCCGCCAGCCTCTGGGTCGACCGGTCACAGGTCGAGCACGACCTCGTCGAGTGGCTGCGAGCAGCAGATCAACGCGCTTCCGTCGGCCGGGGGTTCGACGGGGTCGGGATCGTACCGGACATCGCCGGCGACGAGCGTCGTCTCGCAGGTATGGCACACACCGGTCCGGCAGGACCAGCGGACTGGCACGTCGCATGCCTCGGCGAGCTCCAGGACGCTGGCGTAGTCGCTGCTCCAGCGGACGGCCAGGTCGCTGCGGGCGAACTCGATGGGCGGGCCGGTCCCCGGCTGACCGGCGGGTGGGTGGGGCGTCCGTGCCGGTGTCGCGGCGATACCGGGCGTCAGGCCCGGCGCGGGACCGAACGGTTCGGTATGGATGTGCGAGCCGTCGATGCCGATGGCCGCCAGGCCGGCGCCGATGTCGGCCATGAACGACGCGGGCCCGCACAGGTAGGCCTGGGCGTCTCCGGGCAGTGCGAGCGCGGCGAGGAGTGACCCGGTGAGGCGGCTGGGGTGGTCGAAGTCGCGGCCTTGCCGGTCGTGCGGGCCGGGACGGCTGTAATAGACGTAGCATCGGATGTTCAACAGCGACGCCGCCAGCGTCCTGGCCTCGGCGGCGAATGCGTGGTCGCGGCCGCTACGTGCGCCATGCAGCCACCAGATCTCCCGATCCGAATGCTCCTCGGCAAGCGCCTGCAGCATCGCAAGGACTGGGGTGGCGCCGATACCCGCACTAATTAGCAGCACCGGGGCCTGCGTGCGATCAAGGATGAAGGTGCCGCGTGGCGCCGCCACATCGACCCGGTCGCCTACGGTCAGCCGTGTATGCAGATAGCCGCTGGCGGCGCCGTCATGCTCACGCTTGACGCTGATCCGGTAGTAACCGGCATCGGGCAATCCCGACAAGGAGTAATTGCGCAGCAGCGAGCGCTGGTCAGCGTCGGGCTGGACCCGCACGGTGAGGTACTGCCCTGGGCGGGCGGCCGGCAGCGTCGCGCCGGTGGGATCGTCCAGGCGGATCGAGATCACCGAGTCGCATTCGCGAGTGATCGTGGTGACGGTCAGCTGCCGAAAGCCGGGCCAGGCGGGAGGAGGGCTGGTGAGTGCGAGGCCGGCGTTGCCGCCACCGGGCTCTCCCTCGACCAACGCCCGGAACGACGCCTGCCAGCCCGGGCTGAGCGCAGGGATCCGCAGCGCTCGAAGCAGTTGCTGTCGCGTGTGGCCGGGCAGATACAGCAGCGCGTCCACCTCGGCGACCGGCATCCGCTCAGCGCCGGAGGCGACCTGGACAATCTCGTCTCCCGCCTGCACGTGGCCCTCTTCAAGCACGCGGAAGTAGAAGCCCGGTCGGTGGTGCGAGACCAGCAGAGCAGGGATACGCGGGTCTTTCATCCGGATCCCGACGCGGTAACAGGTCACGCGCGGTTGCGTGACCTCGAAGACAGCCGTCCCGATCCGGTACCGATCACCGATACAGACCTGATCATCGTCGAGCCCATCGACGGTGAAGTTCTCACCGAACTGTCCGTAGACGAAGTCGCCCCGGCCCAACTCGTGTTCCCAATACCGGTACGAGCCGATCTGATAGACGAACACTGCGCGCTGCTCGCCCCCGTGTCCGGCGAGATCACCTTGACCGTCCCCGTCCACGTTCAACTTGCCGACCCGGCGACGACCCGCCACGGGATCCTTGAAAACCCCGGTGTGGACGGTCTTGCCCTGCCAGGCCACGTCCTTCGGCATGCCGACATTGACCGACAGCAGGACCCCCACCCGGCGCATACCGTCCGCGACCGGCCGCACCGTCGACCCCGAGCCCATCCTCACGCGCCTCCGACGGTCACCCTTGAGCTCCTCCACGGAGTATCCCGCACAAAGAAACCCAGCCAAGGCCACAGACTGCCGCGCCAGGATCAAACTCTCGCCAAGTCCATTGAAGGCTCGGAGGCATGACGTACGCGCGGAGCGTCGAGTGTCCGCTCGACGGCGAGGGGTTGGTCTGAGCATTGATCACTGCAGCGGACACCCGGCCGATAGTCCGCCCAGGTACCCGTTGGTCAGCGACTCGCACGCGAGCACGGCCAAGGCCTGCGCTTGAGCCACTTGTAGATCACCTGAACGACGCTGGCATCGATCGTCGCCGCTTCAGCGACGCGCGGCCCGTCGCCCGGATCGATGGACATCTAAAACCTCGATCCGTGGCCGCGACCGACGGTTGATCTCCATTCAGGTAGTTGATCTTGACTGTGGTGCGGGGCAGGGTTGATCTGCTGGTCTGCCCAGCGTTCGGTTCTTCGGTCGGGCCTCGACGGCGAGGGGGATGAGGTCAGGCATCGGCTGGCGGCCCGGTGACGGTGGTCCAGAGGGTGGTCCTGCCTCGGCCGGCTACCTGACCGTGGCCAGCGGGCGGCTCGGTTGTCACGCCAACCCTCTCAACTCGTGGGAGCGCCAGGTACAGTCTGCACGCGATACCGCCTGACCGCGCCGATCGGCGAGCCGAGATTGCACCGGACCGGTGGCAGACATGTCCAAAGTCGCGGTTCGCCCGGTGTGCCCAGATATATTCGGGCCGCCTCGAAATCGCTCGATGGGACGCGACGCGCGGACACCGTTTGCCCTCGGCGGATCCGGGTGGGAGCCTTCGAGATGCGGCCGGAGTCCCGGACCCCTCTAGGTCCGGAGCTCCAACGGTCCGTCGCCCGTGACAAGGTGGATCTGCCGACCTTGCGACGAACGGGTGTGCGATGGAGGCGTGGCGGATCTTCGCAGCCCCGGGGGGAGGACGCTCCCCGCCACGCCCCACGCAAATTATCCTCCGGAAACTACGAGCGTGTGACTAATCGAGCGGCAGTCAACACGAGCGACTCGTAGACACCTGGTCAGGCCATCTCCGGCATGCGCAGGTGGCCGATGGCCAGCTCGAATTCTTTGACGTCGACTACCTCGGCTCCGACGTTCTGGTCGCGTAGCGTCGCCGCCGGCGCCCGGGTCAAGGTCGTCGAGATGTGGGATCCGATCGGTCGTCCACCGCCGGAGTGGCTCGCCGGCCGCGGCCGCTGCCGTAGGGCCGGGTGATGATCTCCAGGATGCTCCCGTTCGGGTCGTCCCAATACACGCCGCGGCCGCCGTCGTTGGTGTTGATCGCGTTCGGCTGGCGATGGAACGGGTCGGCCCAGTAGTCCAGCCCGCGCTCCGTTATGCGGGCGACGATCTCGTCGAACTCCGCCTCGCTGACCAGGAAGGCATAGTGCGCGAGAACCGGCTCGCCCCCATGTGCCTGGATTGTTGAATGCCCCCGCGTGCTTTCAGGGCACGGACAGCCCACCCCATCCGCAGCGAACCTAAAGATCCATCTGCGTCGACCGTGGAGCAGATCGGCGACTCATGACGGCACGGTCGCCGGACTGTCAATTCGTGCCCATGAACACGAGAAGGCGTGGCCGGGAGTTAGCCTGCCGAGAACGTTGGCGTACGGGACGCCGGCTTGATGTGCGCGAAGAGGCTGCGGCCGTTCCACGTAGGAAAGGCGCGAACGAGCGGCGCGGGACCGTGCACTTTGATGCCGCCGTCGCGGGTGGCTTCCGCCCAGGCGAGTCGGCCCGCGTGCCACTTGACGAAGGCTTCGGCTTCAGCCGTGACGTAGAGGTCCTCGTCGAGGCCGGGGTACTCCTTGCAGATCTCGGCGTCTCCGTGCTCGATCAGCAGCCAGTAGCGCTCGTGGCGCTGCCCGCGGGTGAAGTCGAAGCGGATGACGACCCGCCGGTCCGGAAGTCGGTCTCGTTGAAGTGCGTTGCACATCGACCAAAGCGCAACGAAGGGGTCGAGGTGCTGGGGGGCGATCTCGAGCCAGGCGGCACCCCACTCGCCGAGCAACTGGCAGACCTTGAACAGGTCGTGACCTGCTGCCGTGAGCTGGTATCGGCTTCCGCGTCCGCCGGGCTTGGGTGCCGACTCGATGATGCCGAAACGTTCGAGCTGCTGGAGCCGCTGCGAGAGCAGGGTGCGGGAGAGTCCCGGCGCTCCCTCCAGGATCGTGGTGAAGCTGTCGCAACCTAGGTGCAGGTTGCGGATGATCAGTGGCGTCCAGCGCTCGGCGAAGAGCTCGGCGCCACGAGCGATCGGGCAGTACTGGCCGTATGTTCGCACGACACCACCGTCGCGCGTCTGGCTTCGGTTGTGAAGTCCAGATTCCTGACTTCACGGCCCGAGTCCTCGGTGGTGCGATCGCTATCGAGTTTGAGCGCAGAGGCTGACAGCGATCACCAGCAGGTTGGCCGTGACACCGAGGAGGCCGACCGAGATGCAGATCGACGGGTTCCGGGGCGAGCTGATCACCGCTGACCATTCCGACTACGACACCGTCCGAGCGGTGTGGAACGGCGCCGTCGACCGGCGCCCCCGGCTGATCGCCCGATGCAGCGGGACCGCCGATGTGGCCGCTGCCGTGCGCTTCGCCCGCGATCACGACCTGGAGATCGCCATACGGGGCGGGGGCCACAACGTTGCCGGCACCGCCATATGCGACGACGGGATCATCATCGACCTCTCGGCGATGCGGGCCGTATGGGTCGACTCCGAGGGCCTCACGGCCCAGGTGCAGGGTGGTGCGCTGTGGGGCGACGTCGACCACGAGACGCAGGCGTACGGTCTGGCCACCACCGGCGGCATCGTGGGCCACACCGGCGTCGCCGGGCTTACCCTCGGCGGTGGCATCGGCTTCCTCATGCGCAAATACGGGCTCGCCGTCGACAACCTGCTGGCCGCCGAGGTGGTCACCGCCGAGGGCAGCATCATCCGGGCGTCCGCCCATGAACACCCCGATCTGTTCTGGGCGCTACGAGGCGGCGGCGGCAACTTCGGCGTCGTCACCACGTTCCAGTTCGCTCTGCACCCCGTCGGCCCGACCGTGATGGCCGGACCCGTCTTCTGGGCGGCCGAGGACACTACCGACGTGCTGAGCTTCTACCGGGACTTCGTCGCCGAAGCGCCCGACGAGCTCGGCACCGTCGTCAGGCTCGGCACCGTGCCCCCGCTGCCGGACATCCCCGAGGACCTGCACTGGCGGCCGGCCATCGCCGTGGCCTGCTGCTACGCCGGCGCCGTCGAAGACGGCGAGCGTGCGGTGCGGACCCTCCGCCGGCTCGGGACGCCGCTCGTGGACCTGCTCTCACCCACGCCCTACGTCGTCTTCCAGGGGGCCCTCGACGACACCGTCCTCCACGGGTGGCACTACCACTGGAAGGCCACCAACCTCACCGGCCTCTCCGACGCCGTCATCGCCGCCATCGCCGATCACGCCTACAGCGCCAGCTCGCCCAGGTCGTATTCGGCGATATTCCACGCGGGTGGCGCGGTCGCCCGAGTCCCTCACGACGCCACCGCCTACGCCGGTCGCGATGTGGCCCACAACATGTCCATCGACGGCGTGTGGCTCCCTGACGAGTCCGGCGAGTACGCCGCGGCCGACACCGCTTGGGCGCGCCGGTATCTTCAAGCCCTCCAACCGCACCGCGCCAGGAGCGTCTACGTCAACTTCCTCGATGCCGACGACGACACCAGCCGCGTTCGAGAGGCCTACGGCGATCACATCTACCGGCGACTGGCCGATATCAAGGCCAAGTACGACCCCGACAATGCCTTCCACCACAACAAGAACATCCCTCCCGGGTGACAAAGATCGAGATGCCACTGATGCATGCCGGTTTACGGCGCTTCGACCAAGTCGAAAGCTCTGAACTCCGGAGAGCTCATTGGTGCCCCGTGGCACGGCAAGTAACCTGTGATCGCCACCATGGACGCCTCAGCCGCAGGCGACGATCCCGCGGCACAGATCTGCGCGTCGCTCCTCCATTCGGAGTCGTGAACTGCCGGCCGATTGTGCCGACCTGGGGATTGTGCCGACCTCGTTCGTGGACGCCCCGGCAGAACAGGCTTACAGGCCGCCGAGGTCGGCACAATCCGAGAGGCCCCAGCCGCGGCGTGCGGAACCGAACTGAGGCATCGCAAGTTGACATGCGAAGCAACGCACGGCTGGCCCGGCGAAACCTCATCGGTGCCAGCGCTTTCACTCCAATCGCGGCGCCGAGGATCGGGGTAGCAGCACGCAAATCCTGCCCGCAATCGCGCCGAGGCGCAGGAGTGCAGCCGGGCACCCGGACAGGATTGCGCCGATGTCGCCAGTAGGAATCTCCCGCTGCGCAACGCATGTCGTGTCAAGGTCGGCACAATCCGGAGATCGGCACAATCGGCGATCGAGAGCAGGCGTCTCAAGCGGGTTGCCCTCCGTCGCCACAGGAAACAGCGGCTCCAAAGCACCGCCAGCCGGGTGGAACACTCCACCCGTCAGTGACGCTGGCGCGCGGCCCAGCGTGCATTAACCACCCGGCAATAAGCGACGCGCCTCTCATGCCTTGATCAGGTCCGCGGGCGCAGCCAACATCTGGAACCGGGGGCGAGCTGGCGCACGCGGTACCCGTTCTGATCGCTGATCGCGCGCTGCGAGCTCCGCGCAGATGAAACCGGTATGTAGCACCTCTCCGGTGATCGCGCGGTACGCATTTCTTGCCGCGGTTGTAGATGTCGTGCAGGTCGAGCTTCGGCTTCAGGCGGCATCCGTTGCTGCAACTCAGCTCATCGTGGGCTGATCCGGAATACTTTCATGGCGTTGTAGCAGTTGGTCCACACGGTGCCGGCTCCGCCAGCGACCGACCCGGCGAAGTCCTCGACGTGCACGGCGGCGCTGGTTTGGTTGGTGGTGGGGTCGATGGCTTCGATGATGGAGAACTGGGCGTCGTGGCCGATCCATACCTGCTTGTTGAAGATGGTGATTTCGCTGGGGTTGGGCTGCACGGACGGAATTAACGCCGTGACGGCCAGTGTGTTCAGGTCGATGCGGGCGATCACGCCGTTCCCGCCGTCATCGGCCGCCCAGACGGAGCCGAATCCCACCGCAACCCCGCGGATGGTGTCGCAGCAGCGACCCAGGCTGATGGTCGTGGTGACTTGGTTGGTGGCGGGGTCGATCCGCAGCACGCTAGAGCGGGCGGTGGTGACCCACACCGCGCCGGCGCCGGTGGTCAGCCCGCGGAAGTCGCATTTCGGTGGGCAGTGCGCCAGGTTCGCCGTAACGGTCGCGGTGACGGTGTTGGTGGTTGGGTCGATCCGTGAGACGTGGTTGTCGGCGTTGACCACCCACACCGACTGGTCGAGCACGCCGAGGTCGAACGGGCAGACCCCCGTCGAAATCGTCGCGACCACCTGGTTGGTGCCCGGGTCGATCCGCGACACGGTGCCGTCGGCGCAGTTGCTCACCCAAACCGCGTTGAATCCGCCGATCGCGCGGACGGGGAAGTTACCGACCGGGATGGTGGCCGTGACCTGGTTGGTGTCCGGGTCGATCCGTGCGACGGCGGCCGCGTCGAGGGTCACCCACGCCGAGCCGTTCGCGTAGCCGACCCCGGTCGGATTCACGGACAGGGGAATGACTGCGCTCACGTGCGCACCCGGGGTGGCCGCGGCCGCGTACCCGCCCCCGCCGAGCAGAAGCAGCACCGATCCACCGATCGCAGCAATCGTCTTGCGTCTCACATCAGTCCCCAATCACCCTGCCGCTGGGGCCATCCGCAAACGTGGAGGTGTACCAATCAGGTCAGGGCTGCACGATGTAGCCGGAGATGTGGCCATCCCCGTTGATTCCGTTATCGACGCCGTAGCCGGTCAGGCCGATGTAGGCGCCCGTTCCGCCCTGGAGGCTCACCGGACCTGTGTTGCCTATCCCGGGCGGAAGCGCGACCAAGCGGATGTGCTTTTGCATGTTGAAGGTGCCGCTGCCGTCGGCGCATGTGTACACCGTCTCAGTTAGGACGGTCACCACTCCGGGCTTCCCCTGGATCCCGGCGAGGGCTCGATAGGTGTCGATGAACGTGCCAGCCGGGCATAACGGGCCGGTGGTCGTGAAGTCGCCACTGTCGTAGTCGTCGAAAAACTGGATATTCGTCTCGGCGATCGTGAATGGCACCTGCGTCGCTGCCGCAGCGGACCCCATCTCGACCGTGGCAGCCGCACACCCGGCGAGTGCCGCGATGACGATGGAACTCTTTCGGACCATGGCACGCCGCCCCGACCGACAGTGAACTCAGCGCTCGCGTTTACGAACCGGCTCGAACCGCCTCCACGCCCAGTGCACCACGGGCCGCTCAAAGTCCTCTTGGAATCGTCTTGGAGCCTGATCGACCGGACTCCGGGCTCCGGGTTGGGGACTGTCGCTTCCGAATCTCTGCAGTTCACCAGCTCGCGTTAGCGTGTCGGCGACGAGCTTCCGGCTCTGGGCCGGCCTGGCTAGGAGATGTCGTCTCTGCGCCAGTTGGGTCGAAGAATCGGCGGGCTGACGAGGGTTCTCGGCGGGTCACCAGTCGGGGTCGGGGATGCGGCGAATTGCCGGCGTCAGGGGAATTCAGCCTGCGATGTCGTGACTGTGTTCCGCGCGCGGAAAGGTACCCAGTGCCGCGACGTCATACCCCGGCCGGTAGCTGCGGATGTCGGCGCGTCGACTGGGATAGGCGGCCCGGCGGCGCGGCGGCAACCGCCGCACGAAGGCCCCACGCGCCCGCAGGGCACGGTGCACACCCGCGACCAGCCGACGATTCGGTGGCCGGTAGCCCAGAGCGTCGATCAGCGCGGGGTCCATCAGCGCCTGGGCACCACGGCGGACCCACGAGCTCGGCAGCATCCGTTGCGCCGGGAAGGTGGCCATCAGATCCAGGGTGACATCGGCGATCCGGCGGGAGCTGTCGTTGCGGTGGAAGTGTTCGGCCTCGTAGTCATCGAGCAGCCGTTCGAAACCGGCCAGATCGGCGGGGACGTCCTGGATACCCATCAGCGTCCCCAGCCGCTGGTAGTAGGCGACGCACGCGCGCAGCTCGACATCGGTCAGCTGCCGCCAGCCGTAGTCCCGCAGCCAACGCACCGGGACGACCACGAACGCGGCGAGCACGTAACGCAGGTCGTCGTTGCTGATCGGGTACGAGCCGTGCATCTGGTTCATCCGGCGGATCGCGGCCCGCCCAGTAGGGTGATCGAATCCGTGCTCAAGCACCGCGTCGAGGATCAGAACCGTGTCGTCGTAACGCTTCTGCACCCGAGCGGTGAACTCCCCGCTGCGGTGCAGCAGTCCCCCGATACTCGGCACGGCATAGGTCCGGAACAGCGCGAAGCTCAACGCCTGATAGATGTCCCACGGAAACTCCAGCGTCGCCAGCTGCCGATAGATCTCGTGGTAGTCGATGTCGGGGTCACGCCGGGACAAGGCATCCCGCCGCGCGTACCGCCGACCACGCCGATCCCGGACCGGCACCATACCCACACGGCACCTCCGAACGGCCAGCTGACCCGGCTGAGTCTAGATTCCCTCGTGCGGGTCGCCATGGTGCGAACAATCGCATCGGGATCTACCCAGCGTCCCTCCCACCGCACGTGCGACGGTGTGTCAGCGCGATCCGTCGATCTCGCGTACCTGGCTAGCACCCCGGCCACCGCGCAGACGAATCTGTTAGAGCGTGCTCTTGCCGATCCGCGCGCGCCCGGCCGTCTGAATGAAGACCCTGGGTGGAGGCGGCGTCGACTCTGCCGTGAGGAACTGAGTGTGG
>Ga0070713_100002422_pt1 | contig 12177 bp, 9 predicted proteins | sample LARL82metaG_FD_65465 | JGI IMG/M metagenome (GOLD analysis project Ga0070713, IMG submission 65465) | Corn, switchgrass and miscanthus rhizosphere microbial communities from Kellogg Biological Station, Michigan, USA - LAR L8-2 metaG | ecosystem: Host-associated > Plants > Roots > Rhizosphere ... | reverse complement strand
AATAACGTTTTGCTGCCATGATTAAATCACCAACTGAATGTGGTCCTGCAGTTGGCACTAGTTTTTTGCGCAGTTCATCATTTGGTGCATGAAGTGAGATGGCAAGCTTGACTTGAAGATCTTCGTCTGCAAGTTTGTCTATTCCAGGTATGATGCCAACAGTAGAAATTGTAATACTTCGTTGTCCTAGTCCAAATGCACGTGGATGTGTTAGAAGTCTTACAGCTCGAATCATCTCGTCATAATTTGCAAGAGGTTCTCCCATTCCCATGAATACTAGATTGGTTACATGTTCCCCTCTTTGACGTAAAATTCTTGAAAAGTGTAGTACTTGGGAGACAATCTCTTCAGCTTTGAGATTTTTTTCAAAACCCATCTGACCTGTTGCACAAAAGACACAACCCATTGGACATCCAACTTGGGTTGAAACACAAACTGTTGACCTGGGATGGCCCTTGTCTTGTGACTTGCTATATTGCATTAGAACAGTTTCGATGAGTGTTTGGTCATCAAATTTTAAAAGTAGTTTTGTAGTATGACCGTCTTCACTTACAACTCTGTGTATCTCATCTTCAGAGCCCATTGTATATCCGGCAGTGACAAGTGCGTCCCGTAACGAAGTTGGAATCTGGTGCAAATCTGACATTTTTCTTGGAGATTCATGATATAATGCACGAAGCAGCTGCCCTGCCCTGTATCGTGGATGACCTAGCTTGACTACAAGATCATCCATCTCCTCTGGCAAAACCCGATAAAGATCAATCATCTTTAGATGTATTCTAATTTGCCTGTTGAAAATATGACTCTTGTGTAATTTTTAGTGGTTCTTGTGCTTGCTTTTAGATGGTAACACAAATTAGTCAAGTGGATTTGATGGGGTTAACACTATTCGTTATTGGTGGACTAGAACATTCTAAGGTCGTAATAATGATAGACATGTAAGAATTATACCGACAAATCCACCGATCATAAATATGACAGATCCTATAGTGAAGAACAAATATTTTCGTGAATTTTTGTCACTATCAAAAATTGACATAAATATAGCAAGAATGCCTGAAATGGAAAATGATCCTCCGACTCGATAGATCCAAATCTCTGGTAGATGAGAATCTAATTTTACCATCTCTGCATTTCTGTCAGATATTTTAGTTGTAAGTTGTGCTTGAGTTTCATTTAATTGAAGTTCTTCCGCTAACTGGGTTTCTAAAGAATTCAATTGTAAATTAGTCTGTTTATATTCATTAATTGCATTGTTCATTTGTAATAATTTTATTTGAGCATCATTTCCTGAAGTCATATTGGCTTCAGAAGAAAACATTTCTGCATCTTGAAGTGATTTATTTAATTCTTGTTCGAGAATTTGTTTCTGAGGTTTTAATTGCTCTATCTGTTTGATTTTATCATCAGTTTTTTGCATTTGATCAGTTAAGGTACCTCCATTTAAAACAGAATTTATTGTCATAAGTATGAATATCCCAGCTATCATTGTTGCATCAATTTGCAGTATCTCTTTTGCAGAAAGCATTAGTGAATAGATAATCCTAGTAACAAAAAACCTTTTGCTGATACAAAATAATTTTTAATCAATAAAATACCTCAAACCACATAATATTCTCCTTTGATTCTAGACCAGATTCTCACAAGTCTAAACCCCCCGATAGTAACATAAATTACTCAAAGGTATTTGATGTGGTTAATACCTGAAATTCTCTCAAAAATATGTCTATTTTATGACCTATTCATTCGAATCTACTGGCAATTAGTATTGTATTTTGAGATTCTCATAATTAATTTCGTGTCCAGGAATAAACTGAATTGGATCAGTCATAGTTCCTATTATTTTTGAAACCCGAATGAAAACACATCCGTCAAAACCGTCTAGAAGCACCATGTGATCTCTTATTGGGACCTTCTTTCTTGCATCCTTGATTACTACGCCGGAATTTGAGGCACCAATATTAGGTACTTGTGGAGTATTCTTCCAATCCTGAGTAGTATTTACAAAGAATTCAAATTGCCAAATGAATTCTTCTTTCAGTTCGTCTCCTAAAAGAGTGGACTGAAATATCGCATTCTGTCGTGATTTCATAATTATTGGCGTTCTTCTGTCTATTTCCTTGTCAGATGCACTCATTTTCATTATTATTTTTTCAGGCGTAGGCTCTAAAGAAGTCAATACTTTAATTCTCAATACAAACCACAGAAAATTATTATGATCTACTCTTTTGGTATTTAATGATCTTTTTCTTTCATCCTCTTCAAAAGTAATGTGCCAATTTCTAAGATTTTGTTCAATCGAGAAATGGTCTATGTGCAGATTGATACCTTTGTCTCTAAGCTGTTCGTCAAAAAAGTTTACAAGAGTTTTTTCTATAAAACCTGGAAAGAAAATTATGCGTTTGTTAGTAAATGCAAATGATCCTAAAACATAGAACTTTCCATTATCTGAGTGAAATACATATGTTATTGTTCCAGGATCTTTACCGTGTCTGAAAATTTTTCTAAATGGGCGTACCAGCGCAGAAGATTGATCTGAGCTAATTCCTTCGCCCCATGGAAAATTGTATTCTGCGATAAGTACTGAATCTGATTCCATTTTATACGAAGAGAAATCTGCAAGTGCAACTGGTCCACCCGTCCACTTTGCAGAGCTCTTGAAAATACTAGCTAATTTCTCAAATGTATCCATAGGATTACTATGTAATATTGAAAAATAGAGTTAGTAAAACTATTCTACCTGGATCACATGATGCGTTTAGAGCTATTCTCTATTTCCGTATACCATCTGAGAATCTCAGTATTGGTTTTGACTGTAATTTCCGACTTATCTTCTGGCAGGGGGCTTTTAGATTCAATTCTTTTCCAAATTTCGTCTAAGAGATCTATTTCTTTTTTTGAAAAATTGATGCCAAAAAGATTGTCTTTATAAGGAATTAAGCCGCTCATTTTTCTTTCGATACAAATCAATTTGGAATGAACTACACTTCCAAGAAATGATAAAATATCTTTTGTTAGATTCTCGTATGATGTTATAGCCTTCTCTGAGTATGGGAGAGGAACCATTTCATCAGATATTTTTGTTCTAGACGTCAAACTTATGGATACAAATTCGAAGCCTTCGTAAATTTTTTTTACTTCTTCATGGATGTTCTGTGAAAGCAAGATGGGAAATCCCGCATGCTTATATCTTCTAAAGATCTTAATGTGATTCATTCTGAAGAATGTTACTTTATTAAAAAAGATTCTAGATCTTTCTATCATTTGATTAATAATTTCTACTACGGTAGATTTTTCACTTTCTGAGACGAATTCAAATGAGCTCAAATCTGCATATGATAGTATTTTAGATAATTCTTCAACATGTACTTCATTGATTTCAGAATAAAACTCTCCTATTATTTTTCCAAGATCTTCTTCCCCTGTCTTATCTAAATATGCATAATAATTGATTTTTCCTTCACGTATTGATTTGCAAATTATTGCTAAATCTTCAATCAACATCATGATGTGTGAAACAATCGCAATCTGTAATACTGCAATTCCTTCATTTTCGTTTATGCCATACTCTTGCATTGCAGAGCGTTCTTTTTTTGAAATCTCTCTTAAATCTAGGATCAGTTGTGAGATTAAACCGGTTCTTGCAAAAATACCCTTACGTGAATAATGTTTCAATGCTTCATATTCAAAACTAATTTCTGTACTCAATTGGTTATGTTAATCAATAATGTGGTTATAAAATTTCATTATTAAAAACTAAGAAAAATGGAAAATTTTAATGGTTTTTTCTAAATCCATATTTTCATTGTTCTGATATGATTGTATAGTGTATTTTGTATGCCCTTTGTGTCTCTAATCTTTCTATTGAATACTTTAAGCCATTTTCAAAATTGAAACAAACACACGTACTAATCTGAGATTATTTTTTATGAATCTTTCATCATTTTGCAAACTCGTAAAATCCGGTTCATTTTTTGCCAATTTAGTAACTCCATCTTTATCAAGTTCAATAGATTTTTTCAAATCTTCAATACTACTATCAATATCCCCCTTTCTGGCTTTGAAACATGCTCTGTTATACCAAGCATTAGCCTGCTCTGGTATTTTTTCGATAATCTTGTTACAACATTCGATTGCTTCATCATGTTTTCCAATGGCAAACAGTATTATGGATTTTAACTCCATCATGGACAAATCATCCGGGTTGTTTCGCTCCAATTCATCTATTGCTGCCTTAGATTCATCTTTTTTATCCAATTCATAAAGACATACTGCTTTACGAAATAACGCCATCGGGTTATTTGGAATCGTTTTTAATATTAATTCAAAATCTGATAATGCTTCAGAATATTTTTTCAAACCGGTTAGGCTTACTCCCCTGTAGAGTATGGCATCATAATTGTCATTTTTTAGATTGATTGCCATGTTAAAAGATGTTATAGCTTCTTCGAATTTTTGAAGATTCAGCAACGCTCTTCCTTTGTAATCCCAAGCCCTCCAATCTTCTATGTTTATTTTATTTGCTCTTTCTAAACATTGTATAGTTTCTTCATTTCTTTGTAAGTTGAGTAAGATCATTCCCTTTAGAATAATAGCATCAGCCCAACTTTGATGTAATTCAAGAGCCTTATTGATGCAATCTAATGCATCATCATATTTTTTTAAATTGAATAATGCTTGTGATTTATTTGCCCATGATAGTTCCAATAAGGGATCTAGTTCTATAGACTTATCATAACATTTTATGGCTTCATGCCAGTTACCTTGTTTAGAATATTCCGTACCCTCCACATTCCAATGATTTTCATCTTTTAGTATAATTTTGTACCCCAGTAGTTCTAATTTGTTTGTCAATATTTTCAATAAATCTTCAAATTTATTTTTGTCTCCTTCATTTTTGAATTTTATTTGAGTAACAAATCCTTCTTTCATCCAATCAACATTAACTCTAAACCTGATAGAATTTGGAGCACCTAAATAGAATTCATTTCGCGTTTCGTCAGATAATGTAAGAATGGTGTGTTCGCCGGGCGGCAAGTTAATTTTTGCGCCAATTACAAATTTCTTACTAGTTTTACCTTCGATTTTCTCACGTTTATCAAATCCAGCCTGCACATTATATTCTTGAAAATCTTTGAGAAGCATTACTTCGACGAATTTATGATAGAAGTTGATTAGTGGATCCATAGGTGCCCCAATACGAAATTCTTTGAGATCTATATACCCCTTAGAAGCGCAAAAATATTTCAGATACAAAATATCAAACGAATCACCTTTGAACCTGATTTTTTTATTCTCTTCAATAATCAAGCCGTTTCTTTCTAGGTCCTTTACGTAGTCTCTTGTGATGGATTTTTTCACATAGGAATCTTTTGGCTGCAATGTATCTATTTCATCGAGTAACATGTATTCAGAAAGCCATTCAGCAGAGACATTGGGAAATTCAAGTAGTCCGATCAAAATTTTCAGTTGATCTTTCCAGTATAGCTTTATTTTGTTGACAGTTTCATAATGACTTCCCCTCAACCTCTCAATTTCATTTAAAACGTCCTCAAGTATTTCAGATGTCAGTCCTATCAGTTTACTTTTTCCTTCCTTCCATCGTCTGTACATATAATGAGCAATCAAGTTGATTTCATAAGGAGATCCGTTAGTAATATAATGAATTTCAGCAATTGATGTGTGATCAAATGATTTTTTTTCTTCTTCGGTTAATGGTTTGAGCAAACAATCCTTTGTATCATTAATGTCGATAAAATTTTCAACATTAATTCTCTTGAAAAATCTTGGAAGTGGAGAAAACACTTCTTCCATGGCTGGAAACATTTTCTCAGTTCCGCTAAAGATCAAAATATATCCATCAAGTTCACTGAATACATTACGTAATTTTTGTAACAAAGTATGATTTTTAGCCAACAAGTCACATTCATCAAAAAGTAAAACAATGCTTGGAATGCTTTTGTTTTTAGCCTCTCCGAAAAATTCTTTCAGGTCATGCATTAACACCTGTTGTGAGATGCTGTTATCTGCACTCTTACCGTCTTTCATCCCTATGTACGCAGTTCCGAATAAAAATGGAATCTCTGCTTTTATGTCTAACAAATCAAAGACCTTTCTTAATTCTCGGTATACCTTCCCGCTCAAACCGCCAAACATGTCTTTTTGAGCTCCTGCTGTCGCTATTCCATCAAAAATTTCTTTGAACAATAGAACCTCATTTGTAGAAGTTTGTTCATTTAACGATATTTTGACGGTCAAAAGATCCTTTTTTTCAGCCATGTGTTGAATCATGTTCAGAAAGCTGGTTTTCCCAGATGCCCTATTTCCAATCAGCGAAAGATTGTAGTAAGATGGTCTTTTACTAGTTGATAATCCCAAGTAATATTCAACTTCTCCTAATTCTTTTGTCCTTCCTGCAAAAAGACCAGGATGCCTAACCGGTTTCTCAAAATCGTAAGGATTCTCGTATTCGGGCATCATATTGGATGTAAACGATGAGAAATAAAACAGTTTGAGTTTAATCCGAGCACACTTACTACTCCATTTTATTATCTTTCACATTCTTTAGATAAACGATAATTCTTTCTTTCTTCTTAGAATGCATGTATTCCCAACTAGACTTTTTCATAAATTCCTTCGTCAGAACACATTTTTTCCAAATATCTTTTTGTCGTATATGGTAATTCTCCCTGAGGCTTTACTCTTCTTGGAAACATCCGTTTGATCTTTTTCCAGTTTAGTATGACATCGTTTTGCTCTAGGAAAGCTGAATCGGAGCTATTGCAACATTGAACGAATTGGGGCTAAGGTCTTGAGCCTCTACGCGTTTCTTCAACTTTACAATGTGTGATATAATCAGTTCTTCAATTTGAGAAGTTTTCATCTTGATGAGTTGATCGGGAGTGACTTCAGAATATGCTAAAAAGTGCTTGAGAAACTTGTCATAGGTTTTACGTGTTTCAGGCGACTTGATTGATTCTTCATAATTTGCAAGAGCTTTAGGCATGATATACCGTGAATATAGTATCTATTAACCCTGAGAAATCAAGGTAGTAACATAAATTAACACTAACAAAAAGACATTTGATGAAAACATGATAGGTACAGAATTGGGAGACTGGCGTAGAACTATCTATTCCAATCAACTTGATCCATCCATGGACGGAAAAGAAGTTACTGTAATGGGGTGGATCTCAAGCGTAAGAGATCATGGAAATCTTGTATTTATCTTACTAAATGACAAGGAAGGACAGATGCAGATTACTGCCAAGGCAGGAGTCTGTCCAGATGAGATAAAAGAAAGCCTGGTAAAACTAAAGGAACAATCAACTATTGCAGTCAAGGGTACAATAAAACCGTCTGCAAAGGCACCACGTGGTGTTGAAATATCTCCAAGTGAATTACGTATATTTTCAGTTGTTGAAAAAATTGCGCCATTTCAATGGCAAACAAAAACAGTTCCAAATATTGATACAAGACTAGAATTGCGAGCAATAGACCTACGCAGAAATATCTTACAGCATGTCTTTAAGATGCGAAGTCTAGTCCTAAAATCAATTCGTGATTATCTATACGAGAAAGAATTTCTTGAAGTAAATACGCCAAAAATGATTGCTACTGCAACTGAAGGTGGGGCTGCACTCTTTCCAATATTTTATTACAACAAGGAAGCATTTCTTGCACAGAGCCCTCAGCTTTACAAAGAACAACTTACTCTAAGCTTTGAGAAAATTTTTGAGATTGCCCCGATATTTAGAGCAGAAGCATCTAGAACCAACAGACATCTTTCTGAAGCAATCTCAATGGATATCGAAGAGGCATTTTCAGATTATAATGACATCATGTCTCATGTGGAAAATATTATCAAAAAATCAATCAAGACTGTACAAGACTATTGTGAATCAACAAAATCTGTAGATTATAAAATTCCAGAAATGCCTGACAAGATTCCTCAGTATACGTATACAGAATTGGTAGACAAGATGCAAAAAGCAGGTGCGACAACAAAATGGGGAGATGACTTGTATCCATCACAATTAAAGAAGATAAACCTGAGTGGATTTTATTTCATAAAAGACTGGCCACTTGCTCCAAAACCATTCTATGTCAAGGCCAAAAACGATGACCCAAAAATATCAGAATCATTTGACCTCATGTTTGGAGACTTGGAGTTGTCTTCTGGAAGTACCAGAATTGAAAAAAGATTGGAGCTAGAAGAGAGAATGAAGAACAAAGGTTTCAAGCTTGATGCATTTGATTATCACTTGCGTGTATTTGATTACGGAGTTCCACCACACGCAGGATGCGGTATAGGACTTGAGAGATTAATGATGGCGCTCACTGGAACTGAAAACATTAGAGATGCTACCTTTTATCCACGTGATGTAGATAGACTTACACCATAGGTGAAATGACATGGTGGATAGAAAAGAGATTGAACACCTCGGAGATTTGGTAAAAGTTGATCTCAGCGAGCCAGAAAAATACATCAAGCAAGTAGAACAGATTCTAAACTATTTTGATAACCTTGACAAGGTGGAATTTCACTCTGATGATACATTGCGTACACAAGTTACAAGTGATGGTCTTAGAGATGATGTCCACAAACCATATGGCGATTCATTGATTGAACACCTCAAAAAAGATCAAAACAACTTCATCCGTGCTCCAAAAATGGTTTAAATGAATCTGGGAATATCTGCCGTAGAATTTGTGTCCCAGGCAAAAGATGGTACTATATCTGTAGAAGAATTTGTTGCAAAAACCCTGGACAGGATAAAAAAAGTAGATGAAAAGATTCATGCTTTCATTACTGTCGACACGCAAAATGCACTTGACAAGGCAAAGGAAATCGACAAAAAAATAAAATCTAAAGATAAAGTGGGCTCTTGTTTTGGAATGCCTGTATCCATAAAAGATAACATTTGCACTGCGGGAATCAAAACAACATGCGCTTCAAAGATGCTTGAGAATTTCGTTGCACCATATGATGCAACTGTTACATCTAGACTAAAATCAGAAGATGCAATAATAATTGGCAAGGTAAACCTTGATGAATTTGCCATGGGTTCTACCACCGAATTTAGTTATTTTGGCCCTACTAGAAACCCTTGGAATCCTGAATATGTTCCAGGTGGATCATCTGGTGGAAGTGGTGCATCAGTAGCTGCACTTGAGTGTCTTGCATCTCTTGGCTCTGATACGGGAGGCTCGGTTCGAAGCCCTGCAAGTTTTTGTTCTGTTGTTGGATTGAAACCAACTTATGGTCTGATAAGCAGATATGGACTAGTCTCTTATGCAAACAGCATAGAGCAGGTGGGTCCAATAGCAAAAACAGTAGAAGATGTTGCATTTTTACTAAATATTGTATCAGGTCATGACCCGCATGACAACACCACTGCAAACACTGGACACGTTGATTATGTCAAGGATCTAAAGAGTGGAATCTCTGGGAAAAAAATCGGTATAATTTCACAGATGATTGGAGATGGAATAGACAAGGAGGTAGCATCTGCAACAAATGCAGCAATATCCCAACTACAGAATTTGGGTGCAGAATGTATTCCGATATCTCTTGATGCAGTAGAGCATTCTGTTGCAGCATATTATACAATAGCTGCTGCAGAGGCAAGCAGCAACCTTGCAAGATATGACAATTTACGGTATGGATTTGATTTTAGCACCGAAGGGTATGAGTTCAAGGCATTTGTCTCAAAGGCACGAAGCAACTTTGGGCCTGAGGTGACACGAAGAATGCTTCTTGGAGCATTTGTTTTGTCTGCTGGATATTATGGAAAATATTATCTCAAGGCACAAAAAGTTCGGACAATGATAAAGGCACAACTTGATGAGGCATTCAAGAAAGTTGACTATCTGGTATCACCAACAATGCCAATTTTGCCATTCAAGGTTGGAGAAAAAGTCGATGACCCGCTCAAACTCTATCTTACTGATATCAATACAGTTACTGCAAACTTGTCTGGAATCCCTGCCATTTCAGTTCCATTCTCAATGTCAAGTTCTGGTTTGCCAATTGGCATCCAACTATTTGCAAATTCGTTCAAAGAAAAAGAGTTGCTCCAAGCAGCTCATGCATTGCAAGAGACTACAACTCTTCCGGAGATTACACTATGACAAAAATAGGATTAGAGATTCACTGTCAGCTTACAAAACTTGCTAGCAAGTTGTTTTGCTCATGCAAGGCAGAATATAGAAACCTTGAACCAAACTCTAACATCTGTCCTGTCTGTGCAGGCCTTCCAGGATCACTTCCATTGTTAAATAAAAAAGCAGTAGAAAAAGCTGCAATGATATCGCTTGCACTAGGTTGCACGATTCCAGAGAAAATTGGATTTTTTAGGAAAAATTATTTCTATCCTGACTTGCCAAAAAACTTTCAGATTACCCAGTACAATGCATATGGCCCTACAAGCATTGGCTCTGATGGAAAAATTGAGATTGAAGGAAAAACTATACGAATCAGAAGAATACAGCTAGAAGAAGACCCAGGCAGACTAGTCTATGAAGGAACTTCTGAGAAGACCATGATTACACTGGTTGATTATAACAGAGCAGGTACCCCACTTGTTGAAATTGTAACAGAGCCAGATTTTGAGACACCAAAACAGGTACGTGTCTTCTTGAATGTACTTGCAGATCTTGTCGAAAACATTGGGGTCTCTGATCCTTATCTTGAGGGCGCCATGAGGGTGGATGGTAACATTTCAGAGGGTGACGGAAATAGAGTCGAGATAAAAAACGTAGGCTCCTTTAGGGATATTGAAAAAGCACTACACTTTGAAATTACCAGGCAACAAAGCCTTGTTGAAAGGGGTATCACAGTACTTGCTGAAACAAGACACTGGGATGATGCAAGAAGAATTACCGTCTCTTCGCGTTCAAAAGAAGAGGAACAGGACTATCGATACTTGCCAGAAGCAGACATTCCTATTGTTTTGATTGGACAGAATTCCATTGAGCAAATAAAAATACAGATGCCTGAAAGCATTGTTGCAAGAAAGGAAAGATATGTCAAAAAGTATGGCTTGCCTGCTCAAGTGGCTGAAGTCCTGTCATCTGACAAATTCTACTCTGATCTGTTTGATAAGGCACATAATGAGAAAAATGCCAAAGAGGTATCAAATATCATCACAACTGATCTAATGGGCTTTGCAGATACTAGGGAAAAGAAACTTGAATTAAAAATCACTCCAAAACACATCTCCGACCTTGCTGATTATATCATGGCAAGCAAATTGACAAGAAATTCTGGAAAGACTGCACTACAAGAAATGGTAAAGACTGGAAAATCACTTGCTGATGTGATGTCTAGTCTTGACTTGGGGCATGTCAGTGATGCAGGTTCGATTGAAAAGATAATTGATGAGGTGTTCAAGGAAGAAGAAAAAGCTGTTGCAGAAGCAAAACAAAATCCTGACACCATCAACTATCTAGTTGGCAAAGTCATGAGAAAGACAAAAGGTAAGGCTGATCCTACTACAACTCTTGACATTTTAAGAAAAAAACTATCTGCGTAAAAATTCTGATATTCTCACTTACATCTTGCCAAACTCGTCTTCATCAGAATATGCACGCTCTGCATGTTCTTCGATATCCAGGCCTGCTTCTTCTACTTTGGCCGATACCCTGACTCCGATTAGCTTGTCTATTACCTTCATTATTGCAAATGTTCCAAAGAATCCCATTACTCCTGCTACTCCAACACCCATGGCTTGGATGAGTAATTGTTGAGGATGTCCAAACAAGAGCCCGTTTGGACCGCTTGGATTGACTAACGTACTGGCAAATATTCCAATTCCCAATGAACCGATTATTCCAGCTACTCCGTGAACTGAGCTTACATCTAGTGCATCATCTATCTTGAGGTGTTCCTTGAAGAACAAGACTGCAAGGTATGATCCTATTCCGATTGCTATTCCTAACACAAAGGCATGTTCCACACTTATGTATCCAGAAGCTGGGGTAATTCCTGCAAGTCCTGCGATTGCTCCATTGATTGCAGCAATTACACTTGGCTTGCCTGTTCGCATCCATGATAGTCCCACCCAGATTAATGCAGAAATCGATGATGCGATATGAGTATTGATAATTGTGTTACCTGCTAAACTTCCAGATGCAAGTGCACTACCTGCATTGAATCCGAACCATCCTAACCAA
>Ga0070713_100002421_pt1 | contig 12178 bp, 13 predicted proteins | sample LARL82metaG_FD_65465 | JGI IMG/M metagenome (GOLD analysis project Ga0070713, IMG submission 65465) | Corn, switchgrass and miscanthus rhizosphere microbial communities from Kellogg Biological Station, Michigan, USA - LAR L8-2 metaG | ecosystem: Host-associated > Plants > Roots > Rhizosphere ... | reverse complement strand
GCGGCGCTGCCCTCGGTCACGTTCGAGTGGATCCCGCGCGAGCGCAACGCGCACGCGGACCGGCTGGCGAACGAGGCGATGGACGCGGCCGCGGAGGGTCGCGTGTGGACGGCCCGGTCGGAGGTCGGTCCGGTCGACGCCGGCGAGGGGGCGGGAGCGCCGAGGGGGTCTGAGGTCGGTCCGGCCGACGCCGGCGAGGCGGCAGGGGCGCCGAAGGGCGACGACGGCTACCTGGCCGACACCTCGGCGCCGACCCGGATGGTGCTGGTCCGGCACGGCAGCACCGAGCTGTCCGGGCTCCGCTACAGCGGCCGGGTCGACCCCGATCTCAACGCCAAGGGGCTGGCCCAGGCGCAGGCGCTGGCCGCCCGGCTGGCTCCGCTCGCCGCCCGGCGCCCGGTCGTGGTCAGCTCGCCGCTGAAGCGGGCGGTCGCGACCGCGACTGTGATCGCCGACGCGCTCGGCACCGGGGCGCGTACGGACGACGGCCTGCTGGAGATCGACTTCGGCGAGTGGGAAGGGCGCACGTTCGCCGAGGTCAAGCAGCGCTGGAAGGCCGAGCGCAAGGCCTGGCGGACCGACAGCTCGGTCGCCCTGCCCGGCGGCGAGAGCGTCGACCAGGTCGCCCGGCGGGTGCGGGCGGCGCGCGACCGGCTGGTTGCGGCGAACCCGGGCGGGACCGTGATCGCGGTCTCCCACGTGACGCCGATCAAGCTGCTGCTGTGCGCGGCGCTGGCCGCGCCGAACTCGTCGGTGTTCCGGTTCCACCTCGACACCGCGAGCGTGTCCACTGTGGACTGGTATCCGGACCGGGTGCCGCTGGTGCGGCTGGTCAACGACACCGCGCACCTGCGCTGACCGCCTACCTCACCGCGCGGACGAACAACAGCACCGAGACGGCGAGGCCGACGCCGACGATGATCCGGCGCAGCAGCGCGTCGTCCAGCCGCCTGGCCAGCAGGCCACCGGTGAACCCGCCGACCATCGCCGCCGGCGCGATGATCGCGACCGCGACCCAGTCGACCGGCCCGAACACCCCGAACACGAGCACGGTGACGCTTGCGACGACCAGTTGCAGCACGGTCTTGAGCCCGTTGAGCTTCCGCAGCCGCTCGGGCACGGTCAAGGCCAGGGTGCCGAGAATGATCACGCCGAGCGCGCCGCCGAAGTAGCCGCCGTACACCGAGGAGAGGCCGATCGCCGGGTAGAGCACCTTCCTGTTGGCGCGGGTTCCCTCGCGCCGGTCGAAGACGATCCGGGAAACCCTCGGCTGCGCGGCGAGCATCAGGGTGGCCAGCAGTACGAGGAACGGCACCAGGATGTCGAATGCGCCCTGCGGGGTGGACAGCAGCAGCACGCAGCCGAGCACGGTGCCGAGCGCGGAGATCACGCTGAGCGTCGTGAGCCGCCGCCGCTCGCCGTCCAACTGGTCGCGGAACCCGGCGACGCCGCCGACGTACCCAGGCCAGAGTGCGACGGAGTTCGTCACGTTCGCGGCCAGCGTGCCGTAGCCCGCGGCGACCAGCGCGGGGAACAGTAGCAGCGAGCCGCCGCCGGCCACGGCATTGACGCCGCCGGCGAGCAGACCGACGCCGGCCATGAGGAACGCGTCAGCGGTCTGCACTCCGGTATTCTCCCCGGTACGGCGGACGAGCCGGGCGGGCGGCCGCGTCAGGGTGCATGCATCCCGACGAGGAACGTCCGGGCTCCACAGGGCAGGGTGGTTGGCAACACCAACCCGGGGTGACCCGCGGGAAAGTGCCACAGAAAACAGACCGCCGTCCCACGCTTCGGTGCGGGACGGTAAGGGTGAAACGGTGGTGTAAGAGACCACCAGCGCCCGGGGTGACCCGGGCGGCTCGGTAAACCCCACCCGGAGCAAGGTCAAGAGGGGCGGGCAACCGCCCTGCGCAGGCGTTCGAGGGTGACCCGCCCGAGCCTGCGGGTGGACCGCTGGAGCCTGCCGGCGACGGCAGGCCTAGATGGATGGCCGCCGGCCGGGGCAGTGCCGCAAGGCGCCCCGGTTACAGGACCCGGCGTACAGCCCGACTCGTCCGTCGTACACGCCTGACCTGCACGTTCAGGACCCCCCGAAGACCGCGACCACGTACCGCCGGGTCGGCAGTCCGCAAGACCACGCCGTCGCAGGTCAGCAGGTCTGGAACTCGGGTGGCGGGACGGCCGCTCAGCCGCGGCGGCGGGTCAGGTAGGCGGTCTCGGCGGTGTTGCCCGCCAGCTCGATGGCCTTGTCGTACGCCGCCCGCGACTCCTGACCGCGGCCGAGCCGGCGCAGCAGGTCGGCGCGGGTGGCGTGGTAGGCGTGATAGCCGGCCAAACGGTCGTCCAGACGGTCGACGGCCGCCAGTGCCACCTCCGGGCCGTCGAGCTCGGCGATCGCGATGGCCCGGTTGAGGGCGACGATCGGCGAGGGGTCGAGCCGGGCGAGCTGGTCGTAGAGGGCGACGATCTGCGACCAGTCGGTGTCGCGTACGTCGCGGGCGGACGTGTGCACGGCGTTGATCGCTGCGAGGATCTGGTAGCGGCCCGGAGCCACACCGGCCGCGGCGGCAGCGAGCCTCTCGCGTACCAGCCCAAGACCCTCGGTGACCAGCGCCGCGTCCCAGGCCCCACGGTCCTGCTGGCCGAGGGGGACCAGCTCACCGCTCGCCGACAGCCGGGCGGGGCGGCGCGCCTCGGTGAGGAGCATCAGCGCCAGCAGCCCGGCCACCTCACCGTCCTCCGGCATCAGGCCGCGGATCAGGCGGGTGAGCCGGATCGCCTCGGCGGTCAGGTCCTGACGTACCGGATCGGTGCCGGGGCCGGTCGCCAGATAGCCCTCGTTGAAGACGAGGAAGAGGACGGCGAGTACGCCGGAGAGGCGGGCCGGGAGATCCTCCGCGGACGGCACCCGATAAGGGATGCGAGCCGCCTTGATCTTGCCTTTCGCGCGGGTGATCCGCCGCTCCATGGTGGTCTCCTGCACCAGGAAGGCACGGGCGATCTCGGGCACCGTCAGGCCGCCGAGCATCCGAAGCGTCAGCGCCACGCGGGTTTCCAGTGCGAGCGCAGGGTGACAGCAGGTGAAGATCAGCCGGAGCCGCTCGTCGTCGATGGCGCCGAGAGGCTCGGGCGGATCGTCGTCGTACAGCATCTGAGCCTCCTTCTGCTTGTCGTCGCGCTTGTTCTCGCGCCGGATCCGGTCGATGGCCTTGTGGCTGGCGGTGGTGGTCAGCCACGCGCCGGGCTTCGGGGGTATGCCGTCGGCCGGCCATCGCTCGACCGCGGCCGCGAACGCCTCGGCCGCCGCCTCCTCGGCGACGTCGAGGTCACCGAACCGCCGGGTCAGGGCGGCGACCACGCGCCCCCACTCCTCGTGGTGGGCCCACGTGATCGCCTCCCGGACGTCGCTTCCGCTCACAGGAACGGCCGCACCTCGACCTTCCGGTTGCAGGCCTTCGAACCCTCGGCAGCGAGCTTGAGCGCCACGTCGAGGTCGGGGGCCTCGATGATCCAGAAGCCGATGAGGTGCTCCTTCGTCTCCACGAAGGGCCCGTCGGTGACGATCGTCTCCCCACCCCGGTTGTCGACGACGGTGGAGGCGCTGGGCGCCGCGAGTCCACCGGCGAAGACCCAGTAGCCCTCGGCGTTGATCCGGTCGTTGAACACGTCGATCGCAGCCTGCTCGTCCGGGGTGGCGAGGCCGGCCGTGTCGTTGATCACAGAAACCAGGTACTGCATCCCGGAATCATCTCCTCTGCTTCGGGCGCCGCTCCGGGCGGCCGCTCACCCCTGCAACGAACACCTCCGCCCAGATCCGACACCGCCTCCCGGCTTCTTTCCAGGGCTTTCTCGTACGCCGGCCGGGAGCGATCCGAACGGGCCGCCGACTCCGGCGGTCCCAGCTCGTGGAGAACGGGTTCTCCATCCCGTCTCCAAGGATCACGCGCTTCTCGCCGGCACGCTTCCCGCCATGGGCGGATACGAGAGCGACGTCGTCGTCGTGGGCGCGCGGTGTGCCGGCGCGGCGACCGCGATGCTGCTGGGCCGTCTCGGCTACCGGGTGACCGTGGTCGAGCGGGGCCGCATCCCCAGCGACACGCTCTCGACGCACGGTCTCGCCCGCGGCGGCGTCGTGCAGCTGGCCCGGTGGGGCCTGCTGGACCAGGTCCTCGCCAGCGGTGCGCCGGCCCTCCGCCAGGTGATGTTCCGCGCCGATGACGTCGAGGAGGTCCGGACGGTCAGGCCGCGGGCGGGCGTCGACCACCTGGTCGCGCCGCGGCGCTACATCCTCGACGGCATCCTCGCCGACGCCGCGACCGCTGCCGGTGCGACGATCCATACGGGCCTGACCGCCACCGGGGTGGTCACCGCGGCCGACGGCCGAGTGCAAGGGGTAAAGGCGCGCACCGCCGACGGCGCCGCGGTGACGCTGACCGCGAGGGTGGTCGTTGGCGCCGACGGCGTCCGGTCGCGGGTGGCCGAGCTGGTCGGGTCGACGGTGCGCGAGCGCCATCCGGTCGACAGCGCCACCTTCTACGCGTACGTCGGCGGGGTGCCCTGGAGATGTCTCGAGTTCCACGTGGGAGAGTTCGCCGACGGGCGGGTCGGCTACGCCGGCGTCTTCCCGACGCACCACGGCCAGGCGTGCGTGTGGGTGTGCTGCCCGGCGGCGCGGGTCGGCGGTCTCCGCGGCGCGGCGGTGGAGCCTTTCCTCCGGCTCCTGGCGACGGTGTCACCCACGCTCGCGGCCCGGGCGCGCACCGGCCAGGTCATGGTGCCGGTCCGCGGCGCGGTGCGGCTGCCCAACCAGCTCCGTCGGGCCACCGGTCCCGGGTGGGCGCTCGTCGGCGACGCCGGCTACCACCGCGACCCGATCACCGGGCACGGCATCACCGACGCGTTCCGGGACGCCGAGCTGCTCACCCGGGCCGTCGACGAGCATCTGCGCGGCGACGCTGACGACCTGTCCGGATACGAAACCGCCCGCGACGCCGCGTTGCGGGAGACGTTCGATCTCACCTGCGCGATGAGCCGGTATCCCCAGCTCGACGAGTTCGTCGCGCTGCAGAAGCGGCTCAGCCGCGCCCTCGAAGCGGAGGCGGACCTGCTCGCCTCGGCGTACATGCCCGCGGTCGCCTGAGGCGGCCACGTCGGAAGGAGTACGGCATGCCCATCAACGGTGTGGACACCCAGACGCTGTTCGCCACGATCGACGCGGTGAAGGCCCAGCCGGAGCTGGCGAGGTTCCAATTCCGGGCCAGCAACCGGTGGGTCAGCGGCACCCACAACCGCAGCACGATCAGCGGCTACTACGGCGCCGGCCAGGAGTTCACGCGCGCGACCGACCACCGGTACGACGCCGACCACCCGCCGATCCTCACCGGCACCGACCAGGGCCCGACGCCGGTCGAGTTCCTCCTGCACGCCCTGGCCGCCTGCCTCACCAGCGGCCTGGCGAACATCGCGGCCGCGCGGGGAATCCCGCTGACCGAGGTGACGTCCACTGTGGAGGGTGACATCGACCTGCGCGGCATCCTCGGCCTCGACCCCGGGGTGCGCAACGGCTTCCACGGCATCAGGGTCAACTTCGCGATCCGCGGCGAGGGCAGCCCCGAGCAGCTCGAGGGACTGGTCGCCCAGTCGCGCAAGCGGTCGGCCGTCTTCGACATGCTGACCAACGGCGTTCCGGTGACGGTCGAGGCCAAGACCGGCTGACCGCCAGGTTGCCGGGGCGTCCCGGTGACGGTGCAGACCGGGGCCGGCGGAGCACTAGGTCGCAGGCGCCGGCAGGGGGAGGCGGTAGGCGTCGTCGCCGGCCGGCTCGAGCGGCAGGCCGGAACCGCCCACCAGGTCGTGCACGGTCGTCGACACCAGCAGCTGTCCCGGTGCCGCGCGGTCGGCGAGGCGCACCGCCGCTTCGACGCCGGGACCGTCGACCACCGGCCCGGTCCGAGGCACCTCGGCGATCTGCAGCCCGAACCGCGCGTCCCGGCCGTGCGGGCCGCTCAGCACGGACAACGCGGCGCGGATCGCGGCCGCCGGGCCGTCGTACACGACGACGGCCCGGCCGTCCGCGGTGCGGGCCGGCCGGCCGGCCGGCAGCGACCTGGCCGCGGCGTCGGGCCCGGCCACGGCGAGCACGGCGCCGAGCGCGCGCGGCGGGGCGGGTGCCGGCCCGAGATCGGCGAGGAAGCTCTCGACCTGATCGAGGATCTGGTTCGCGTCGACGGCGACGAAGTGATCGGCACCGGCCAGCTCGACGAACCGCGCCCCGGGGATGTGCTCGGCCAGGTAGCGGCCCTCGTCGACGCTGCTGTCCTGGTCTCCCCGGCGGTGCATGACCAGCGTGGGCAGCCGCACCGAGCCGAGCGCATCGCGGACGTCGATCAGGGTGTTCATCGCGATGAGCGACCGCACGGTCGAAGGCGTGGCCGCGGCCCGGGCGCGCTGGCCCCACCAGCGGGCCATCGCGTCGTCAGCCGAGGGGGCCATCAGCCGCATGTCGGCCTCCCAGCTCCACTCACCGGCGAGCCGGTCGGCGTACTCCCGGCGCTGCTCGAGCGTCGGCGCCCAGGGATAGTCGCTCGACCGCTTCCGCGCGGCGTACGCGCCGTAGAGCACCAGGGCCTCGACCCGTTCGGGGTGGACGGCCGCCATCAGGGTCGCCATCGGGCCGCCCTCCGAGTATCCGAAGAGGACGGCCCGGCCGGAGCCGGCGGCCTCCATCACGGACAGCACGTCGTGCATCCGGGTCTCGAGGTCCGGCACGTCGTTGGGCCGGTCGGACATGCCGGTGCCGCGCTTGTCGAAGCGGATCAGGCGACCGAGCAGGCCGAGCCGGTCGAGGAAGGCCGCATGTCGCGGGTCGGCCCAGTCGAGCTCCAGGTGGGAGACGAACCCGGGTACGAGCACGATGTCCCGGTCGCCGCGCCCGGTGACCTGGTAGGCGATCTGCAGGCCGTCGCTGAGCGCGTAGTGGACGGCCTCGGGCCGGCGGGTGCTCGGCCCCGCTTCCCGCGCCGGCCCGACGAACCGGTAGCCGTGGCCGTGCACCGTACGGATGAGCCGCTGCGCCTGCCCGTTGTCGCCGATGGCGTGGCGGGCCTGCTTGATCCGGCTGGTGACCGCCGTCTCGCTGACGAACCGTCCACCCCAGACGGCGTCCATCAGCTCTTCCTTGCCGACCACGCGGTCCCGATGTAGCACGAGGTAGGCGAGCACCTCGAAGACCTGCGGCTCAACCGGCACCCGCACGCCGGATCGCCGCAGCTCGACCTGGGCGAGGTCGAGCTCGAGGTCCTCGAAGGCCACGATCACGGCCTGACGCTAGCGCCGCACCCGCGGGCCGGTCACGGGACGACTGCGTCCGCTTCGATCTCCACGAGGAGCGCCGGCTCGATGAGGCTGCTCACCTCGACCATGGACGTGGCCGGCCGGATCGATCCGAAGACCTCTCCGTGCGCCCGGCCGACCTCCGCCCAGCGACCGATGTCGGTGACGAACATCCGGGTGCGCACCACGTCTTCGATGCGTGCGCCCACCTGTTCGAGGGCAGTCGCGATCCTGCGCAGCGCCTCGCGTGTCTGCGCCTCCATGTCGTCGCCGCCGACCGCGCCGCCGTCCTCGGCGGCCGCGGTCGTACCCGAAACCGAGATCCATGGCCCGACGCGCACCGCGCGTGAGTAGCCGACACCGGCCGCCCACACCGTATCGGCCGAGACCAGTTGTCGCTCCGTCATCGCGCCATCCTGGCCCGTTCCGTCCGTCTGTTGGGACACTCCTCGTGATGCTGACCGTCGCGGCGGCGAGGAGCGGGTGATGGTTCACGACCTGAACGGACAGAAGCTTCGCCGGAAGGACTACGAGCGGGAGCTGTTCCGGCTGCAGAACGAGCTCACGGTCATGCAGGAGTGGGCGAAGCAGACCGGCGCCCGCGTGGTCGTGGTCTTCGAGGGCAGGGACGCGGCCGGCAAGGGCGGTGCGATCAGGCGGATCACCGAGTACCTGAACCCGCGCGTCGCCCGGATCGTCGCGCTGCCGGCGCCGACCGAGCGGCAGCGCGGTCAGTGGTACTTCCAGCGCTACGTCGAGCACCTCCCGGCGCCCGGGGAGATCGTCCTGTTCGACCGGAGCTGGTACAACCGCGCCGGCGTCGAGTGGGTGATGGGCTTCTGCACCAAGCAGGACCACCAGCGGTTCCTGCACCAGGCGCCGATCTTCGAGCGGCTGCTGGTCGAGGACGGCATCCTGCTGCGCAAGTACTGGTTCTCCGTCAGCGACGCCGAGCAGCAGCGCCGGTTCGCGTCCCGGCTGGAGGACCCGATGCGGCGGTGGAAGCTGTCCCCGATGGACCTGGAGTCGATCAGCCGCTGGGAGGACTACTCCCGGGCCAAGGACGAGATGTTCGTACACACCGACCTGCCCGAGGCGCCCTGGTATGTGGTCGAGGCCGAGGACAAGCGCAGCGCGCGGATCAACATGATCGCCCACCTGCTCTCGACCATTCCGTACGCGCCGGTCCCGAAGCCGCCGCTGACGCTGCCGCACCGGCCGCCGTCGAGCGGGTATCGGAGGACCCCGCGGGAGATGCAGACGTACGTGCCGGACCATGCCGCGACCGTCGGCCGCCGCGGGACGGCGCCATAGCACAGATGTGGCGGCCGGGTCGCCGCGCGCCGACGCCTCGACCGCCTCGCCGACCGGCGGTGGTGACGACCGGGGGCCGTCACCACCCGGACCGGGCGGGCGGGACTACTTGGCCCCCGCCTCGCTGAGCGCGACGAGCGCCGCGGCCGCCTTGAAGTACTTGTTGCGGCCGAGGTCGTGCACGGTCTTGACGTTGAACGCCGACGCAAGCAGCTCGGCGTCGCCCGCGCTGACGCCGGCGAGCGCGCTCACCGGCGCATTCAGGATCTCGTTCAGCGACTTGTCCTCGTACGCCTTGTCGAGCAGCGCGTCCAGGTCGGTGCTGACCGCCATGCTTCCCCCTCGGGATGCGGCCGGACCCCCGTGGTCCGGCACCGCGCCGATCGTAGGGACACTGTGCGGCGTGCGACTTCCCGACCTCGAGGTGCCCGACTCCGCCGCGACCCGTACCGCCGAGGAGGTCCTGCGGCGGTACGCGGGCGACGCGCTGGCCAACCACGCGATGCGCTCGGCGGTCTTCGCGGCCGCGTACGGGCGGCTGACCGGCGTCGGCTACGACCCGGAACTGCTGCACGTGGCCGGGCTCCTGCACGACCTCGGGCTGGAGGCGCCGTTCGACAGCCACCGGCTGCCGTTCGAGGTCGCCGGCGGCGAGCTGGCGTGGGTGTTCGGCGCGGGGCTCGGCTGGCCGGCGGCGCGCCGGCAGCGGCTGGCCGACATCGTCGTCCGGCACATGTGGGACGACGTTGATCCCGCCCTCGACCCGGAGGGCCACCTGCTGGAGCGGGCGACCAGCCTGGACATCTCGGGCCGGCGGGTGGACGAGTGGCCGGAGACGTTGCGGGCCGACGTGCTGGCGGCCTGGCCGCGGCTCGATCTGGCCGAGCGCTTCACCGCGTGCTTCGCCGACCAGGCCGCCCGCAAGCCGGACAGCTCCGCGGCCGCGGCGATGCGCTCGGGTCTGGAGGAGCGCATCGCCGCGAACCCGCTGCAGGGCTGAGTCAGCCCTTGGCGACCTGGGAGAACCGGATGTGGTTGCCGGACGGGTCGGCGAACGCGCAGTCGCGCACCCCGTACGGCTGGTCGATCGGTTCCTGGTAGACCTCGGCGCCCTTGCCGCGGAGCTGTTCGAACGTCGCGTCGACGTCCGGTGTGACGAAGATGAGGCCCGGCATGATGCCCTTGCGGGTCACGTCGATCGCGGCCTCGATGTCGGCCGGGGTGCTGCCGGGACCGCCCGGCAGCAGCAGGCCGATCTCGAGGTCGGGCTGGGTCGGGCTGCCGACGGTCAGCCAGCGCATGCCGCCGAATTCGACGTCGTTGCGCACCTCGAGACCGAGTACGTCGCGGTAGAACGCGAGCGCGGCGTCCTGGTCGTGGACGGCGAGGAAGCAGTGGGTGACGGTGAGTTCCATGGCAGGAAGCCTGCCGGAACACCGGCCGCGGAGGCTTCTCCAAACCTGCTCAGTGCCGCAGCGGCCGGCTCAGCTGCTTGGCGAAGCAGGCCGGGACCGTGGCGAGCGCCCGGTGGTCGCGGGCCCGGTACGCGCTCGGCGTCTCGCCGACCAGCTCGGTGAACCGGGCGCTGAACGAGCCGAGCGACGTGCAGCCGACCATCATGCAGACCTCGGTGACGGACCGGTCGCCCCGCCGCAGCAGCGCCTTGGCCCGCTCGATCCGCCGGGTCATCAGATAGGTGTACGGGCTCTCCCCGTACGCGGCGCGGAACTGGCGGGTGAAGTGGGACGGCGACATGAGCGCCACCCGGGCCAGCGCGGCGACGTCGAGCGGCTTCGCGTAGTCCCGGTCCATCGCGTCCCGGGCCCGGCGCAGCAGCGCGAGGTCCTCCGGCTCCACCACCGGCCCAGCATCGCACCCTCGGGGGCTCCGCCCCACTCATAAGGTCCCATCGAAACTGTCGGAGCCAAGGGCTAGGAAGACGGTCATGACGATCACGTTCGACCACATGCTGGAGCTGATCGGCGGCCGCAGCTCAGCCCTCCGCTCGGCGCTCGCCGGCGCGCTCGACGAGCAGGTCCCCGGCTGCCCCGACTGGACCGGTCGCGACCTGCTCGCCCACCTCGGCGAGGTGCAGCGCAGCTGGGCCGCGATCGTCACGGCCGGCAAGCCCGACGCGCCGCCGGACTGGGACGCGGTTGCCGAGACGACCCCGACCGGCGACCTGCTCGACTGGTCCGAGCGGTCCACCGGCGCGCTGCTCGACGCGCTGCGCTCCGCCGGCCCGGACCGGCCGGTCTGGTCCTGGTGGGGTCCGACCACCGCCGGGCGGGTCGCCCGCCACCAGGTCCAGGAGGCCGGCGTGCACGGCTGGGACGCGGAGGACACGGTCGGCCGGGCCGGCGTGCTGCAGCCGAGCGAGCTCGCCGCCGACGGGGTGGGCGAGTTCCTCGAGGTCTGCGTGCCGGCCGCGGGCGGTTGGCCACACGACCCGGTCACCGTCGGGATCACGGCTGCCGACGTGCCGGGCGCCGAGTGGCGGGTCGTGCTCGGTCCCGGAGGCGGCCGGCTGGAGGCGGGACCGGCGGCGGGCGGCGCCGTGCTCGGCGGGTCGGCGAGCGACCTCGTGCTCGCGCTGTACGGTCGGCGTCCGGTGGACAGCCTCGCGGTGACCGGCGACGGGGAGGTGGCCAAGCGGTTCGTGGCCTGGTTCGACACCGAGTGAGAAACGGAGGGACCGGGTGCCGACGCGGCGTCTGACCGTACGGGCGCCGCTGCGGTTCGACGCGGTGCGGGCCGAGCTCGATGTGCCGGCCGAGTTTCCGGCCGAGGTGCTGGCCGAGGCCGAGCGGGCCGCGGCCGAGCCGGTCCTGCCGGCATACGACGCGACCGACCTGCCGCTGGTCACGGTCGACCCGCCGGGCAGCCGGGACCTCGACCAGGCCCTGCACCTGGCCCCCCGGCCGGGTGGCGGGTTCCGGGTCAGTTACGCGATCGCCGACGTGGCCGCGTTCGTCCGGCCGGGCGGCGCGGTCGACGCCGAGGCCCGCCGGCGCACCCAGACCCTCTACAGCCCCGACCTGCGCACCCCGCTGCACCCGCCGGTGCTCGGCGAGGGCGCGGCCAGCCTGCTGCCGGACCAGGTCCGCCCGGCCGTGCTCTGGCGGATCGACCTCGACCCGGCCGGCGAGGTCGCCGCCGTGGACGTGCGGCGGGCGCTGGTGCGCAGCCGGGCCCAGCTGGACTACCCGGGGTTGCAGGCCGCTCTGGACGCGGGGACCGCACCGGAGCCGGTGGCCCTGCTGCCCCGGGTCGGCGAGCTGCGGACCGCGCTGGCGCGGGCCAGGCACGCCACCGAGCTCGACGTGCCCGAGCAGGAGGTGGTGCCGGCCGGCAGCGGCGGCTGGACGGTGCAGTTCCGCCGGCAGCTGCCGGTCGAGCGGTGGAACGCCCAGGTCTCGCTGCTCACCGGCGCCTGCGCGGCGCGGCTGATGCTGGGGGCCGGGATCGGTCTGCTGCGGACGCTGCCGGCGCCCCGGCCGGAGGACGTCGCCGCGCTGCGCCGGCTCGCCCC
>Ga0070713_100002420_pt1 | contig 12186 bp, 9 predicted proteins | sample LARL82metaG_FD_65465 | JGI IMG/M metagenome (GOLD analysis project Ga0070713, IMG submission 65465) | Corn, switchgrass and miscanthus rhizosphere microbial communities from Kellogg Biological Station, Michigan, USA - LAR L8-2 metaG | ecosystem: Host-associated > Plants > Roots > Rhizosphere ... | reverse complement strand
CTGTTCATGAACGGCGACTCACAACCGACCAACGTCGGGAATCCGAACGAGTTCACCGTTAGGCAACTCGCCGACATGGTCGTGGAGCTTACTGGCACGAGCGCCAAAGTCATCACGCAGCCCCTGCCGCAGGACGATCCCAAGGTCCGCAAGCCGGACATCACCCGTGCCCGGACCATGCTCGGCTGGGAGCCGCGGGTGACTCTCCGCGATGGACTCGTTCGAACGATCGACTACTTCCGCGGCCTGATGGGTACGGATCGCATGGCGCCAAGAATGCCGCTGGCCGCGCGGAGTCCGGTTGGAAGCCCTGGCTGATTTGCTCTCCCCCACCGTGGTCTCGGTGGGGTGGGGACGGGCGAACAGCCTATGCTACCGAGGGGGCTGGCAGCTTATCTTCAGGGCCATCTTGCTGCGGCGTGAACGATTTGGGACAATGCCGCAACCCTCGTCCATGCGCCGGGTAGCACCTGCCATATGCTAGAACGTCTCTGGAAAATTACGTCGGCAGCTCTGCTCCTCGTGGTCGCGACCGCGTGTCAGCACGAATTCAAGCCGGGCATCTACAAGACCAACGACCAGCTCTACAAGGCCGGGCTGCGCGAATTCGATCGAGGAAAGTGGGATAACGCCGTCGCGGCGTTCGAAAAGCTCACTCTCGAGCTGCCAGCGCGTGACTCGCTTTTGCCGCGATCTTACTGGTACCTCGCGACGGCGCACGAAAAGCAGGGTGAGCACTTGCTCGCTGCCCAGAGCTACTCGAAGCTGGTCGAGAGCTTTCCAGACGACAGCTCGGCCGACGATGCGGCGCTCGAGGCGGCACGCTGTTACTGGAAGATGTGGCGGAAGCCGACCCTCGACCCAACGTATGGCGAAACAGCGTTGGCAACCTACAATACCCTGCTCGGCCTGTATCCCACCTCGCCTCTCGTCCCGACGGCTCAGAAGGAGCTATCCGAGCTCGAGAATTGGTTCGCGACCAAGAATTACGAGGCGGGGCTGTTTTACTTCCGTCGGAAGGCGTTCGACTCGGCGATTCTCTACTTCAAGGATGTGCTCGCACGTTGGCCCGACTCGCCGAGCGCGCGGTTGACCTCGCTCAGGCTGGTAGAATCCTATAAGGCCATTCGCTATCGCGAGGATGCGTCGGATCTCTGCACCCAGATGCGGAAGAAATACGCGAACGACTCTGGGGTGAAGGAGGTCTGCACCGGCATTCCGGACGCTCCCACGCCGGCGACTACTTCGGCTGTGCCCTGAGGCGTGCGGCTCGGGATTTTTGGCGGCAGTTTCGATCCCCCCCACGTCGGCCATCTCCTCGCGGCCGTGGACGCCTTCGAGGCGCTCCATCTCGATAAGCTGATCTTCGTCCCGACAGCGATACAGCCGCTCAAGTCGGATGCTATCGCGGCCGCGGCACATCATCGGCTCGCGATGGTACGAATGCTCGCCGGTGCGGACGAGCGCTTCGCGGTGGACGCGGTCGAAATCGAGCGGCCCGGTTTATCTTACACGGTTGACACCCTGGAGACATTCGCCCAGCGATTTCCGAATGCCGAGCGCTTTTTCCTCGTCGGTGAGGACGCGGTGGCGGCATTCGGGAAGTGGAAGAATCCGCAGCACATCTTGAAGCTTGCGCGGGTGGCGATACTACGCCGGCCGCGGGAAGGCGAAAGCGCGGCGTTGGAGCGTTCATCGGACCAGCCGGACGGAACGATCACGCTGGAAACGCGTCTGGTAGACGTGTCGTCGACGGAGATTCGCGAGCGAGTTCGCGCCGGCAAATCGATCAGAGGGTTCGTGCCGGAGTCCGTCGCTGAATTCATCGAGACGGAGCGGCTGTACCGATAGAGGACAGTATGATCAAGGGAATCATCAACGCGGTCATCGGGACGCGTCACGATCGCGAGCGGCGGAAGATCCAGCCGATCGTCGACGAGATCAACGAGGAGTACGCGCGGCTTCAGAATGTCTCCGAGGAGGAGCTGCGCGGACAGACGGAGAAGCTCCGCGGCATCATTCGCGAACGCACGCACGAGCTGGAGGCGCGCGTCGCTTCTTTGCGCGAAGAGAAGCGAACCGCATCCGATCCCGCGCAGCGCGAGCGCATCGATAACGAGCTGAGTGGGTCCGACGGGCGCGGCGGTGTGGAAATGGAGCTGCGAACCGCGATCGCCGAGGTGCTCGACGAGATTCTCCCGGAAGCGTTTGCCACTGTCCGCGAGGTGTGTCGCCGGCTCGTCGGCACGACGGTGATGGTCACGGGCCACGAGCTCTCGTGGGACATGGTGCCTTACGACGTGCAGCTCATGGGTGGCATCGAGTTGCACCTCGGTAAGATTGCCGAAATGGCGACGGGCGAAGGAAAAACCCTAGTTGCGACGCTTCCACTCTATCTCAACGCACTTCCGGGAAAAGGGGCACACCTCGTCACTGTCAACTCGTACCTGGCTCGGCGCGACTCGCAGTGGATGGGGCACGTGTACAGCTATCTCGGCCTCACCGTGGGTTGTATCGACGACACCGAGCCTGGGACCGAAGAGCGTCGCGAAGCGTACCTTCGCGACATCACATACGGGACGAACAACGAGTTCGGGTTCGACTACCTCCGCGACAACATGGTGCAGTCGCCGACGCAGCGTGTGCAGCGACCGCACGCGTTCGCGATCGTCGACGAAGTGGACTCCGTTCTCATCGACGAAGCCCGGACGCCGCTCATCATCTCGGGGCCGGTCGGCAACGAGGATGACGCCATGTACTTCCAGTTCAACTCCGGCGTTGAGCGACTGGTAAGGCGGCAGACGGAGCTCGTCAACACACTCGTTGGTGAGGCAGAGCGCGATCTCCAGAGTGATGATACGGCGTCGGCGGCGGTGAAGCTGTACAAGGCACAGCTGGGCAGCCCGAAGAACCGGCGGCTGATGAAGCTGATGCAGGAGCCCGGCAACAAGACGCTCGTGCAGAAGATGGAGCTCGACCACATCGCCGATCGCCGGCTGCCCGCGAGCAAGCAGCAATTCCGTGAGCTCGAGGACGACTTGCTCTTCGTGCTCGACGAAAAGGGTCACGCTGTCCACCTCACGGATCGCGGCGTCGACTTCATGTCGCCGGGCGATCACGAGTCGTTCGTGCTGCCGGACATCTCCGTCGAGATCCACCATGTGGAGCACGACGCGTCCCTCACACCGGAGCAGCGGCTGGAGGAGCGGCGCAAGCTCGAGACCGATTACGCGCAGAAGAGTGAGCGTTTGCACATCGTTCATCAGCTGCTGCGCGCGCATGCGCTCTACGAGCGCGACGTGAATTACGTCGTGCAGGAAGGCGAAGTGCTCATCGTCGACGAGTTCACCGGTCGTACGATGCCGGGCCGCCGCTGGTCCGAAGGGCTGCATCAGGCGGTGGAAGCCAAGGAAGGCGTTCACGTGAAAGGTGAGACGCAGACCATGGCGACCATCACGATTCAGAACTACTTCCGCATGTACGACAAGCTCGCCGGCATGACGGGCACCGCCGAAACGGAGGAGACGGAGTTCTTCCAGATCTACGGGTTGGAGGTGGCTGTCATCCCGACGAACAAGCCGGTCGTCCGCGAGGATCGCCACGACTGGGTGTACAAGACGCGCCGCGAGAAGTACAACGCGATTCTCGAGGAGACGCGTCGGCTCAACAAGCTCGGTTTCCCGGTGCTCATCGGTACGACGAGCGTCGACGCATCCGAGACGCTCGCGCGCATGTTCCAGCGGGCGGGCATCAAGCACAGTGTGCTGAACGCGAAGTACCACCAGCGCGAGGCCGAGATCGTCGCCGGCGCCGGCCAGCCAAATGCCGTGACGATCGCGACCAACATGGCCGGCCGCGGCACGGACATTAAACTCGGGCCGGGTGTCACGGAGTCGAAACCCTCGATTGTGAAAGATCCGGAGGGCAAGGACGTCGACGTGATGGAGGTCGGCGGACTGCACATCATCGGTTCTGAGCGCCATGAGTCGCGCCGCATCGATCGCCAGCTGCGCGGGCGCTCCGGACGACAGGGCGATCCGGGCGCATCACAGTTCTTCCTGTCGCTCGAAGATGACCTCATGCGCATCTTCGGCTCCGAGCGCATCGCGGGGTTGATGGACCGACTGGGCGCACAGGAGGGCGAGGTCCTCACCCATTCGCTCATCACCAAATCGATCGGGAAGGCGCAGGAGCGGGTGGAGCTCCAGAACTTCCAGGCCCGCAAACGCCTGCTCGAGTACGACGACGTCATGAACCAGCAGCGAGAGGTCATCTACTCGCTGCGCAGCTTCGCGCTGGAGGGCGGGGAAGAGCTCAAGGGCGAAGCGCTGAAGATGATCGACAAGGCGGTCAATCAGCGCGTGGAAACCGCGCTCGCTGATTATGAAACCGCCGCCGAGTGGGACCTGCCGTTCCTCGAGCAGGACCTGCTCATGCATTACCTGTTGCGAGTTCCGGAGTTCGAGAACGCCGATGCGCGGCCGACGAGTTTAGAGGATGCGCAACGCGTCACTCGCGAAGCGGCGTTGCGCGCATTCCGCGACAAGCTCACGAGTCTCGATCAGACGAAGGACGACCAGGGAAATGGCTTCGGCGACCGCCTGCTGTCACTCGTCATGCTCAGCGTCCTGGACGAGAAGTGGAAGGACCACCTCTACGATCTCGACCAGCTGCGGAACTCGATCCATTATCGATCCTGGGGCCAGTCGGATCCGCTCATCGAGTACAAGCGCGAGGCGTACTCGATGTTCGTGGATCTCATGAACGACATCTACCGCACCTTCACGGAGCGCTTCCTCAAGGCGCAGCTCATGTTCGAGCCGCCGCCGGAGGCGGATGGGATGTCACTTCGCGGCACTGGGCCGGGTGCTTCACGCGGCGACGCTGGCCGTCCGAAGAAGCGCTACAACGCGCTTGGCATTCTCGAGGACATTCCGGAAGAAACGCTCCAGAGTGCGAACGGGGATGGCAATGGAAACGGCAATGGCACTGGGACGAACGAGGTCATGGACATCGCCGCGGACGAGCCGCCGAAAAAGGATGTCGTTACCCGTCGCGATCCGATCGTGGTCGGCGCCGGGCGGACTCGCTCGCTGAATCAGCCAGCCGTGCCCGCGAACGTCGATTGGTCCAACGTCGGCCGCAACGATCCGTGCCCCTGCGGATCGGGTAAGAAGTTCAAAAAGTGCCACGGAGCGACGCTGTAGCACCTTGTCATTCCGAACGTAGCGAGGAATCTGCTGTTGAAACGGCCGCCAACAGCAGCCGACAGTACGGTCGCGATCTTCCGCACCGTGGCGGGGCATTGCCCCGCTGCTCTCGTAACGGTTTTGATGACGCTGCCTCCTCGCGTGGGTGATATCGATCACGTTCCTGATTAGCCGATCGATACCACGCCGCTGCCGAGGAGGCACTTCATGTCTGGCCCGCAATCCCAGAGAGCATTAACTATTCGGGAGCTACCTCGGTCGGAGCGGCCGCGCGAGCGGCTCATCGATCTGGGAGCTCAGGCACTGAGCTCGGCAGAACTCCTCGCCATCGTGCTTGGGTCGGGCGGACTGAGACAGTCGGCGTTGCAGCTCGGGCAGAGCCTGCTCGTCCAGGCGGGCGGTTCCCTCCGGCGGATTGCGATGCAGCCAGTGGCGGCGCTAACGGCGCAGGCAGGGGTAGGAATGGCAAGGGCGGCGACTGTGCATGCCGCTCTCGAGCTCGGCCGGAGAATGGCAGCCGAGTCGCGCGAGGACGGGGCGCCGGTTCGATCGCCTCGTGACGTCGTAGAGCTGTTCGCGGCTCGTCTCGAGGATTTACCGGTCGAGGAATTTCACGTGGCAGTCCTGGATTCGCAGCATCGGTTGGAGCGGGACATCATGGTCACTCGGGGCATCCTCAATTCGTCGCTCGTACATCCACGCGAGGTATTTCGCGAGGCGATCGCCGAACGGGCTGCGGCGATCATACTCGTTCACAATCATCCCAGCGGCGATCCGACACCCTCGGCCGACGACCGCGTGGTGACCGAACAGCTCGTCGCGGCAGGTCGCTTGCTGGACATCCCAGTGCATGATCACGTGATCGTGGGTCGAGGACGGTACACGAGCTTTGCGGAGGCAGGTCTGCTGTGACGGCAACGGCACCGGTTGGCGAGAAACGCGAATTCATTCCGGGGTGGCGCGAGGACGAACATCCTCTCCACGACAAGCTCGATCGCGACCTGCTCGTGCGTGCGTACCAGTTCGGCGAGCAGGCCCATCGCGGTCAGCAGCGCAATTCCGGCGAGCCGTTCATCACTCACTCGGTCGAAGTCGCGAAGATTCTCGCCGACCTGCAGCTCGATTCCACGACGGTTGCGTGTGGTTTGCTGCACGATGTCGTCGAAGACACCAAGGTGGCGATCGCCGACGTCGACCGGGAGTTCGGCCGCGAGATCGCCAGTATCGTCGACGGCCTGACGAAGATCGCCAAGCTGCCTTCCGGCGGCTCGACGCAGGAGCGCCAGGTCGAGAGCTATCGCAAGCTGCTGCTGTCGATAGCCAAAGACGCGCGTGTCATCATCGTCAAGCTCGCCGATCGATTACACAACATGCGTACGCTCGACTTCCTGCCTGAAGAAAAACGGCGACGCATCGCGCAGGAGACAAGAGATCTGTACGCCCCTCTCGCGCACCGCTTTGGTATGGCGAAGATGCGCTGGGAGCTCGAGGATCTGGCATTCAAGCACCTCGAGCAGGAGGAGTATCGCGCCCTGGCTAAGAAGGTCGCACAAAAACGGGGTGAGCGCGAAGCGTTGATCAAACAGATGCGTGAGCCGCTCGAGAACGCGCTCACGCGCGCTGGCATTAACAATGTCGACGCCACCGGTCGGCCGAAACATCTCTGGTCGATCTACAAGAAGATGCAGCAGCGGCAGCGGCCGTACGAGGAGATTTATGATCTTCTCGCCATCCGCGTTCTCGTAGATACTGTTCCCGATTGTTATCACGCGCTCGGTGTCGTGCACGACCAATGGACGCCGGTGCAGGAGCGCATCAAGGATTACATCGCGCAGCCGAAATCGAACGGCTACCAGTCGTTGCATACGACGGTGTTCGGTCCCGGCCGTCAGTTATACGAGATCCAGATCCGCACACGCGACATGCATCGCACCGCGGACTTCGGCATCGCCGCGCACTGGCGCTACAAGGAGGATGCACCATCAGATGAGCTGGATCGACACTTGACGTGGTTCCGTCAGGTGCTCGAGCTCCAGATGGACGCGAAGACGCCTGACGAGTTCCTCGAGTTCCTGAAGTTGGATCTCTATCAGGACGAGATCTTCGTGTTCACACCAACCGGTGACGTCATTCAGCTCCCGAAGGGAGCTACGCCAATAGATTTCGCCTTCGCGGTTCATACCGAGATCGGGCTTCATTGCGCCGGCGCCAAGGTGAATGGGCGCATCGCGCCGCTCTCGCGACCCCTGCGCAACTCGGAGACGGTGGAGATCATCACGTCGCCGACCGCGAAGCCGTCACGCGATTGGCTAGCCCACGTTCGTACCGGCCGCGCGCGTCACAAGATCCGGCAGGTGATGCGCAAGGATGCGCAGCAGTCGGCGACGAAGCTGGGCCAGGACATTCTGGAGCGTGAGCTCAAGCGACGGCGCCTTCCGAAGATCGGTGATGATGCGCTGGATCGTGCGGCGCGCAGTCTGAATCTCACCGATTCCACGCATCTACTGGCCTCCATTGGCCAGGGCGATGTCGCTGTTTTGCAAGTTCTGAAGTTCTTCCACCCCGACCTCGACATCAGTCCGGAGGCCGCGAAGCCCAGCGCGCTCGAGCGGCTGGTAGATCGCGTTCGCGGCTCGAAGGGTGTGAAGATTCAGGGTGTCGACGGTCTGATGGTTCGTTATGCGCAGTGCTGTCAGCCGGTTCCCGGCGATCCCGTCGTCGGCTATGTCACCCGCGGCCGCGGTGTCAGCATTCATCGCGGAGACTGTCCAAATCTGCTGTTGCTCGCCCATGAGCCGGAGCGACGCCTCGAGATCGACTGGCAGGAGGCGCAGGGCGAGCGATTCCTCGTCCGCCTGGCCCTGGAAGGGAATGACCGCCGAGGCCTCTATGCCGACGTCGCCGCCGCGGTCAGCGCGACGGGCACGGACATCAAGAGCATGGACCTCCGGAGCAGCGATGGCCGAATCATGGGGTCGGTCCTTGTTGAGGTCGAGAACCTCGCCCACCTGCAGAAGATCATGAAGGCTACGCGGCGCGTGAAAGGGATCACCGAGGTGGCGCGAAGGGAGAGGTTGACGCCCGAATAGTGGTCGGTGATGTGTGTGGACGGTGAACGGTGGTCGGTGATCGGTTGCTCTCGTCAGCAGTTGCTCTTACCGACCACCGACGACCGTTCACCGTCCACCCACCGGCCCGAACAAACCCCGGAGCCGCGTGCTATATTTCCGGGTCATGCCTCAGGCCTCCTTCGACATCCAGGCACCCTTTCAGCCGGCCGGCGATCAGCCGAAAGCGATCGCCGAGTTGAGTCGTGGGCTGGAGCGTGGCGACCGATTCCAGACCCTGCTCGGCGTCACCGGCTCCGGCAAGACGATGACGATGGCCAACGTCATCAAGGAGCATGGCCGGCCAACTCTCGTGCTCTCGCACAACAAGACCCTCGCCGCGCAGCTATACGGAGAGCTGAAGAGCTTCCTGCCCCATAACGCCGTCGAGTACTTCATCTCGTACTACGACTACTACCAACCCGAGGCGTATGTCCCGTCGACGGACACGTACATCGAAAAAGACGCCTCGATAAATGAGGACATCGATCGTTTGCGACTGCGTGCGACCTCCAGCCTCATGGAGCGGGATGACGTCGTGATCGTCGCGACCGTCTCGGCGATCTATGGCCTGGGTGATCCGGTGCAGTACAAGGAGCAGATGGTCACCCTCACCAAGGGTCAGCGCATTGCGCGTGACGAGATCCTGCGATCCCTGGTGAAGATTCAGTATCATCGTAACGATGTGGCGTTCGAGCGCGGCACCTTCCGTGTGCGCGGCGACACGGTCGAGATCTTCCCGGCGTACGAGGAGCAGGGCGTCCGCGTCGAGATGTGGGGCGATGAGGTCGAGCGCATCTCGAAGATCAACGTCCTCACGGGCGAGACGATCGCGTCGCTCGATCGGGCGGCCGTCTATCCGGCGAAGCATTTCGTGACCCAGCGGCCGACGCTCGAGCGCGCCGTCAAACTGATCCGTGACGAGCTGCAGGAACGGCTCCTGTTGCTGCGCGAGCAGGGGAAATTGCTCGAGGCGCAGCGGCTGGAATCGCGCACGAACTTCGACATCGAGATGATGCTCGAGATCGGAACCTGCGCGGGCATCGAGAACTACTCTCGACACCTGTCGGGCCGGTCAGCGGGTGAGCGTCCCGCGTGCCTCTTCGATTATTTCCCCGAGGACTTTTTCGTCGTCGTCGACGAGTCGCACGTCACGTTGCCGCAGATCGCGGGAATGTTCAACGGCGATCGCGCGCGCAAGCTCACGCTCGTTGAATACGGCTTCCGGCTCCCGAGCGCGCTCGACAATCGGCCGCTCATGTTCGACGAGTTCCTCGCGCTCACGCCGCGCGCGGTTTTTGTATCCGCGACACCCGCCGAGCTCGAGCTGCAGTTGTCGGAGGGTGTTGTCGTCGAGCAGATCATTCGGCCGACGGGCCTCATCGATCCGGAGATCGAGATCAGACCGGTACGTGGTCAGGTTGATGATTTGCTGAACGAGATTCGCATTCGCGAACGGCGGGGCGAGCGGGTGCTCGTGACGACGCTCACCAAGCGCATGGCGGAGGATCTGTCGGATTATCTGCAGCAGGTCGGCGTCCGCGTGCGCTACATGCATTCGGACATCGACGCGATCGAGCGGATGGAAATTGTTCGCGGCCTGCGGCTCGGAGAATTCGACGTCCTCGTCGGGATCAACCTGCTTCGGGAAGGCCTCGATCTGCCCGAGGTATCACTTGTCGCGATTCTCGACGCCGATCAGGAAGGCTTCCTCCGCAGCGATCGATCGCTGATTCAGACAGTCGGACGAGCTGCGCGCAATGTGCATGGCCGTGCAATCTTCTATGCCGATCGGATCACCGGCTCGATGCAGCGCTGCCTCGAAGAGACGGCGCGACGGCGAGAGCTCCAGATGGAATACAATCGCGAGCACGGCATCACGCCGACGACCGTCACGAAGAGTGTCGATCAGGTGCGCTTCACCACGCGCGTCGCCGACGCGCGCACGACGGAGCGCGAGGAGAAGCGCGTCGCCGAGCCGGCCCGCGGTTATGCGGTAATGGATACAGAAGCGCTCGAGCGCATTCTCGAGCAGCAGATGCGCGAAGCGGCGACCGCAATGGACTTCGAGCTCGCGGCCCAGCTGCGCGATCAGCTCTTCGAGCTCCGCGCTCGCGGCACGACGTCCGTCAAGAAACCGCAGGCCGCCGTCGGTGGCGCGCGGACGGGCCGCTAATCACGTCCGGCAATCACATGGAGGGGCATTCTCCACTCGTGCCCCCTCGCGCCGCGCGAGGGCATCTCGCCGTCACCGAAGCGGAGCTCGTGGACTGGGGTGCGCGGTTCGGCAAAGCCGCGCGTCCGCCACTCGTCGTCACTCTCAGTGGCGAGCTCGGAGCTGGGAAGACGACGCTCGCGCGCGCGATCTGCCGCGGCTATGGCGTGCCTGACGAGATCACCAGTCCGACGTTCACACTGGTGCACGAGTTCCGGGGAAAGCGATCACCGGTCTATCACCTGGACCTCTATCGACTCCGGGGTCCGGATGATTTGGCTAATCTCGGATGGGAGGAGATCATCGCCGCCGAGGCTCTCGTGCTCATCGAGTGGCCGGAACGTGCAGGCGATCTGCTGCCCCGGGACCACGTTCCCATAGAGCTCCAGCACCTTCCGGGTGATTCGAGCCGTCGCTTGTTGTATGCCGGTGGTCACATGGGCGAAGAGAAGTTCGGCGATCACTCGTGAATACGCTCGTCATCGACGCCTCCACCTACGTCGGAACGGCCGCGCTTGTGCGCGGCTCCAGTCTCATTGTCGACGGTCAGGCCCTGATGCGCGGCCGTGACAGCGAGGCGCTGCTTCCGATGGTCGCCGAGACCCTCAGACGCGGCGGTGTATCGCCGCGCGACCTGGCGCGCGTGGTGTGTGGTGCCGGCCCCGGAAGCTTCACGAGTCTTCGCATTGCGGCCTCCATCGCAAAGGGTATTGCGCTCGGCATCGGTGTACCGCTGTTTGCGGTGTCGTCGCTGGCGTTGCTCGCCGGCGCCGACGGCTCCCCCGTACCCGGCGCGTATCTCGCGGTTCTCGACGCTCTGCGCGGTGAAGCGTACGTTGGCGGGTATGCGGTGTCCGTGCGTGGAGAGGTCAGCGTGATTCTCGCCGAACGACTCGTCAGGCAGAGCGACGTCGCGGAGCTGGCGTCCTCGCTGGGTGCGGTTGCAGTGGGCCCCGGACAGACGGTCGACCGTGCACCTCTCGCTCGCGGAGCGTTGGCGCTCGAAGCGCTGATTCAGGAGCGCGGACCCGTCGACCTCGCGTCCTGGGAGCCTGGCTACGGCCGCAAGGCCGAGGCGCAGATGCGATGGGAAGCGGCACATCGACAGCCGTTGCCCTCAGGCGGTGCCGGATGACGGCGCACGTCGATCTCGCTCGAGACGCCGACATCGGGGCGATCACGGCGATCGAGCAGCGCTCCTTTTCCGATCCCTGGTCTGAGCGGAGCTTCCGCGACGTCCTCGCGCATTCCCGGATGTACTTCGCCTGTGTGCGAGATCAGGCCGACGGCTATACCGCGCCACGCGTGCTCGGTTATGTTGTCGCCTGGTTCGCCGGTGGTCAGGGCGAGATCGCGAATCTCGCCGTCGACGAGGCGGCACGCGGTCAGGGCTTCGGCTCCGCTCTTCTCAATGCGGCGCTCGAGGAAGCTCGGCGCCACGCTGCCGAAGAGGTATTTCTCGAGGTGCGAGACTCGAACGTGCGAGCGCGCCAGCTTTATCAATCGCGGGGCTTCGTCGAGGTCGGACGGAGACGCCGCTATTACCGTCGCCCCGTGGAGGACGCGATCATACTTCGGTGGACGGAACCAGCAGCCGTGACTCCGCGCTCACCGCGCTGAGCACGGTGATGCGGGAGAGTAGGCTCGAGCCTTT
>Ga0070713_100002419_pt1 | contig 12188 bp, 11 predicted proteins | sample LARL82metaG_FD_65465 | JGI IMG/M metagenome (GOLD analysis project Ga0070713, IMG submission 65465) | Corn, switchgrass and miscanthus rhizosphere microbial communities from Kellogg Biological Station, Michigan, USA - LAR L8-2 metaG | ecosystem: Host-associated > Plants > Roots > Rhizosphere ... | reverse complement strand
CAGGTATCCACGGCAGGTCGATCGGGAGTATCTGTCGTGCCGTTCCGGAGGCCTTGACAAGATCCAGATGATTGACGGCAGTACTCTTGATCTTCACCAGGATCTCGTCGCGGGCGATGGTCGGCATCGCTACATCGTTGAACACCAACTGCCCACCGTATTCCAATAAGCTGACAGCTTTCATGCCACCTCTCCTTGAGTCTGCCCAGTGGGCGTCACGCGTGCGTGGCGGCGTGCCCAGTCGGGGAGTTTCGTGAGCGCGCGGCCGAACTCGCGTTCCAGGCCAGTGATGTCGGCGCTGTAGCCGACGCGGTCAAACCATTCCAGCATCAACGCCATCTCCTTGCTGTATTGCCGGACCGGTTCAATTGGCGTCTGCACGAACGCAATCGGTCGGCCCAGTGCCTTCGTCAGGATCTCTGCCGCTTCCGGCATCGTTCGCACGTCACCGGCAAGATCGATCTCGCGCCGATTCAAGGCGGCGGCATCGGTAAACGCGCGAGCGCCGAACCAGCCAATGTCGTCCACCGCAATCATCTGTAGCTTGGTGTCTTGCCCGAGCGCCCAAGCAAGGGTGTCCCCATTGAGACTGAAAGGCGCTACCAGGTTCTCCATAAAGAACACCGGACGCAGGATCACATGCGAGGGGAAGCGGAGGCCGCGTACGGTTTCTTCGATGCGCCACTTGTTGTCGAAGTGCGGGACGCCGGTCCGTTTGTCCGCCGATCCCACAGATGTGTAGACGTAGTGTTCGACTCCGGCCTCGCGCGCCAGCGTCGCAAGACGCTTGCCTTGCGCTTCTTCCCGCTCGACGCCTGCCTCTCCGGCATTCTGTACGCCGAAGACACCCCATACGCCGGTCAATGCACGGCGCAGCGTCGTCTCGTCGTCGAGATCGCCCCTAACAATATCGATGCCCTGGCGTGCCAGCGTTGCCGCCCGCTCGCTATCCGGCTTTCGCGTCAAGCCGCGCAGATGGAACCCGCTGCCCTGCAGCGCCTGTGTGACCGCGCCGCCTTGCTTGCCTGTTACTCCGGTGATGAGAATCGTTCGATTGGTCGTCATGGTTGAACCACCTTTTTGCTGAAAGTCTCTTGTGGCTGCAAACGCGACTGAAACAACCCGGAAAAGGCCGGTCGCACGTCGATGAAGAGCAATGTCCACAGTACGGTCACGAACAGCGCCAGCGGAAGCCCGCTCGGGGCCATCAAGGCGTGGAAAGTAAGGATGTTGACAAGCACCGGCGCCAGTACTGCCACCGCCAACGGTACGTAACGGTTGATCAGCAGAAGTACACCTGCGATGACCTGGAATGCGAAGATCACCCACAGATAGTGTGTGACATAAAGGGCGCCCATGAACTGTCCCGCGACACCCTCCGGAGGTGGTAGCGGAATGAAGTGCAGGAAGCCGTTCAGCCCAAAAACAAGAAAGATCACGCCCGCCACATATCGGGCGATTACGGCAGCGGTTTTCATAACCAGGTTCTCCTTTTTTGGTTCAAGCGCCATTGAATTGACGTTGATTATATTGATATCAATATAATTGATGAGATATACTTCAAAGGGATTCAAGCTTTTTATGGCCCAAAGCATTCAAGGGACGGACCACGTCTGGCTAGTGATGATGAAGGCGATGCGCGCCCTGACCAGGTACGCAGCCGCCGGCATCGAAGAGACCGGACTCGGACTCTCGGATTTCGGCGTGCTGGAACTCCTGCTGCACAAGGGGCCTTTGCCCGTCAATACGATAGGCCCAATCGTCGATCTGACTCCAGGCTCGATCAGTATCGCTGTCGATCGCCTCGTCGCCAAGGGGCTGGTCAGCCGGGTAGAAAGCCCTGAAGACCGGCGCGTTCGGATTGTTGCCCTCACCCCACGCGGTAAGGGTCTTATTGTTTCCGCCTTTCGAAAGCATTCCGGGCAAATGAAGAAAGTGTTCTCAGAACTAAGTCTGGAGGAGCTTCGTGGCCTAGAAGCAACGCTCAAGAAAGTCGGCAAGCGTGCTGTTAAGCTGAGGGAGGAGAGTTGACCTGCTCCCTGCCAGCGCGTAGCTTGAAGTCTCACGCGCAAGTCAGACATCGCGGGCTTGAGCAAACGATCAATGGCTATCCTCACCATGGAGTGCCCTCAACGGATCTCATCTCACTTGTCGGCCACTTCGGGCTCAAGTAGCGGTCGATCAAAGCCCGGCTGTTGACAGTCGCAAACAACATGACAGTACCGATTGCGAAGAGCTGGATAAATTACATATTCCTACTAGTCTCAAGCCTCTTTGCTCACGCCAGCCTAGCGTTGCGATTCCTTGGCAGGAATAGCTTTGGAGACACGCAGGGTCACCTTTATTCCACTGGGGCGATTGTGAACATCCGTTTCCATGTAGCTGTTCAGGCGAAACCAGAGGTCCCGCCCGCTGGCTTGAATTCCAGGGCCAATTCCCACCGTGCGCTCCAGCGAATTCGGCACGCTAATGCCGTTGATTTGGTGATCGGTCACCTGCTGCAGCCAGTAGCCATTAAAGCCAAGCCTCACGTTCTTCCACACTTCGTAGGAAGTCGCGTAGTTGATGTGAAATGCCTGCCCTGGTTGCATGTTTCTAATTCCGAACCCTGCGAACGGGTCATTGTTGGCGGAGCTCCAGAGATAGTGGAGTCGAACGCTGAACTCTACCTTTTTACGCTCATACGTCGCCGCATAGTAGGGATTGACCACAACAAAGTGATTCCCGATGTTTACTGGCCGCCTATCGCTGTACCTGCCTGTCGGCAAACCAACGTCGAGTACCACGCGATGCGCAAGCACTCCCTCCCCAATCTTCCTGGGCGCCCACTGCAATCCAGTCCCGACCTCCAAGTCGGCGAATCCACGCACTCTTGAAGAAGTACCGTTCGCGAGGTGTACATCGAGATCCACTAACGGCTGCAAAGCCTCTCCCGACAGCCATCCTCCGAGAACACGCTTCTTGCTTACGAAGGCGACGTGCGTCGTGGTGCTGTAAGCTGTAACGCAGTTGCGCCCTGGAATCGTCTTTCCGTGAGAATCCTTGAGCTCGCTTGCAACGTTAGCTTCTGGGAACTCCTGCAGGAGCCAACCCGGACCGCCAAACGCATCCTCAAAGTTCGTATCGCCCAGATTCACGGTCGGTAGCTGGACCTGAGCACAACAAGCGCAAGACACGGTCAGCAAGCAAAGAGACCGCAAATAACAGAGCAGATGTCTAGCCACAAGTCTGATCATCCGGTCATCGAGGTTCATTTCGATCTGCTTCCTGTCAGGCATGACCTGGCTATTTCTTTGGTGGATCGACGAATGTGTAAAGAGCGCCAATCTTGTCACCCTTCATCACGAGCACGTCGATGCCAGTGATAACGGCTTCCGCTCCAGCAGGTCCGAATCCCCAATCGAGCTTGCCGACGCCGTTGAACGCCTGAAGCTCCCCGCGCTCCGTAAAGACAAACTTGGGAAACTTTTCGACAAGACCCCGAACCGCACGGTCAATACCCGAATGTCCCTCATAGCGGGAGTTGTGATCGACAAAAACGCCGTCCTCCGCCCATAGTCGTGCGATGTTGTTCCAGCGCTTTTGAGTGTCGTGTTCGCCGAAGACGCCGTGCAGGTTTTCACGTAACAAAGTTTCCATTGTTTGTGGCATATGGACATTCCCCTCAAAGGTAATTTTGCTGTGGATGGTCCCGTTCCTGAGGCGAGCCTCATCGAGATTGCCGTAGCGATGAGGCCGGTCATAAAGTCACGCCGCCGGGGTCTTGGCTGGCCCCAAGACACGCGTGTCACCGGCAAACCTGCAGCTCTCGCCACTGGTTGCCGGCGAAACAGGTACAGCGCAATTTGCGCTGAGGTTTTTCAATGCGTGCAAACTCGCTGTAACGACCGCCCGTTCGGTGCAATCTAATAGAAGAGAGCACTCTTTGATCGAGTAACGCTCCAAAACCACGATGACGAAAACAAAGCGCTCCAACGAACCAAGCTGCGCCACCTTCAATAATGAGGTTCCGGCACCTGAGTCCCACCAAGAATCGCGGGTTTCACTGTTATCGCTGGGTCTCCGCAAAACCCTGCGAATCGCGACCTTAATCAAAGTTCGCCTTATCCAAGAGCGAACCCACTCTCTGAACACCGTTGCTTCAGAAGCCGCCTTCAGCGCGGTTGTAAAACATTGTTCCGCGTCCCGGTGATTCGCGGTCAGTAAGAAGGCGAGTAAATACAGCGGCTTCATATCCTTTACGAAGGCGTCGCAGAAATCGCCCCAGACAGCGTGGTTCGCGTTGAGCGTACCGTTCGATCCATATCGGTACATGTGCTTTGCTTCCTTTGTCCCGATCTGTTAGCAGCAGCGATTGGGCTGTTGTTCGAAGAGGTTCGTTCGCATTGCCAGGAGCAGAATGAAGTTTCGAGCACAACCTCCTAAGCTTTCACCTCCGTGGCGCGCAGCAGTTGCATCTCCCAACCAAGTACTGATCCAGACGCGCCAGCGTGATCGAACAGGACCTGAGCCACCTCATTCAACCTGGCGGTACGAGCCCAGTCCCGCTGCAGTTCGCCAGCCATCCCCAGCCAGGTAATCGGTTGCGCGCCCGCGGCGACAAGGCGGCGGATAGCCATATCGTGCGCTTCCACCGACACGCCGCCGGACGCATCCGTAACTACATAAACGTCATATCCCTCGCCCATCGCCTGGATTACGGGCATCGCCAGGCACATCTCGCTCCAGAGAGCGGCGACTACAACCTTTCTCCGCCCGGTTTTTTTAACGGCTTCGACGACTCTTCTGTCCTCCCAAGCGTTGATGAAGGTGCGGTTAATGGGCTTTTGATTTGGAAAGACATCTTGGACGGTCTTGAAAATCACGCCGCCACGCTCCTCGTTCACCGTCGTCAAGATCGTGGGAATGTCGAATGCCTTCGCCGTCTTCGCAAGGGCAGTGACGTTGTTGATAACCATTGTTGGCTCGTGGCTGTTGACGTTTGCGAGTTGAAACGGCTGATGGTCAATCAACACAAGGACACAGTTGTCCGGGGTAAGAAGCGCGTCGAGTCCGACTTTGCTGAAGTTGCTCATTGGTTCTCCTCTTACAGTTTGCTTGGTTGTAACGTATCTCTCCGGTTTTGCTCGTTTCTGGACGCCGCGATACGCCTGGGCGCTTACCCAGGTGTTCACGCCTGCCGCAAAGGCCGTCTTCGTGTGATAGTAGCGGTCGCGAAAAACCGAATAAATTACATGTTCCTAGTATTGCCAGGTGATCTTGCGAAAGCTGGAAGCGTCCGAGTGGTCGCCACCGGAGATTGAACCAGGAACAGAGCGTGAACCATGTATCAACACGACATACAGGTTCTGAAGAAGAGAAACGAGAACGCGAATTTTGCAAACACGAGGAACGAACGATCGAGCCGACTTGTCTCGTCGCACGAACACCAGTAGCTCTAAAGAAGTTTATTCCATATTCATGTAATGAACTGCCCTGATCGGGGGATCGCTTGCGTCACTATAATTCTTAAATAGAATGACTTTGCGGTGTTCTTCTTGAGTAAACGAGCCCCATCTCGGGTCGATTTAGATGGTGGTGTGCGCTGGTGACCGGGTGCTTTTGCCCGAGGAGGCTTTTATGGAACCCACCAAAGAGATGGTCTATATCGTCGACGATGACCCCAGGGTGCGGGAGGCCTTATCTTCGCTTTTACGTTCGAGCGGCAAGAGCGTCCGGATATTCAGTTCAGGACAAGAGTTTCTTGATTTTGAGCGTGAGGACTCATCCGCTTGCTTGATCCTCGATCTTAAGATGCCGCGAATGGGCGGACTAGAGGTGCAGAAGTCGATTGCTGCCAAGACATCGATTCCCGTCATCTTCATCACTGGCCGGGGGGACATTCCATCGACAGTAACTGCGATGAAAGGAGGCGCGGTTGACTTCCTGACGAAACCGGTTGATGAAGCTGCGCTGCTCGCTTCCGTTGAAAGAGCGTTGCAGCAGGATCGCGCGAATCGCAAAGAGGCGATCGAACATGCAAAGTTGGTTGCTCGCTATGAGTCTCTGACACCGCGAGAGCGAGAGGTACTGCCGCTATTGGTCAGCGGTTTGCTGAACAAACAAGCTGCATTCGAGTTGGGGATCACCGAGTACACCATTCAAATTCACCGCGGACACATTATGCGAAAGATGGAAGCGGACTCTTTTGCCACTCTAGTCAAGCTCGCGGCCAGGCTCAAACTTGAGACGGCCAGGGCACCTAACAGGAATACGTAAGAGAAACTTTTCGTGGATTCGTGTAGAAGTGCGGGCGAGGATTGAAGTTGAGATGAACGTTCAGGTTCGCACGATCGCCGTCATCGATGATGATCCCCGAGTTCTGGAATCATTGGTCAATCTTCTTGCCTCATATGGGTATAAGGCTGATAGCTATCTCTCTGCGGAGCAATTTCTGGGATCGGGTGGGCTCTCGAGGTGCATGTGTATCATCGCCGACATCGAGATGCGAAAAATGAGTGGACTCGGCCTTCTCCAGCACCTCAGGAGCACCAACTGTGCGGTCCCCGTAGTGATCATCACTGGAAAACCCTCCGAAACTTCTGAAGCCTTTTATCTTGAAAGAGGCGCAATCGGCTTCTTCAGAAAACCTGTGGACTGTGATGCACTTGTGGATTTAATTGGGTCGGTGTGCAGTCGACCAGATCCCGATTGAGCTCGCTTTTGTATCACATCAAGTAATGGCCGGAACTTGCTAGTGCGGGAACGCTACTGCATCCTTTTGGCTAAAGGCAGCATACTCCGCCTTGGCTTCCTTATACATTGGCAGCTCAGGATCGGCGTTCTCCCAGAGCGTCAGGAAATCTTCATACGATTTTCGCGCTGCCCTTTTGTCTCCCATGAGTGCCTGAGCACGCGCCAATTGCAGGATGGAGAGAGCGCCCGTCACGAAACCGTTACCGACCCCGGAGTGATCGAGAACTTTTCGAAACTCGGCTGCTGCAAGGTTCCCTTCCTTGAGTTGGAGATAAGCAATACCTCGAAGGTACGCAGGATAAACACTGGAAAAAGTGCCGGTGGTAACTAAATCGTACGGCGTTACCGGTCGCAGAAATTCAACTGCGGCCGCAGCATCATTTTCGTCGAGCTTTATAGCAGCTCGCGTTAAAGGCAAGCCAAAAGCTTGAATTGTAAAATCGTCAGGGAAGAGCTGATTCAACTTCTCCACGAGTTCCTGGGACCGTTTTGTATTTCCTGCGCGAGCGAATGTGAATGCTGCCAACATCAGGACATCGCGATCCTGGCTCTTCCGTACTGCATCTGTAACCAACACCTGACTCTGTCGCAGATTACCTATCTCGGCATCCGTCAAAGCTTCAGCGCTCTCAAAAATGCCGGCATCCGATAAGAATCCCGCGTTCACGGAGGAGTCCACAGCCACATGCGCCAAGCGATGAGCATTACGGGAACGCCCAAAGAAACCCTCAATCCTTGATTCGCGATAGAGAACAAAGCGGCCGCCGGCAGGGTGCTGCGATGCCCAGGTCCACTCCTTCTGCATTCCGGATTTGTCGTTTTGAAGGAATGCCAATTGTGCGTGATACAAGTGGAGGCCCGAGGAGTGGAATCCACGTGAGATCGCCTCGTCGTACGCCTTTTGAGCTTCGTCGAATCGCTGTGCATATATAGCGGCACTCAGCAGGTGCATTAGAGCGGGCTCGCTGGGAAGAAGCCTCGCAGCCTCGCGCGATTGAACTAACTCCTCTTCGTGCCGTCCCAACTGTTCAAGGCAGACGGAGAAATTAATTCGTGCGACAAAGTCGCGTGGAAAGGCTTGCACCCATTCCTGTGCGACACGGCATTCTTTATCCCACTCTCGTCCGTCTCCGTAATGGAGTGTTTCCACCTGAAATCGTGAGGGGACGGTCAGCTGGCTGCGCAGTTCGAAAGCCTTAGAGGAACCAACCAAAGCCAGCGAATCGTTATGAAGCCAACGATTTGCGCTGGCCTGTGCTGCATATGCCAGTGCGAAGTTCTGGTCCTTCTCGATGGCGAGTTCGTAGGAGGCCAGGGCGCCGGGGATATCTCCGCTTAGCTGCTTCTTGTAGCCTAAGACCAGGAATTGCAGCGCGTCCGGTGAAGCACTGGTCGCTTGATCAAGAGGTTGATTAAATCTGCGTACGGAGTCGCTGGATTCACCCAATTTTAAGCGCAGTTGGGAAACAGACAAACCAAGAGTTCGCACGATGTCTTCGCGAGTTTCCGCTTCATGAACCAATTGCTCCAGAGTTTTGCCGGATTGGCAGTCAATTGCGCTCAACGCGATACGGAAACGGTTGCCCGCGTCGCCAATGGAAGAGGAAATGACAGCCCGACTATTGGTTTTCCGGCAAACCTGCAAAGCCAGATCCAGCGTGATCCTGGTATCTTCGCTCAGCCCAAGCTGCCGAAGGGTCTCATGGACCTTATCACCCCCCAGGAAATTGAGATACGGAGTTTGCCCCAACGCGATTTGCAAAGCTATGTTCATGCCGTCATCCAAAGCAACGTCGCCGGTTTGATTGCTCACGTCAGCAAGAACCAGGGTATCGGAGGAAGAAAGCGCAATCCTGCTGTGAAAGCGCCAGTAAAGCGCGCCAGCGGCAGTAAATAGAACGAGGATCGCCGCAGCTATTGTCAACCAACTTCGTGCCACATGAACGCCGCCACCCCGACTTGCTGGAAGGGGTGTCGGGATTTGCATATCTTCTATTTTCGGGGTTTCTGTAATGCTTTCCGGTTGGATCGGGGCGATGAGCCTATATCCCCGGCGCGGCAAAGTCTGAATATACTTGGGGTTCTCAGCGGTATCACCAACAGCTTTCCGCAATACCGCCATCGCGACGTTAATGCTGCGGTCAAAATCCACAATGGTGTCATTCGGCCAGAGCACCCTCTTGATTTCATCCCGGGTCACCATCCCGCCCCGGCGCTCGAGGAGAATTCGAAGAATTTGAAACGGCTGCTCGCGGAGCAGAACCTTCTGAGGTGAAGAGCCGTCAGCCTCAGGCTCATTAAGGAGTAGTTCGCCGGTTCGGAGATCCAGCTCTAAGTTTCCGAATCGCACTCGTTCTGAGAGGTGAATGGCCAATAGACCTCGTTACGCCGGGATCCATAACCCGCCGAATAGCATGTGTGTCGGCTCCTCTGCTAAGGACCTAACGTTCGCCCTTTCAATGAGATATCCAAAATAATAAAGAAATAATACGGAGATGTCTTGTTGGCGAAAAAGGCCACGAATCAAACTCTAGGCGAGGGCACCGTGGCAAGAGCGACTTTACGAGTCCCGACGCATCAAAAGAGGGCCATGCTCGCTACCCAGGTAAAAATTACGAGCTCCGGCAACGAGGCCGACAGTCGAGATTGTCAATACGAAGCATCCTGGCCGAACCGTCACATTTTTGGTGTCTCTTGCGGAAAGGCCGGGGCTTCCAGATGGACTGGGCGCCAAGCGCCAACAGCACTAAGACTAAGACTACACAGAGAATCCAACAGCCCTTCGTCCCCGGTGGATTATGCAATTTCAGCAGAACTATTCTATTCTGATCGCCGACGAAGATCGGCAAACCAGCATCGCCCTCGCCGCGTCATGTCCGCATTTGCCCCCACAGGCAGAAAATGATGACAAGGCAGGCGAGCCGGACTTTCGGGAGATTATCGAGTCGTCTCCTGCATTAATCCACACGGGCCGACCCGATGGCTACCTGGATTTCTTCAATCGGACGTGGCTCGACTTTATCGGACAGCCGCTGGGGAGCCTGTTGGGTTGGAAATGGACTTCCTATATTCATCCCGAAGATGTCCAGGCTTTTGCGCAGAAATGGCGAGAGTCGATCGCAACTGGAGAGCCTTTTGAAGAAACCGCGCGAATACGGCGGGCTGACGGGGAATATCGCTGGATGCTGCTCCATCACTTCGCGTTACGCGATGGCGATGGAAGAATCATCAAGTGGAATGGATCGAGTATCGAGGTCCAGCACAGAAAGCAGGCTGAAGAGCAGCAGCGTTGGAGCACGCAGGAGCAACAACGAAGCACATTGTATTTGGCTGAGGCGCAACGCCTCCAAAGCACTCTCAACGTGATTCCGGCGCATGCCTGGTACGCTCTTCCATCCGGCGGGCTCACATTCCTGAATAAGGAAGCCGCTGATTATGGAGGCCTCCCGAAGGACCACCCGCTGCGTTCTGGTGTAGATACAAGGGCCGACTGGGATTCCCATATCCCCTTTCTTCATCCGGATGATCACGAAGAGGCACGCAGAGTCTGGTCAACCTGCTTACGCACCGGCCGCGCTGGCGAGGTGAGCTTTCGCGTCCGTAACGCTGAAGGGGAGTACCGGTGGTTCCTCAGTCGCGCCGAGCCTCTTCAAGCGAGCGATGGAACCCTACTATATTGGATAGGGGTTAACCACTACATAGACGACGCGAAGCGCGCCGAGCAAGCCTTACAGCGCAGTGAGGCCGAATTACGCCGAAGCGAAAAAGAGCTTCGCGAGGTGATCGATACCATTCCGACGATGGCCTGGAGCGCACTGCCTGATGGCTCCAACGCTTACGTTAACAAGCGATTTGTGGAGTACTCGGGGTTGTCGGCGGTGCAGGCCGCCGGATCAGGCTGGCAAGTGGCAATTCACCCTGATGATCTTCAACAACACTTGAGTAAATGGATCGCGTCGGTTGCTACCGGTCAGCCTCATGAGAGTGAGGTGCGCTTCCGCCGTGCGGATGGACAACATCGCTGGCATCTAGACCGCGGCGTGCCATTGCGAGATGAAGATGGAAATATCGTCAAATGGTATGGTGTCGTCACTGACATTGAAGAACGTAAACAAGCGGAGTTCTATCTGGCGAAGGCTTCAAGACTCACGACCGTCGCGGAGCTGTCGGCTTCAATCGCTCACGAGCTCAACCAGCCCCTCATGTCTGTACTTGCTAACGCTCAAGCTGGCAAGCGCTGGATGGCGGCCAATCCGCCGAATCTGCTGGAAACCAACGCATCCATTGAACGGATAATAAGGGATGCTCGTGCCGCCGACGAGGTCATGCAGCATATTCGCGGGCTCTTCAAACACGAGTCCTTCGAGAAACAGCAAGTGAGTATCCGGGACGTGCTGAACGAAGCAGTTCGTTTCCTACATCGGGATCCAAGACAGCAGTACGTTCCTATTGATTGGCAACTGGATGAGCATATCCCCATGGTTTCCGTTGACCGAACGCAGATCCACCAAGTGTTCATCAATTTGCTTTCAAATGCGATAGAAGCGCTGGAGGGTAGCCAAATTTCTCCGCAGATAGTGGTTCGCGCATCCGCGAAGGATCAAAATCAGATGCTCATTCAAGTAATAGATAATGGACCGGGAGTCGCCGATCAGGAAAAGATCTTTGATGCTTTTGTTACTACGAAGAAAAATGGAATGGGGATAGGTCTGGCCGTATCGCGTTCCATCGTTGAGGCCCACGGCGGCCGGCTCTGGGCAGAGAACAACCCAACTGGCGGCGCTAAATTCAATGTAACCTTACCCGTTTCCCCGGTTATTCAGGCTTTTGAGGTCAGCTAGGTGCCGGGATTTGCCACCGGAAATTTGCATCCAAAGCTGTTACCTGCACTGTTTTGAATAATTCAACTTTTTGGAGCTAGGGCTGCCCACAAGCGCTCCGCAAAAAAATGAGATATAAGACATCATCCCCTAAGTGGCGTGATGTTCTGGGAGCTCAGCCAAGACAGCGCAAATGTAGAATTGTTTCGCATCTTGAGTGGAAGAGAGCAATACTCGACGAAATATTCTTTCTGTAAACATAGCAACAGAATTCTCGCTGACCGCTCCCTTGCAGGAATGCCGGGCCCCAAAATCACCGAGTTCTGGAATATCTCAACCGATTGTTCTCCGTCCATCAAAATCAATTTGGCTGCCGAACACCGGATTGTTATTCCTGGAGCTCTGATCCGAAGTTGCTCCTGGCAACTCTCCGATGCTGCGTTGAGATCAAGCTTGCTTTCACACATCCCCCAGGGTCGCTTCACCCGAGCAGGTCTTCGATCTTGACTGGCAGTTCGCGCACACGGACGCCAGTCGCGTGGTGCACCGCTTCGGTGATTGCGGCAGCGATACCAGCCAGCCCGATTTCTCCTATCCCGCGCGCGCCAAGCTCATTAATCTCCCTATCGGGGT
>Ga0070713_100002415_pt1 | contig 12191 bp, 8 predicted proteins | sample LARL82metaG_FD_65465 | JGI IMG/M metagenome (GOLD analysis project Ga0070713, IMG submission 65465) | Corn, switchgrass and miscanthus rhizosphere microbial communities from Kellogg Biological Station, Michigan, USA - LAR L8-2 metaG | ecosystem: Host-associated > Plants > Roots > Rhizosphere ... | reverse complement strand
ATTGCCGCCTGGGCGCGAAATCAGTGGAATGGGGAAGTGGTGGGCGTAACGGGAAGCGCCGGAAAGACGTCCACCAAAGACGTAATCGCGGAGATGTTGGCCGTGAAGATGCCGGTCGCGAAGACTATCGGAAATTTCAACAACCATGTAGGTGTGCCGCTCTCGATTCTGCGGTTGTCCGCCGAGGCACGCGTGGCCGTGCTCGAGATCGGAATGAACCACGCTGGCGAGATCCGCGACTTAGCCGCGATCGCCAGGCCGCGAATCGGCGTGGTGACTAACGTCGGCCATGCGCACATGGAAGCATTCGATTCGATCGAAGGTGTGGCGGCGGCAAAGCGCGAGTTGATCGAGGCCTTGCCCCCGGATGGAATTGCGGTTTTGAATGCGGACGATCCGCTGGTGGCTCGTTTCGGCGATGTTCATAAAGGACGCACCATCACGTTCGGAACGAATGAGGGCGCGGATGTCCGTGCCGAGCAGGTGGAGGTTACGTCCGCGGGCGTCAGGTTCGAAGTGAATAGGATTCGGTTCGAGAGCCGGTTACTGGGCCGGCACAGCGTCCTGAACTTGCTGGCGGGAATCGCAGTGGCCGAGCTCTATGGCATTCAGCCCGAACAACTCACTGGCGTGGTGAGTGGACTTTCGGCCGGCTCGATGCGCGGCCAGCGATTCGTACATAACGACATTTTGATTTTGAACGATTGCTATAACTCCAATCCCGATGCTGCGCGCGCGATGATCGACGTGCTCCGGGAGACGCCAGCGAAGCGGCGCATCGCCGTGCTGGGGGAGATGCTCGAACTCGGCCACTGGGCTGAGTCCCTGCACCGCGACGTAGGTGACTATGTTGCGAACTGCGGGATTGATGTGCTCGTAGGGATACGCGGCGCGGCCCGCTACCTGGTTGACGCAGCCAGGCAAGCAGACCATGCAGTCGACGCCGCGTTTTTTTTCCCGGACACCACTGCTGCAGGAGACTACCTTCGGCAGATCGCCCGCCCGGGCGACGTGATTTTGTTTAAGGGCTCGCGAGGCGCGCACGTCGAACAGGCCCTGGAGAGATTTCTGGCGCGACCTAACTGAATGCTCTATTGGCTGTTCTATGAGAAGTTGTTTCACGTCTTCACGCCGTTCCGCGTGTTTGGCTACGCAACTTTTCGTACCGCATTTGCGAGTCTGACGGCGCTGTTCCTGTGCGTTGCGCTGGGACCGTGGCTGATCGCGCAACTTCGAGAGTTCCAGATCGGCCAATACATTCGCGAGGAAGGCCCCAAATCGCACATGAAAAAGGCAGGCACGCCGACCATGGGCGGGATTCTGATTATCATCTCCATCGTCGTTCCGACACTGCTCTGGGCAAATCTGCGGAATCCCTATGTCTGGATCGCACTGTTCGGGTTGATCAGCTTCGGGCTGATCGGCTTTTGGGACGACTACGCCAAGATCCGGCGGAAACAGAATCTGGGCTTGACTGTAAAGCAGAAATTCTTCCTGCAGGTGCTGGCGGCCATGATCGTGGGTTTCATCTTGCTTGTAATGCATGCCAACAAAGCGTACTCCACCAGCATCAATGTGCCTTTCTTGAAAACGTTCAAGCCGGATCTTCTGATCGAGCCGCTGGCGCACAACTGGTACACCTATCCGCTCGCCTTCCTGGGCTTCTACACCTTCATGGTGCTGGTGATTGTCGGCGCGTCCGATGCCGTGAATCTAACCGATGGCCTGGATGGCCTGGCGATCGGACTGATGATCATCGCATCAGGGGCGATGACGGCTTTGACTTACGTGACAGGCCATGCCCAGTTCGCCGAGTATCTGGATCTGGCTCGATTGCCCGGCGCCTCTGAGCTAACGGTTTTCTGCGCGGCAATGGTGGGGGCGTCGCTGGGGTTTCTTTGGTACAACGCGCACCCGGCCGAGATTTTCATGGGCGACGTCGGATCGCTGGCGTTGGGAGGCGCGCTGGGCGTAGTCGCAGTATTGATCAAGCAGGAAGTTTTGCTGGTGTTCATCGGCGGGGTGTATGTGATCGAAGCGCTATCGGTGATCCTGCAGGTGGGCAGCTACAAACTGCGCAAGAAACGAATTTTCAAGATGGCGCCGATTCATCATCACTTCGAAGCGCTCGGCTGGCCGGAATCGAGGATCATCACGAGGTTTTGGATCGCGGGACTGGTGATGGCGCTGTTCGCCTTAACGACGCTAAAGCTTCGTTAAAACGATGGTGGTGGGAGGTGGGTAGTAGGGAGTGGGTTGTGGGATGGAGCTCAAGGATCGCAGAGTGGTTGTGGTGGGAATGGCGCGCTCGGGTGTGGCTGCGGTGCGACTGCTGCAGCAGAAAGGCGCGCTGGTTCGAGCTGTAGATGAGAAACCGATGGGCGAGGTGTTGGGCGTGACGGTAGAGCCACAAACGGAAGCAGCATTCCGCGATGCGGACCTGGTGGTGATTTCTCCAGGCGTGCCTGCGGATCTCGATGTGCTGGAAAAGGCCCGGGCGCGCGGGGTGGCTGTGATCGGAGAGCTCGAATTGGCGGCGCCGTTACTCAAGGGCGGCAACATCGGCGTCACAGGCACGAATGGGAAGACGACGACAACGGCGCTGGTGGGACACATACTCAAGGAATCGGCAATTGCCTGCCAGGTCGGTGGCAATATTGGAACGCCGCCAGCCGCGATGGTCGAGACGTCGCGCGATGGTCAATGGAATGTGCTGGAGTTATCGAGTTTCCAACTGGAAACCATTCGGACCTTTCATGCTCCGATCGCAGCTTGCCTGAACATCACCCAAAATCATCTTGATCGTCATCACACTTTTGAAAACTACGTCCACGCCAAAGCGCGCTTGTTCGAGAGGCAGGAACGCAACGACGCGGCCATTCTAAATGCCGATGATCCGGTTACGGTGGAGTTCGCGGCTCACACGCCCGCCTCAACCAGCTGGTTCAGCGGCTCGCGCGAGGTTTCAGGCGCCTGGCTGGAGGGCGACGCGATCAAGCTGCGGGGAGAAACGCTGCTCGACGTTCGCGACCTGCGCCTTAGGGGCCGGCACAACTACGAGAATGTGATGGCGGCGGCGCTGATCGCTGATCGGGCGGGGGCTAAGTTACCGCAGATCGCGAAGGCAGCGGCGAGTTTCGCGCCCGTGGAACACCGGCTGGAACTGGTCCGGGAAATCGACGGCGTCGCCTACTACAACGACTCGAAAGCGACCAGTGTCGACGCAACTCTGAAGGCCATCGACGCGTTTTCGGGCGGCCTGTGGATCATTTTGGGCGGCAAAGACAAGAACAGCGACTATACGGTTTTGCGGGAGCCATTGCGTGCCAAGGCGCGCGCGGCGCTCTTGATCGGGGCAGCGGCGGAAAAAATCGCCGGACAGCTGGGAAACGATGCTGCGCCGGTACTGCAACGCGGCACGCTGGCCCGGGCTGTGGAAGAGGCTCATCGATCGGCTAAGCCCGGCGACACGGTATTGCTAGCACCGGCCTGCGCCAGCTTCGACCAGTTCGAAAGCTTCGAGCATCGCGGCCGTGTGTTCAAGGAGCTGGTGAACGGCTTACGGGAAGGGAGCCGCTGATGGCGCAGCGACTGAGAACCGATTGGCTGCTGTTCGGAACCATCGTCGCCATGGTCTGCTTCGGCCTGGTGATGATTTACAGCGCTTCTTCGGTGACCGCTCAACTGAACCCGAGAATCAAGTCGAGCATCTATTTTGCCGCACACCAGTTGGTGTGGGCCGCGCTCTCGTTTGTAGGATTGATGTACTTCAAGCGGCGCGATTATCGCGTGCTGCAAAGCCCCGGCTGGGCGTTCGGCTCGGTGGGTGTGGTCCTGTTCCTGCAAATTCTGGTTTACTTTTTCGATCCCAAAACGCATCGCTGGTTTCGGCTGGATGGTGTCGGCACGTTGCAGCCATCGGAGTTTGCCAAGCCGGCGCTGGTGATCTTCTTCGCCTATTTCGTCACAGAGAAGCAAGACGCTATCAATTCGAAGCGCACCATGGCCGCGGCATCGCTGGCGTTAGCGGTGATCGCGGCCGCGGTCGGGTTCGGAGACCTGGGGACGGCTTTGGTTTTGATCATTCCCGCGGCCATTGTCTTTTATGTGGCCGGCCTGCAACGCAAGTTCGTGCTCATAGCTCTTCTCACTGGCCTGGTGTTCTCCATTGGTTTCGTGGCCTCGAAACCTTACCGCATGGCGCGTATCATCGGATTCTTCGATCCGCAGTACAAATTGATTTCGTTGGTCGACCGGCAGGATCGAGTGAAGAGATACGTGAGCGAGTCGGTGACAACGCGCGATGCCGGCTATCAAGTGCGCCAATCCAAGATCGCGGTCGGAAGCGGTGGATTCGCCGGACTAGGCCTCATGCAGGGCAAGCAGAAAATTCTCTATCTGCCCGAAGCGCACACCGACTTCATCTATGCAGTAGTCGGCGAGGAGCTGGGGCTATTCGGCTGCACTGCGGTGCTGACCGGTTTCCTGGTTATTCTGTGGCGCGGCCTGCAGCTCTGTTGGATGGCGCCCGACGACTTCGGCCGGTATCTTGCGCTGGGGGTGACGTCCTCCATTGTGATCCAGGCGTTGATCAATATCAGCGTAGTGCTCGGCATGGGGCCGACGAAAGGGATTCCGCTTCCGATGATCAGTGCCGGCGGAAGTTCCTTGATGAGCACTCTGATGTGCCTGGGAATGTTGCTGAGCGTCAGCGAGCGCTCGGGATGAAAGCGGGGACGCCGCGTCCTCGCAATGTATGAACGCAAATGGCAACCATCGTAATGGCCGGCGGCGGGACGGGGGGACACGTTGTTCCACTGCTCGCGGTGGCGCGCGAGTTGAAGGCGCGCGGGCACGAGTGCGTGTTCATCGGGACGCGCACGGGGTTCGAATCGAAGATGGTGCCGGCCGCGGGATTTCCGCTGGAGTTTATCGAGATCGGCGGACTCAAGCGCGTGGGTGCGCTGCGCACGATCCGGACGCTGGCACAGCTTCCGCTGAGCGTACTCAAGGTCATTCGTATGCTGAATAGACATCAACCGGCGGCGGTCTTCAGCTTGGGTGGTTATGCATCCGGGCCAGTGGTGCTGGCCACTTTGCGGAAGCGTTTACCGCTGGTGGTGATGGAGCCAAATGCCATGCCGGGGCTCACGAATCGCCAGGTGGGCCGGTTCGTTTCACGGGCGTTGCTGAGTTTTCAGGAGGCGGCGCGATTCTTCCCGAAGGGCAAGTCTGAGATCACCGGGCTCCCGGTACGGCCGGAGTTTTTCTCCATCCAGCCGAAGCCGCGCGAGGCCAAGCTGACGATCCTGATTACTGGTGGAAGCCAGGGGTCGCGGACATTGAATCAGGCGGCGGCCGGAAGCTGGCGCTACTTTCGAGAGGCCGGATTTCCGGTGCGATTCATTCATCAAACCGGATCGGCGTCTCATGAAACTCTGGCTAAGAAATTTGCGGAGAGCGGAATGGAAGGCGAGGTATTGCCGTTCATCGACGACATGCCGGGAGCATTCCAGCGCGCCGATCTGGTGATTTGCCGGGCGGGGGCCGGCGCCGTAGCGGAGTTGGCCGCTGCCGGTAAACCGTCCATCCTGGTTCCACTGCCGCACGCGGCCGATCAGCATCAACTTCGCAATGCGGAGGCCTTCGACAAGTCCGGAGCGTCGCGGCTGATTGTCGATCAGGAGATGGACGGCGGCCGGTTTTTTGAGGAGGTCGGCAAGCTCAGCTCGCAGCCGGAATTATTGAAGCGAATGGGCGACCGGGCGCGTACGTTTGCTCATCCAGACGCTGCCCGGCGGGCGGCGGACATCGTGGAAGAGTTGACACGGTGAGAAAGCCATTGACATCCGCCTCGAAAGCCGAAACAATACGAGTTTAAAATGTTTTTTAAGATACAACACCTCCACTTCGTCGGGATCGGTGGAATCGGCATGAGTGGGATCGCCGAGGTGTTGCTCAATTTAGGCTATGAGATCAGCGGATCGGACCTGAAACTGAGCGCGACAACTGATCGGCTGGCGCGCCTGGGCGCCCGAATCAGCGAAGGTCATGCGGCGGTGAACGTGGCCGGCGCAAAGGCGGTGGTGGTGAGCTCAGCTGTGGATGCCAAGAATCCGGAGCTGATGGAAGCGCGTCGTCTGCAGATTCCGGTGATTCCGCGCGGTGAGCTTCTGGCAGAGCTGATGCGGTTGAAATACGGCATCGCAATCGCCGGCAGCCATGGAAAAACCACTACGACGTCGATGACAGCGACGGTGCTGAGCACCGCCGGGCTCGATCCCACGGTGGTGGTGGGCGGCAAAGTCGGCGCTATGGGCGGTTCGAACGCGCGCGTCGGCCGCAGCGATTTTCTGGTAGTGGAATCGGACGAGAGCGACGGGTCGTTTCTCAAGCTCAGTCCCATCCTGGCGGTTGTTACCAACGTCGATCGCGAGCACCTGGACCACTATGCATCGATCAACGAAATCCGCGCGGCATTCCTCGAGTTCATCCAAAAGGTGCCTTTCTATGGAGCCGCAATCCTGTGCCTGGATGACGAGAATGTGCAACAGCTTCTCCCGTCAGTGAATCGGCGCAGCATCACTTATGGCCGCAGCCATCAAGCCGTACTGACGATTCCAGAAGCGGACTGCGGGCCGTTTGAAAGTTTCTTTTCGCTGCGGATGCGGGGGCACGACCTGGGCCGGTTTCACCTGCATGTGCCGGGCGTCCACAACGTGCTCAACGCCACCGCCGCCATTGCGGTGGGGCTGGAACTGGAAATAAAGCTGGACGCGATCCGCGAAGGAATTGCGGCATTCACCGGCGTCGACCGCAGGTTTCAAATTCGCGGCGAGGCGCGCGGCGTGACGGTGATCGACGACTACGGTCACCATCCCACCGAGATTCGCGCCACGCTGGCGGCCGCGCAGTTGTGCAAGTTCCATCGCATTCATGCGGTCTTCCAGCCCCATCGCTATACGCGTACACAGCACCTGATGGATGAATTTGCCAAGAGCTTTCATCAGGCCGACGTGGTGTACGTGCTCGACATTTATGCGGCATCGGAGCAGCCCATCGAGGGCGTCACGGGTCGCATATTGGCCGACCGCATACGCGATTTTGGCCACCGCTCGGTGGAGTATACGGGAACTATTGAGCGCACCGTCGAAATGGTAGTGGCGAAAGTTCGAGATAAGGATGTAGTGTTGACGCTGGGCGCGGGCAACGTGTGGCAGGCGGGCGAGATGGTGCTCGAGAAGCTACGGGAGGCTGCGTAGATGGCGCCGCAGGCGAACGCCAAAAAAACTCGCGCGCCCCGTGTTGCCACCGTCGCGCGATATGGCCTGCTCGTAATCGCGATCAGCCTGACGCTGGCCGGAGGGATTTACGCCTCGCAACAATTTCAGCAGTTCCTGATTCGGGACACTCGTTTCTTTCTGCCGGGCCCGGCGGATTACGGCTTGGAGAGCCCGAATCTCGAGCTCATAGGAGTGAAGTACGCTTCTCGCGCGCAAGTGATGCGCGTGTTCGATCAGGATTATGGGCGCAGCCTGTATCTGTTTCCGCTGGCCGAGCGGCGCAAGGCGCTCCGCAATGTGCGCTGGGTGCATGACGCCACGGTCGTCCGCATTTGGCCCAATCGCCTGTCGGTACAAATCACGGAACGCAAACCAGCGGCATTCGTGAAACTGCCCGGCGACAACATCGCGCGCTGGGGACTGATTGACGATGAAGGCGTGATTCTGGAACCTCCGGCCAAGGCCGCGTTTCGTCTGCCTGTGCTGGCGGGCATTCGTGCCAGTGAGACACTCGAGAAGCGTGGCACGCGAGTCCGCAGGATGCAGCGCCTGACGAAAGAACTGGGGAAGCTGGCCGACAACGTCTCGGAGGTGGATGTCAGCGACCTGGACAATCTGAAGGTGACCGAACAGGTGGGGGGCACGGCCGTGTCGCTCATGTTGGGCGACCGGAATTTCTCTTCGCGGCTCCGAAACTTCCTGGATCATTATCCGGACATTCACGCCAAGATGCCGCAGGCGTCCACTTTTGACTTGCGGCTCGACGACCGCATCACAGGATTGGAGGCCCCTAGCAATGCCCGATAAAACCGAGATCGCAGTCGGGCTCGATGCGGGAAGCGCGCAGACGCGCTGTCTGATCCTCGCGATGGAAGACGGGCGTTTGGCCTACCTGGGGCACGGCGAAGTGGAGTCCACCGGTTGGAGCAAGAGCCGGGTGGTCGACCAAAAGGCGCTGACGGCGTGTGTACAATCCGCTGTCCGCCGGGCGGAAATGGAGGCGCGCGTTCCGGTGGATGCGCTGGTGGTGGGGATCGGCGGCAGTAGCGTCGACGGCCTTAATACGCGCGGGCTGTATGAATTCGGCCGACCGCGCGCGGTCACGCTGGACGACATGGCTTATGCAGTGGAGCGCAGCGAGCAGGTGCGGCTGGAGCAGGATCGCACCATCCTGCATCTGTTCCCGCAGGATTTCACGCTGGATGGCCGTTCGGGCAAGCGCTATCCGCGTGGCTCGACGTGCTCGCGGCTGGAGGCGAACGTACACATCGTCACTGTTTCTCAGCAGGAGCATGATTCGATCGTCGCGGCCGTTCAGCAGGCATCGTACGCAATCGAAGAGACGCTTTTTGAGCCGGTAGGAGCAGGATATTCCGCTCTCTCACAAGAGGATCGCAATCGGGGCGTCGCTGTGGTGGACATCGGAATGCATTCCACCGACCTGGTAGTCTATGACGGTGAGGCCGTGCTGCTGGCCCGCAGCCTGCCAATCTCGGCCGATCATTTCACGCGCGACGTGGCGGTCGGTTTGACGGTCCAGTACGACGACGCCGAGCGGCTGAAGCTGGAGTATGGCTGCGCGATGCTCGGCCTGACTTCGGACAACAGCTACATCGAGGTTCCGTCGGCGGAGGGCCGGCTGCCCCGCGAAGCGCCACGCAAGCAGTTGAACGAGATTCTGGAAGCGCGTGCTGAAGAGCTATTCATCTATGTCGGCTCGGAGCTAGTCACCATTGGAATGGATCAGAAGCTGCTCGAGGGCGTGATCCTGTCGGGCGGCGGCGCCATGCTCAACGGCATGTGCGATATGGCCGAGCGGGTCTTGAATTGTCCGGCGCGCAACGCTCTGCCGACTGGAATTCGCGGGTTTCCCGAAGAGCTGTGCAATCCGGTATGGGCGACGGCGGCGGGTCTGGCGCGGTATTCGGCGCGATTGAAAACGAATCGGGAGCATCGACGTAAAGCTCCCGGACTAGTCGGAATGTTGTTTCGGTGAGTGCTAACTCTCAGGCTGCGGCCTGTCTTAATGAGGAGGTTTGAATGGACGCATTGAAGTTTGCCATCCAGGAAGAGGCTCTGCTCGGCACCAAGATCAAAGTGATCGGGGTGGGAGGCGGCGGCTCAAACGCGGTAGCCCGCATGATGGACGAGGGGCTCTCCGGCGTTGAATTTCACATCGTCAACACCGATGTCCAGGCGTTGAATGCTTCATCGGTTCCCAACAAACTGGCCATCGGATCCAAGGTGACCAACGGTCTGGGAGCCGGCTCAGATCCAAGTCTAGGCCGGCAAGCGGCGCTCGAGGACACTGAAAAGATCATCGAAGTTCTGGAAGGCGCCGACATGGTGTTCGTCACAGCTGGTCTGGGTGGCGGAACCGGCACTGGCGCGGCGCCCGTGGTCGCGTCGCTCGCCAAGGAGCTGAACGCACTCACGGTCGCTGTTGTCACCAAGCCGTTCGCCTTCGAAGGACCGCGGCGCATGAAGCTGGCCGATCGCGGGCTCTCGGAGATCGGCGGCACCGTCGATACCGTGATCACCGTGCCCAATGATCGATTGTTGGAACTGGTCCCGCGCGGCACCAGTTTCTTCGAAGCTTTCCGCGTCGCCGACGATATCCTGCGCCAGGCCGTGCAGGGCATCAGCGATATCATCACTACTCCGGGCCTCATCAATCGCGACTTCTCGGATATCCGGGCCATCATGCTCGGCATGGGTTACGCGATGATGGGCAGCGCCGCGGCATCGGGTGAGAACGCGTCTATCGAAGCGGCCAGGCAGGCCATCAGTTCGCCTCTGATGGAAGAGGGCGGCGTGAAGGGCGCGCGCGGTGTACTGATCAACATCACGGGGTCGAGCCGCCTGAGCCTTCACGATGTGAACGAAGCTTGCTCACTGATCCGCGCCGCGACGGCCAACGAGGATGCGCAGATCAACTTTGGCGTGGTTCTGAACGAAGCTCTAAAGGACGAAGTGAAGATCACGGTGATCGCCACCGGGTTTCAGCGGGAGAATCTTCCGCAGTTGGCGCGCCGGGCAGTGGCCGGGGTTGAGTCAGTGATGCCGGAGCCCGTGCCTCCGCCTCCCGCTCCGGTGTTAGAGCCGGTCATGAATCATGGATCGCTATTCCGGGACATGCCGCCCACTCCTCCTCCGCCGCCGCAAGAGACGCAGGAGCCGGCATCCGTTGCCGCCGATGACTTGGAAGTGCCGGCGTTTATGCGCCGGGAGCGCCGCCTGTACCAATAGCTAAGGCGTGTAGCTCGGGCCCCGCAGAACTTTCCCCGGCAGCGCATCGGCCTGCTTGCCGTTCGCGATCACGGGCACGCCGTTCACCAACACGTACTGCATTCCCTCGGAAACCTGATTCGGATTTTCGAAGGTGGCCCGGTCGCGGATGGTGGCCGGGTCGAAAATTACGATGTCGGCCCACATGCCTTTCTTCAACACTCCACGATCGGTAAGGTGCATCCGTTGCGCCGGAAGCGCGCTGAATTTGCGGATGGCTTCCTCGAGCCGTAACTTGCCGTCCTCGCGAACGTACTTCCGCAAGATGTGCGGGAACGTCCCGTAGGCGCGCGGATGCGGATGCTCGCGGCCTAGCAGACCATCGGGCGCAGTACCTTGCGAGTCATTGCAGACGGAAACCCACGGTTGCTGGAGCGCCAGCAAAACGTCGGGCTCCGACATTCCGAATACTGCAACGGAAGTGAACGCGTCATCCTCAATCAGCAGATCGAAGACCGTGTCGATGGGGTCTTTGTTCCAGAGTTTGGCGATTTGAGCGATGGTCTTGCCTTGTAGCGGACGCAGCTTCGGGTTATGCACCACGCTGACAAGAATCGCTTCGGGTCCCGCGATCTCCTGCCATTCGTTATCCCAGGTATTGCTGGGCGTCTGCATCTCTTTTCGGATTCGCGCGCGCATGGCCGGGTCCTTCAGGCGCTCGATCAGCTTAGCGTCGCCGCCGTCGTGCGCCCAAGGCGGAATGAATGCCGAAAAGGTATTGAACCAGGCAGTATAGGCATAGGTATCGGCGGTGATGTCGAGCCCCGCTGCCCGAGCCTTTTCGATGTGCCCCACGATCTCCAGCATGCGCCCCCAGTTGGCCTTGCCGGCAGCCTTGAGATGCCAGATCTCGGCCGGGATCTTGGCTTCGCGCGCGATGCGAATGACTTCATCGATGGCCGGAATGATGGCATCGCCTTCGCTGCGCATGTGAGTCGCGTAGGTTCCGCCCATCTTAGCGGCTTCGGTCGCCAGCACGATCAGCTCGTCGGTCGAGGCATACGGCGCCGGGGCGTATTGCAAGGAGGTGGAAAGCCCGACAGCACCATCGCGCATCGCATCGCGAACCAACTGCCGCATGCGCTCGAGTTCGGCAGGTGCGGGCGGGCGGTTGTCGTCGCCAATGACCATCCGCCGCACCGTCGTTGCTCCCACAAAGCTGGCGAGATTGATGCCCATGCCTTGCCGCTCGAGCCGGGCGAAATACTGGCGAAAGTTCGTCCAATCCGCCTTTATTTGAAAGTGGTCATAGGTGGCGGCATCGGCCTTGACGATACGGTCGTTGAGCGGCGCGATGGAATTGCCCTCGCCCGTAATTTCGGTGGTGATGCCCTGGAAGATCTTGGACGGCAAGTGCGGGTTCACCAAGATCGTAAACTCGGATTGCCCGAGCATGTCGATGAAGCCCGGCGCGACCACCAGCCCGTGCGCGTCGACGCTCTGTTTCGCTTGTGCTTGGGCAAGTTGCCCGATCGCGGCCACACGTCCGCCCTGGATCGCAATGTCGCCCGAATACCAAGGCGAGCCAGTGCCGTCGACGATGTGGCCGTTACGGATGATGAGGTCGTAGGGCTGGGCGCAGGCGGCGAGCGTGGTAAGGAGAAGGAGAGCGAAGTTCTT
>Ga0070713_100002411_pt1 | contig 12197 bp, 10 predicted proteins | sample LARL82metaG_FD_65465 | JGI IMG/M metagenome (GOLD analysis project Ga0070713, IMG submission 65465) | Corn, switchgrass and miscanthus rhizosphere microbial communities from Kellogg Biological Station, Michigan, USA - LAR L8-2 metaG | ecosystem: Host-associated > Plants > Roots > Rhizosphere ... | reverse complement strand
TCTCACTCAGCACAATCTCCCGATCGCGCGGACGGCCCATCTGCTTCCCCACAATGATTGCCGAACCATCATCGGCCAGATAGGCTTTTAGTACAAGTTATTTCTGGGACACGACACTAGCTACCCAACGCTGTGTCATCATTGAATTGCGGAGACCCGCCACGTGCCGCCAAGAAAGCTCGACGGTCAGCCGAGGCAGTCAGATCTCGATGCGGAAGCCAGCATGGGTTGTTGGGGGCTTCCGCCCTCTCTTCCCCGACGCACATCGGGCGAGACGTCGCGACAACCTCGCCAAAACTGCCACGCGCGGTAGCGGGCTTAGCAGGAGACGGAACTTATCCCGCGCACACGAAGGCCCCGCGGACTGTTCATAGCCGGGGCATGTGTGCAGATCTGCAAACGGCGCCGCCAAAACGGAGCAGTGGGCCATCGCGGCTCCGCAACGTAGCAATGTCCTAGATTTCTCCAATACGTGGCTCGAATTCCTTCGAGGACACGTTCGTACGAACTGTAAGCATTAGCATCGCTTCGAATCCATCGGTCCGCTCCCTCGGCGGCGGCAAGCCCGGTGAAAAGTGCATGCAGCAACCCCTGCGCCGAAAGCGGATCGAAGCTAATGCTCGCATCACCCGCTACAAACCACCCCGGACCAGCGCACGGTTCAAGCCAACACGAGTAAGCCGGACGCCGTCCCGCATGGAGTATTTCGAATTCCGCTTCATTCATTAGTCGCCCGATTTCGTCCGTGGCCATCGCTCGCGCCAGCAGTGTTGGACCGTTAGGAACCGATTGCCACATTGGCAGGTCGGAGTCGGTAAGGAACGCCACCACGCGGCGTCGCCCCGGCATAGGGGCTGTGTACCACCATCCCTCTTCCACCGCCTCCACAACGCTGAACCCTGCACCGGCAACGCCGTCTCGAGCATGACCAATCGCCCACGAACACATCAGCCGGTCCATTGGGCGGCGAGATGGCTCCACGCCGAGACGGCGAGCAACTGGTGCCGCTCGCCCCCCGCAGTCAATTACCACCGCAGCTCGCAGCTCCAGTCGTCCATCGATACCCGCGAGCCTCACGTGCCAATGCTGGTTATCTCGTTCGACCGCATCCAACCGAGCCGGCATTGCTAAGAACGCACTACGCGAAACCGCAACGCCACGCAGCCAAGCATCGAAGCGGGCGCGATCAACATGCCAGCCGTGCCCGTCCGTATCACGCAGGAAGTCGGTCTCGATCATCCCCTGATCGCCCCAGAACGCACGATTGCCGTGGCAGGGAAGATGGCTTTCACGAAGGAATTCTTCGAGCAGTCCCATATCGGCAAGCAGACGTCTTGCCGCGGGCGGCAACGCCTCCCCCATCTGGGGCCCATGATCCGCTCGACGTTCCACCAAAAGCACGCGGTGGTTTGGCGCAAGAGTTAGCGCAGCAGTCGCTCCCGCGGGGCCAGCCCCCACGACAACAACGTCGATCTCCAGCATTCAGGAAGAGCGCGACAGGCCGCGGGGGAATCGCCTTAACTTTTCGATACCACTCAGGTCGAGATGTTCTGCCTCTCTTCCCGCAAATGTAGGCATGAATTCCGCCGCGCTTGCGGGTAGTTCCTGAACTTGCATTTCGGCTGGAAACGGGCCGGATCTCGGACCATCACGCTGCTCGACAACGCCCATACGGTCAAAATGCGCTATCATGTTATTGATCTGGTCCGTGTAGCTCTTGTCGCCAAGCGGCTGTAGCCACGATGCTCTCCGAGCGAACGCAGCCAGTCGCTCGGCCAACGGCCGCTCCTCGTCCATGACCGTCTCGTAGTCCTGTTTGGTCAGCACCTGATTCGGCACGCGCGCCGGCCAGAAGGTCGGCACGTTCGGATCATAGGTTTTAAGGTAACCGGACCGGCAGCTCGCGGTATCAGTCTGCCAAGGCACTGCCATCCACCGTGAAAGTCCACCCGGAAGTTGCCCGCCAAGCAGCGGGCCGTTCGGCAGGGTGATGATCTCTGGGCCGAGCACTGGCCCATAATCCGGTTCGATCCAGCCAGTTGGGGCGTGCGCAAGCCTGAATGGCGACATGTACATCCCGTACGTGCGCATTGGCCATGTCATCTCGCAACCAGGGTGGAACGCATCCGCCAGGCAGAATTCAAGTGACGCCCGGTCAAGCGTGTCGGGTTGTTGAGCCATCGGCACAGAGTCGATGGAGCGGAACAGTTGAGGTCGTGGGTCGTAGTCTGCGTCGAAGTCGCCCGTCGCCCACCGTTGCAAGAACTGTAACTGCGTATCGGTGAGGCTTGCGTTCTGACGCGGCGTCGCTGCAGGCGGGATGTTCATTGCGTCCCCGTAGAGCCAGGGCCAAGGTTCCGGCGACCAAGAGTCCCGGTCAAAAACCCGGAACTGGTTCGCGATTACCCGCCGCATCTCAGACAGCGAAGGATCAGTCCGCGATAGGCGTTCGAGCCAATTCTCTGCCGCGAGATTGTTGGGCGCCCCCCACCCGAAGGCCGCGGCGAAGCCAGCATTAACCCACTGAAGGTTGGAAAGGCGCTCGAATATGGGCCGGATATCGTTCTGGAAGGACGGACGTGCGGGCTTCGGCAGCATTCCACCAGTGATCAATACGTCGCGGATCACATCCCACATCGTGCGCACCGACTTTTGCATGGGCGCGTAATTCGGTGGAGCTACAACAACCCATGCCGGATCAACTGGCAGGCGCTTCCCTTCGAATGTCACCTCTGCCATGACGGGGCCGTCAGAGACATCGTCGTGCCATCCCTCATTGTTTGCAAAGGTGACGGCCATGGCGCCGCTATGAGAGGCTGATTTCCCGTGTCCTCCCAGGACGATCAATCTGCCATCCGCATCTGTTTGCAGTTCGCCCAGATAGACAGGCTTATCCAGGAACCGCCCCGTGTCGAACCTATATTGCGCCCCGGTCCTATTGCGTCCGGTTATGTGACGCAGCCCTGGATCGATGATTAGCTTCTGGCGGTCGGCGATGGTGCTGTTTCTCAGCCGCGAGGGATCGGCAGAGGTCGCCTCGGGAATGTCCAGAGCGATTTGGAATTGATACCAAGCAGCCTTCTTATTCGCGAGATGGACGTGCCAGTTTATCTCTGCGTTGTTCGCAGTAAGCTCGGCAATTGCCGTCCCCGCAGCATTCAGACCGTAGATGCGAAACCGAGCTGCTTGTCGCTTCAGGGCGCCTGTATCGTCACGGTAGAAGCCAGGAGGCTCCCTCGGCGGCTCTGGCACTTCTGGCGCAAGGAAGTATTCATGTTCGCTATTTCCCACACGGGCGATGCCGATGCCTGGGTAAATAGCGCACCGGACGATTGCACTATTACCTACTATTTGTTCGCTCATACGATCTCCCGATGTTGAGTCAGTTGTCGCTGAGGTTGCGGGATAGCGTGTACCGGCGTGACTGAATTGTCGAGATCAACGATCAGCGGAGATCTCGCTGCGACCTTAACTCGCTGAAATGGAGCCGCGTGGAGTAATCTCTCCGCAGCGGTATTCATACCCGGAGAGCACGCTAGCGAAGTTGGACGCGGAACATTGCTCGTGTGGCAGTATCGCCCGTCGAGAGTGCTTTGACGCCTGGTTGTAGCAGACCGTCACGCGTACGAACCTCAACCTCTACGCCAAGCTCACCTCTCGCAGCCATTTCAGCCAATGGCCCCCGAACGGGTATGACCGCGCTCGCGTTCAAATGCGCCTGACAGTTCATGCACCCTTCTACATGCCAGCGGCTGAGCACAGCCTCAGTGCCCAGGTGCTGCTTGCGCCCGCCTATGGTGCCAAAGGCCGAGATAAGAAAAGACCCTCGGATAGCCCCGCGGCTCACACCAGTCACATGGACGCGGCGTACAGTTCCGGCGGCGACGTGGCCAGCTTCAAGGGCGACCCCTTCCTCTAACGAGCCGCGCCCGTATGTGTACCCGAGCTGCGTTTCAATGTTGACACAATCCCGTGCTGTATAGGGGGTCCCGTCGTTCTTGCGGAATGGATCGAGCGGCGAGTCGAGTGTGAGCCAGGAGTTTGGGATCACCCCGGGGGTCGGTCCCTGATTATCGACAGAATTGGTTCCCGGGTACTGGCTGATGATTTCGAGTCTATCAGCGGAATCATGCCTCTTTTGCCAGAGCCAGAATACCCGGTCCACAAAGCAGTGATGAAAGTAGAAGATCGGGTCCAGTGCAGCCGTGTCGTTCTCCCCCATATCTCCATTTGCCCCCTGTATTTCGGAGAAATCCGCTGCATTTGGCCCACTCGGAACATCATATCCGCCAACCGCCAGATGGACGCTGTTATGAGGCGCTTCCAGCGGCACCACCGGTGCGTCGCCACTGGAAAGGTTACTGTTCCACTCCGCCGCCGACGTGGTATTTGAGAACACGGTGTAGTTGGGTGCATTCAGACAATCCGCGTACATTTGGGCAACATGAGTTGGAATCTTTACCAGCTCACCGTTCTGCCTCACTTCAATGTACGATGTTAGCCACGCAATTATGTTGGCGTTCAATAGGCCAACATTCTTATTATAGTTCGGGAAAAGCGCGTTGTGTGCTGCGGTCTTCTGCCTATCCGCTGCAGTACCCACCAATCCAGAGAGCGGGTAACGCACCGTTTCGTAATTCAGGGGTTTGCTGTAATTTGGATCATCGCCACTGATTTGGTCTGTGATTGCCCTGTTCAGAACAAAGGACCTGAGCGGGTTAGGAATGGGTGCTCCATCCAGCTCAAAGTTCTCGACCGTCAACGACCATGGAATTCCATTGTACTTAGAGGAGGTACCTGTCTCATCCCAAAAGGGCAGCGTGACGTCTGCGCATCCCGGGACACTTCTCAGCGCGTTCTCAAGGCGCAGCAGATAAGCTCTGTGCCACGGCGGAAATAGGACATTACCGTGGTTGCAATAACCTCCCCAGTAGCTCGAATTCCCCCAACCGGCCCCTCGGAACGGCTCACCATGATAGCCGCCAATAACGAAGAACGAGTTCGGATTGTCCGGAGGGAGCTCCTTTATTCCCTTCCATGCGCGCATCAGATCTTCAAGAGGTTTTTTGTTGCCCTGCTCGTAGGCGTACTGAAGGTCTTCGATAGAGCTGCGAACCCTTAGATGATCTGTCACACTTCGTCTCCTTCCCCTGGACGCGCTACGTCCGACCTCGACCGCATTAAGATGAAGGCGCCAATTTGTGCGTCATCGGCAACTGACCTGCGACTGCGATGTCTTGTGACCCGGGATTTTGTGACCCGGGCGCGGTCAGTGATTGTACAGCTGCGTTCGTCTCCTCTCGTTACCCCCATCCACCCGCGCCGAGCCGTGGACCCGACCCTACGATAGAGCGCCCGAAAATCCACCACAGACAAGCGAGCAAGGCGATCCTACCGCGCGCTCAGTGTTTAGTCAGCGCCTCGAAATGCTGCCACGCCGCTCTCGCGCCATCGGCGTCTGAATTCCTGGCATCTAGCTTCCCATGATCGCGTGGATTTGAGAAGACTTCGTCGGGTTAGAATCTAATGGCCAGAGTGCTTCCTAGTCCGGGCTGACGATCTGCGCACCTGTATTTTGTCGCTTTCTTCCTGCAACGCCGACCGAAATATCCATGACGTTTGTGGTATCTCTCTCAGCGTACTCCCGCGATAAACCTAAGTGGATACAACGATCACCGGGCACGGTGCCATAAGTCTTCTGTCGCTGAAAAATTGCCGACGGTCCTGATTGACCTTTGCGGCGACTTGCGTTCCGATCTATGGTAACACCCACAGGTTGTTTAATAGCGCGGTGGTGAGAGCGCAATCGTGCTGCGTGCTTGGGCGCCAATAAAAGGAGACGTCGATGCCGGAGTGGTCGATCAAGATTGTCCCGGTGGATCCCAGCAAGCCGGCTGGTTCGGCGCATTTTGTGCCTCAGAATGCGCCGGTGGGCCAGCCGCTGGCAACCTGGGACGGGGACCTAGTCACCTGGAACAATACGACCGATACGGCGCACTGGCCGTGGCCGACCGACTCCAACTACAATCCACTGCCGGTGACGAAAGGCTCGACAGCCTACATGTCGGACGACATCGCGGCGAGACAGGGTTCGCGTCCAACCTATTCCGTCAATCTTCCGAGCTCCGGCTCCCCGACCATCCCCTACATTGTCCACTACTACTGCAAGGACCATCCACACGACCCGAACGAGCGGGGCACGATCTCAATCGTCCCACCACCCACGTCGTAGCAAACCAGTGCATGCTGGCGACATAAAGCCCACAAGTTAGTTTTTGCCGCGTCTGCAGACAAGGCTTAGGCAAGGGGGACCAATGACGACGCGCGTCATCGTATTATCACGAATTTCGATCTTTTGTGCTCTGCTGCCGGCGATCGCCATGGCATTTGCCTTGTTCAGTTTGCCCGTGCGAGCGCAAGAGCAGCCGTGCCTGCCGACGCAACAGGATCTTGTGAAGATTCCCGAGATCGCCACGGACGGCCAGGGTCATTTACGTGGAACCATCCAGCTAATCGATCAGCAGGAGCTAGTCGCCTATCGCATACCGTTTGGCACCGTGCCCGGCGGAGCGAACACCAAGACAGTGTGTCTGCCGCAATTTATGCGCGCCTTTCAGATTGGGGGCACGCCACCAGCGACCGGGTTGGCGAACCCACTACCCGGCCCAACGCTGCGCGCGCGCGTCGGCGATATCGTGCAACTCACCTTCCTAAACCAGATCAACACGGGCGATTTTGGCAACTCGATCGATGTGGACCTGGTAAAGGGCGGTACCGGCTGCGATCAGGTCAGCGGCGTTTATCCGGCCACCACTCAGACCAAGGGCGGCAAATCAGTTCCGGTCGATATCTTCCCTGACTGCTTCCATGGGTCGAGTACGGGCAATATCCATTATCACGGAACACACACTAACCCGGACACGGCAGGCGATAATGTGTTGGTCCAGGTGCGCCCGTCGAACCCGCAACAGGACGGCGCCAACGCCATCACGGCGACGACTTATCAGAAGCCCCTCGAGGAGTTCTTCGACAAATGCGAGGCGATGCTGAGGCATAACCCGCTCTCAGAATGGCCCAAAGTCTGGAACGACCTGCCGCGAGCCTATCGCGAGGATCAAGAGAAGCGACTGAAAGCATATGATAGGCAGGCGGATCAAAATCTCTGGGAAATGGACGAAAAGGCCATTCGCTCCGGCTGGTGGCCAGATTTCTTTATGGGCGCAGTCCCTTACTGTTTCCGCTTGCCGGAGTACACTGCAAACAAATATCCCCCGCCTGGGGGCAACAAAGAACTGCAAATGGGTCAATCGCCGGGCACCCAGTGGTATCACGCCCATAAGCATGGTTCTACGATGATTGACGTCGCGAATGGCTTAAGCGGTGTGTTCATTATCGAGGGTCCCTACGACGATAAGCTCAACGCCTATTACAATGCGATACCGAACTGGACCCGCACGCAACCGGTGATGCTGGTCAACCAGATCGGCACCTCTCCTAATCTCCAACACCCCAGCAACGGACAGACCGATAAAGGACCGAATTTTTCGGTAAACGGACGTCTGGAGCCGACGCTCCATATGTACCCAGGCGAGGTGCAGATGTGGCGCATCGTAAATTCGTCACCACGCAGCTCGATGTATGTTCCTTCGCTGCCGCCGGGGTTCAAATGGCACCAGCTGGCTCAGGACGGCGTCCAGTTCGCGCCTGACAACTATGAGAATAGCGGCACCCGGCCGCTCAACATCGCCTCGGGGAACAGAGTGGATCTGCTCGTCCAGGCGCCATCCAGTGCGACTGGACAGCCGGTGGCGTTTCAGGTTCTGCCCAATGTCGCCAGCGCTGAGGTAGCCCTTGTGCCCGATGCCAAGGCACGCCGTTGGCCGGCGGCGCTGCCACCGCCGGTCAATTTGTTCTGGGTCGATGTGTCCCCAGGACAGGGGCCAACGATGCAACTAATTCCGAAAGGCCAGCTCGCGACGCTGCCACATTATCTGGCCGATATCTCCGACAGGGAGGTCGATGGGCATACGCGGACGATCACCTTCGCCAGCGGCAGCCCATTTTCATCTCGGCAACATACGATCAACGGTCACCAGTTTAATGAAACCGACCGATCAAATTGGGTAAAGGTCGATAAGCTGAACACGGCTGAGGAATGGACTATCGTGAACGAGACCTCGTTCCAACCGATCGACCATCCGTTCCATATCCATATCAATCCGTTCCAGATCACAGAAGTGTTCGACCCGAACCAGGTGATCACTCCGTCAGGCTCAGCGCCAGTTTTCAAGTATGTGTTCGACGCAAAGGTAAAATTGTTGACGGGCCAGTGCTACGTCAATCCGTTTGACAAGTCTACTTGGAAGCCGTGTGACAACAAACCTGGGACGCAGCGCATATGGTGGGATACGTTCCCGATCCCGTCGGCACGGGCGGCGACCGGGTTCATCGATCCGAAGGGTAATACGATCATCGTTGCCGGGCATTTCAAGATGCGCACCCGCTTTGTCGACTTCCCGGGGGTCTTCGTTACGCATTGCCACATCCTGGCTCATGAGGACCGCGGGATGATGACAGTCGTTGCAGTCGCGGTGCCACCGCAGGCGCTGGCGAATGTTCACCATCACTAGCGGGTTGGCTTTTCGGCCGTGAGGTGGCTTGCTTGGATCGACCCGCCTGCGATTCGGTGGATATGAACGTAACATCCCCCTACGATGCGGTGGCAAGCGGCTTCGAACGCCAACGGCCGATGCCGGAAAGCGTGCCGCAGTCGGTTCGTACCGCAGTCCTGTCCGCGCTCGGTCGAAGTGACCGGCCAAGTATCCTCGATTGGGGAGCCGGCACTGGACGCTTTGGTCGGCCTTTCGTGGCGGCTGGCGACGATTACGTTGGCCTCGACCTCTCTGCTGGAATGCTGCACGTCTTTGCCGAGCGGTTTGTCGGGCAAAGGCCGGCTTTGGTTCAAGCTGATGGGCGAGCACTGCCGTTTCCCAGCTCGGGCTTTGATCTCGTGCTGCTGATCTCGGTATTAGGCAACCTGACGGACTGGCGGTCAGCGGTCGGAGAGGCACGCCGCGTGATACGACCGAGCGGCACGATCGCTGTCGGCCGAATGGCTTTGCCCGATGATGGGATCGACGGATGTCTGAAGCAACATCTTGATACGCTCCTGGATGAGCGCATGCTTGGTCAGCCGCGGAGGAACGGACGGCAACGTGCGGCGGAGCACCTTGCGGCTTCGGCATCCGCTATGACAGAGCTGGTTCCAGCGAGTTGGGTCGCGGAGCGCTCGCCACGCCAGTTTCTCGACCGTCACGCCAGTGGTGCCCGATTTTCCCAGCTTCCATCGGCAGTCCGGGTAGATGTGCTGAGTGCATTGGCAACATGGGCCAAGATGCGATTCGGTTCGCTCGATGCAACGTTCTCAGAAGTACATCGATTCGAAATGCAACTTTTCAGGTTTGAGGAGCGGTAGGTCAAGATGGGGAGCGCCAATCATTCGATGCTCACAGAGCTCGGTAAGCGACTGGTACGGGAGTCGCTCAGCGACCCCATGTTGCAGCGCGCCACCGAGGACACTCCCGATTTGGCACTCCTTCCTTGGGTGAACGTGGTCAAGATCGGCGGCCAGAGCATTATGGACCGGGGGCGCAGCGCGGTAATGCCGCTGGTCGACGAGGTCGTCGCCAACTTATCCCACCACAAGATGATCCTCGGCACCGGTGCCGGCACGCGTGCGCGCCACATTTACAGCCTGGCCATCGACCTTGGAATGCCGGTTGGGGTGATGACGGTGCTCGGCACCCAGGTCGCCTGGCAGAATGCACAGATGCTGCAGTATTTGCTGGCCAGGCACGGCATCGCGTTTATTGAGCCGGAGGGCTTTCCGTCGCTGCCCCACTATCTGATGGAGCGTGGCGCGGTGATCTGTCAGGGGATGCCCCCCTACAAGCTGTGGCAGGAAAACCCTGACGTCGGCCGCATTCCGCCGCAGCGCACCGACACAGGCTGTTTCCTGATCGCGGAAGTGTTCGGGGCGCGGAAGATGATCTACGTCAAGGATGAAGATGGGCTGTACACTGCGGATCCGAAAAAGGACCCCACTGCGCGACACATTCCCCGTATCAGCCTCCAGGACCTGCTGGTCCTTGACCAGAACGACCTGATCGTCGAGCGAGCGGTCCTCGACCTGATGCTGACGGCGCGTCATATCCGCGAGATCCAGTTTGTCAACGGGCTCAGATCGGGGCAGCTGACGGCAGCGCTCGCGGGCGAACCGGTCGGAACGATCATCTTCAACGCAGCCACAGGTCGTGCGCAGGAGCGGATGGATCACCGTGAACTCTCCCGCTGATATCGTTGGACGTCGCGAAGCGCAGCATGTCGGCTCGCGACTCATGCGCGAGTCACTGATGGACAAGCAGGTCATCGCCAGCACCGAGGCACCAGTGCGTGCCATCCTGCCAAAGCTCAATGTCATTCAGATTGGTGGCATGTCGATCATGGATCGTGGCAGCAGCGCGGTGTTGCCTCTGCTCGATGAGATCGTAGCGAACCAAGACGAACATATGCAGGTCGTCGGGATCGGCCCCGGCGTGCGCGCACGACATATGTTGGCGGTGGGACTGGATCTCGGCCTGCCTACCGGCGCCTTGGCAACGCTTTCGGCAAAGTCCTCAGCACAGAACGCTTACATGGTGTCCTGCCTGCTGGCGAGCCACGGCTTTGTATACCTTGAGGCGCCCTTCATCGTCCAGCTGTTGCCTGCGATGCTCGCGGCTGCGCGCGGTGCGGTGTTCAATGGCATTCCACCATACGATTTGTGGGAGCATCCGCCGGCTCTAGGAAAGATCCCGCCACACGGTAGCGACACCGGGTCCTATCTGGTGGGCGAGGTATTCGGCGCCCGCTCAATCGTGTTGCTTAAGGATGTCGACGGCGTCTACACCAAAGACCCCAAGACCAACCCGGATCGCGAGTTTATCGCTGAGATCGGCGCCGCAGAACTCCTCGCACTCAATCTACCGACTTTGCCGATAGAGCCGGTTGTGCTGGAACTCCTGACGCGTGGCAAGCTCGCCCGCAGTGTACGCATCATCAATGGGCTCGTGCCGGGCAATCTCACGCGCGCCCTCAATGGCGAGGCGGTCGGCACTCTCATTCACGCATCGTGCCATATTCCATCGGGCACTTCCACAGCGACGGCATAGCAGCCGTCACCCGCATTCTTCCCGATGTGTACTTCACGACACGACTGGATAAGGGGTGTCTCGAACATGGCGAACAGTGGGCGACTTCTGAGGTATCGCCAGATCCAGCTGGGCCGTGTCGCGGAGTTGGTAGAAATTGGTGTAGCGGCATCTCCAGCGGAGCGAGGTTATCGCTTCAGGCAGCAAGGTCAACGGCTTGCGCCGTTCCGCTATCTCGCCGCCGCGCAAGTAGCGCCGCACCGTATTCCGCGAATGCCCTGTCATCCGCGCCAGCTCCCGGACATCCCGGATACTCGCGCCATGCCTTGCGCAAAACCGCTAACTCCATCTGACCCTCCGCCTTCAGCATCAGTTCCCCCGCAACGGAGGAGCCACTTTGCCGGGTGGGTCAGCTTCATGTTGCCGCCCAGGGTCAGTTTCTCACTGCCGATGACATCAGTCCCTCTTGTGCATCGCGATATGCGGCGCTCGTTTGAGTATGTCTGTGCTCAGGATGGCGTCCAACGCGGGACCCTGATCGGTGAAGAAGGTCTGCCTGAGGCACTGCTGCGCCGTCGCCAGCATGGCACGATGAGATGGCCGCTCCCTGAATGACGGCGGCACGGGCCTACCTATCTCAGGCGGCGGTGCCATGAGTGCCGACATTGGCGAGATCCAAACTTCTGCTCACGGCGCGATACGTCACCGGCACGGGTAGCCCCGGGGCGATCTGAATTGGTGCACTCCGGTTTGTTTGGCAGGTATATAGAGCATGAGCAAACACACTGATCGACGTGCGGACCGTAGAGCGCCTTCTCGGCCGCTGGAGAAAGGCGAGGTGCTGGCGCCGAATGGCGGCATCCTTCGTCCGTTCCAGAAGGGACACACAGGGAACCCGCAAGGAATCTACGGCAGCGGCGCATATCACGAGGCACGCCGCATCTGTGCCGAGGCGTCGCCAGAGGCAGCGCGCCGGCAAGTGGAGCTGATGAGCAGCGACGACCACCG
>Ga0070713_100002410_pt1 | contig 12197 bp, 10 predicted proteins | sample LARL82metaG_FD_65465 | JGI IMG/M metagenome (GOLD analysis project Ga0070713, IMG submission 65465) | Corn, switchgrass and miscanthus rhizosphere microbial communities from Kellogg Biological Station, Michigan, USA - LAR L8-2 metaG | ecosystem: Host-associated > Plants > Roots > Rhizosphere ... | reverse complement strand
GCGCGCTCACGCGCGAGTACCAGCTCGGTGTGCCGCAGTGGCGGCTCGGCCTCGAGGCGCTCGCGCGGCGGCTGTCGCCGGACGAGGTCTACGACTGGCTCGAGCGGCTGCGCGTGCGCCGGCGCGACGCGGAGCAGGTCGCCGCGGCCGTGACCGTGGGGCCGAAGATCGCCGAGCGCCTCGCCGCCGAGGACGTCGACCCGGCCGAGGTCGTCGCGCTCGCCGAGCCGTACGCGCCCGACGCGCCGCTCTTCGCGCTCGCGACAGCCGACCTCGAGCCGCTCCGCCGCTACTTCCGCGACCTGCGCGGCGTCCGCCTCGCGATCACCGGCGCCGACCTCGCCGACCTCGGACTCGGCGAGTCGCCGCGCGTGGGGGAGATCCTCGGCGAGCTCAGACGGCGCAAGCTGAACGGCGAGCTCGACGGGCGCGAGTCGGAGCTCGCCGCCGCGCGGAAGCTGATCGCCGCCTCGTGAGCTCGACCGTACGTGGCGACGGGCACCGACCTCGACCGACTCCACTACCCGATGCCAGCCTGATGTCCAGCCAGCGCGGATGCTGATCTTCGACGACTTCTACCTGCTTGAGGGTTCGCTGCGAACCTCTGAGTTCACGGCGGCGAGGCTGTCTACGTCGAGCTATTGCGACGGATCTTAGCTCGGCGCCCACTCCGCGGTTCGCGGACGACTTGCCGAACATCATCGAGCCGATGCGCATGCCGGAAATGCTTGTCTTCCCTAACAGTGTGACCTGCTACGAGGTCAGCGAACTGCTTGAGCCAGAGATCGCCCAGGCAGTACAGCGGGTGGGCCTAGTAGTTGTTCGTCGTAGAATGCAGTGGGTGGCGACTAGCGCGGATGGCGAGAGGACCTACCTGTACGTGCGAGGCGAGCCCGTACTTTCCATGGCGGAGTTCGAGGATTATGTGTACGCGCTGCCTGAGGATGCCGTGCCGCCGGCCACGCTGACACGATGGGCCTTCGGCGAACCCGTCGAACCCCGAGAGCTCCTCACGTGCCTGCAGGACGAGGCCTCGTTCGCTGCCGGTGAGAGTGATGAGGCGCTCGAGATAATCCGCGCCGCTGCAGAGAGGCTCAAGCGAGCCTTCCCGCACGAGGCGCGAGCGAGCTCCGGTCGTTAGCTCGTTCCTCGTGTCCCTGCGAGGCCACGGCGTCATCACTGCGTGCTCGGCTGTGTTCCGAGTTATCGAGCCGCCCGAGCATTATGTGTGACACGACCTCCATTCCACGCTGCTCGTAAAAGCGTACGGCGTCAGCGTTCCGTGCGATCACACGCAGGCGGCAGTGCTCGACGCCAGCGTCCCGCAGTTCGCCTTCAACAGCATCCATCAGAATCGTGCCAATGCCTCGGCCACGCATCTCCGGAAGGACAACGAAGTCGTGGAGATCCCCGATGCCTTCAGGTGAGTGCCAGCCATCGTAGCCCTCGCCTATGGAAACGACTGCATAGCCAACCGCCTGTTCGTCCTGCTCAGCGATCATCAGAAAGGCTGCCGGCTTCGAGAGCCACGCCTCGTATTTCGCCCGACGTCGCTGCCAAGCCTGGTCAGCTGAACGAGGCCCGAGATCAGCGAGAGTCGGGGCGACTCCAACCTGATGCTCGTTCAACGCATCGAAGAGGGGCTTGAGGTCAGGGATCCGCTCGCGTCCGGCCCGCATGATCCTGATGCCGGGGCAGCTCATGTTTGTAAGCTATAACGGCTATCGCGCTTGCGGCGGCTCCTCGGCTACGCGGAAGAGCCGCGACCTCCCGCAGTGACTTTTCTGCTGCTCTCAGGGCCGGCGCGCTCGTGTGTGCGCGGCAGCAATCATGTTCCGGTGCCTCTGTTCGAACCTGCCGACTTTCGCCGCTTCCGATTCACCAGGCGTTCGCTGACGGACGGAAGAGTCCAACTCGAGTATGCGCTCGACGATGCGTACGAGTTCGTCGAGGAGTTCGCGATCCCGCCGCCCGAGAGAGACGTCGACCCGAAAGCTGTCGAGCCGCTCCTCGACCTGTTGCACTGGGTCGCCGGCGTCAGCTACTACAAGACGGCGGCGCCGCCGGAGGTCTGGTGCGAGACAGGAGCGCCGCCGCCCGCCACCGCGCGCTACTTAGAAGCTCTGTACTCAGAAGGGCTCGGCGAGTTCGCCGTCGTGAACCGGCTGTCGCACCTCCCACGGCCGGTCTTCCCGAGCGGCCGGACGCGAAGCGGGACGCGTCGCCAGCCGAAAGCGCCGACGCGTGCTCTCGTCCCTATCGGCGGAGGCAAGGATTCGATCGTCGCGCTCGAGATCGTGCGCCGGTCGGGCCTCGAGTTCACCCTGTTCTCCGTCCGCGACGACCCTGCAATGCAGCGTACGGCGGCGACCGCTGCCGTCCCGCGAATCGTCGTCGAGCGCCATCTGCCGCTCGATCTGCTGCACGACCTCAACCGGCAGGGCGCGCTCAACGGTCACATTCCTGTCACCGCGATCATCGCGTGCGTCGCGCTCCTGACCGCGGCGCTGCACGGCTACGACGCCGTCGTGCTCGCGAACGAGCGCTCGGCGTCGCGAGGCAACGTCGTGTACGACGGGATCGAGGTCAACCACCAGTTCAGCAAGAGCGCACAGGCGGAGCGGCTGCTCCGGGAGGCCACGGCAGAGGCCACCGGCGACATCGACGTCTTCTCGATCCTGCGCCCGGGCTCCGAGCTCGCGATCGCGCGCCGGTTCGCGGCGCTTGAGCGCTACCACCACGCGTTCACGAGCTGCAATGCGATCTTCCGGCTCGATCCGGGCCTCCGGCTCGCGTCGTGGTGCGGCAACTGCCCGAAGTGCAGGTTTGTCTTCCTCGTCCTGGCGCCGTTCATGGAGCCGGACGCGCTCGACGGCATCTTTGGCGCTGCGATGCTCGATGACGAGTCGCAGTACGAGGGCTTCGCGCTGCTCACCGCCACCGGCGGGCACAAGCCGTTCGAGTGCGTCGGCGAGGAGGAGGAGAGCCTGGCGGCGATCCAGCTGCTCGCCGATGACCCGCGCTGGCGCGACCGGGCAGTCGTCCGGCGACTCGTGCGGGAGGTGCTCGACGAACGCGGCCGCTCCCTGGCGCGCGTCGCCGATGCGTTCGCGCTGAGCGGCGAGCACTGGGTACCCGCGGAGCTGTTGGACGACGTGGATGCGCTTCTCGGAGCTTGACGGCAAGTCGATCGGCGTCTGGGGCGCCGGAATGGAGACGACGTCGTTCGCGCGCGTCCTCGCCGCGACTCTCCCGGCTGCGACGATCAGCGTTGTCGTGCTCGAGGACGACGCCGACGTGTCGGCGTTCGCGCCGGGCGCGAAGATCATCGGGCCCGCCGACGCGGTCGACGCGCTCTCGGGATGCGATGTGCTCGTCCGCTCTCCTGGCGTCTCGATCTACCGGCCGGAGCTGGGGGAACTCGCGCGCCGGGGGGTGGCGACTGCCACTCCGACCGCGCTCTGGCTGGCCGAGCGCGGTGGCGACCGCGTCCTCGGGGTCACTGGGACGAAGGGCAAGAGCACGATCGCCTCGCTCGTCGCACATCTCGTGCGCGCGGCGGGCCGACCCGTGCAGCTGGCGGGCAACATCGGCCGGCCGGCGCTCGAGCTGCTCGAGCACAGTGACGAGTTCGCGGTGGTCGAGCTCTCGAGCTACCAGATCGCCGACCTCTCGTGCGGTCCGGAGACGGCGCTTGTCGCGAACCTCTACCGCGAGCACCTCGACTGGCACGTCACGGAGGAGCAGTACCGTCACGACAAGCTCCGCCTGCTCATGCTCCCGGGCGTCAAGCGGTGCGTCCTCGATGCGACCTGCGCGGCCGTCGTCGCCGCGCCGCGGGCCTGCCGCGAGAGCCTTGCCTACGGCGAGCCGCCGGGGTGGAGCGTGACCGACGGCGGGATCGCACGAGACGGCGAGCTCGTGCTCGCGCCTCAGGAGCTGCCGCTGCTTGGTCCCCACAACGCGCTGAACGTGTGCGCGGCGCTGACGGCGCTCGAGGCGCTGGGGGTCGAGCGCCCGCCGCTGCCGGAAGCCTTTGCCGGCTTCTCGCCGCTGCCGCACCGACTGCAGATCGTACACGAGGCGGACGGCGTGACGTGGGTCGACGACAGCATCTCGACAACGCCGGAATCGGCGCTCGCTGCGCTCGCGAGCTTCCCCGACCGCCCGATCGTCCTGATCGGCGGCGGCCAGGACCGCGGCCAGGACTACGACGATCTGGGTCGCGCCCTGGCCGCACGCGGCGCACGCGTGCTGGGTCTCCCCGACACAGGCGGCCGGCTGGTCGAGGCCGCCCGAACCGCCGGTGCGACCGACGCCGTCGTCGTCGAGGACCTACTGGCCGCGGTCGCGGGCGCAGCGTCGGCCCCCGCGCCCGGGACGGTCGTCCTCCTGTCACCGGGAGCGCCGAGCTACAACGAGTACCGGAACTTCCAGGAGCGCGGCGACCACTTCGCCGCGCTCGCGCGGCGCGGCTAGCGGACGTGCGCCCCGAGGACCGCGACGGACTCCGCGTCTACCGCTTCGAGTCGCTTCCGGCGGATCGGGTCGAGGCGTTCGTCTCGACGAGAGTCGGCGGCGTCAGCCGCCCGCCCTACGACTCGCTGAACCTCGCGCTGCACGTGGGCGACGTCGACGGCGACGTCGTCGCGAACCGCCAGCGGCTGTTCGGTGCGTACGGCCTGCCGCTCGAGCGGTCGGTGTGGTGCGCGCAGCCGCACGGCGCGGACGTCGTCGTGGTGACGGAGCAGGAGCTGCCGCACCGGGCAGGCGGGCGTCGCGACCGCGGGGCGTTCTCGCAGGCGGAGGTCGTGCCAGGCGTCGATGCCGCCATCACGAACCTCGTCGGTGTGCCGCTGTGCGTGATGGTTGCGGACTGCGTGCCGATCATGCTCTACGACGAGCGCCACCACGCCGCCGGCATCGTCCACGCAGGCTGGCGAGGCACGGTTGCGCGGATCGCGTCACGCGCCGTGCGGACGATGGAGGAGCACTACGGCACCGATCCGGCGTCGCTCCGCGCTGCGCTCGGGCCGTCGATCGGTCCCGACAGCTTCGAGGTCGGGCCGCAGGTCGTCGCTGCGGTCCGCGAGGCATACGGAGACGCGCCGTTCGTTCGTGCGACACGAGCCCGGCGGGCGCTACTTGACCTGTGGGAGGCGAATGCAGCCGATCTCGAGAGCGCCGGCGTTGGGCGAGACCGGATCGAGATTGCGGGCATCTCGACGACGGACTCGCTCGACGAGCTCTATTCGCACCGCGCCAATGGACGATCAGGGCGCTTCCTGGCTTGCGTGATGCTGCGTTGAGGGTCCTCCCCGGGCCCGACGAGAGATTGACGATCCTCGACCTTCGTTGGCGATACATTGCTGACGGGCCCGAGCATTGACGCTTGCCCACTGTTGCCATACGGTGGCGCAAGCATCGGGCAGGGAGATCGGACAGAGCAGTGAGCGCCGCGAAACGTTATCTCCGCAGCATGCGAGTGAACATGCCTCCGGTCGAGGCGACTTGGTTCCCGGGGGACGCCGTCGATGTGGGCGACGTCGGTGTGTTCAAGCAAGGCGTCTTCCACAAGAGGACTTCCATTGCGGAGCTCGGGATCCAGTACGGCGTCGAACAGGTCGCAACCACACAGGAGATCGCGTACTCGGCCGCCGCGAGCACTACGCTGAGTTCGAGCGCCGCAGCGGGCGCGCCGGGTGTCGGCGACGTGAAGGTCGAGGTGTCCCTCAGCGGAAGCGGTGCGTACGTCTTCCAGGCCGCCGGAGTGCGCCAGCACGTTCTCGCGAACCCGGGTGACGTCTTCGCTCGCATCCTCGATCTCGCGAAGAGCGAGGACACGTGGAAGCGGAAGTGGAACGTGATCGGAAGCGTCTACACCGCTGATTGCGCGACGATCCTGGTCTCGACCGGCAGGCAGGCGCAGGTCGTGCTCACCGGCGCCGCGGGGGAGCTTCCGGGCTCGCTGCTCCTCGCCGACCCCCGGTTCGGCGCTCACGCCATGGTCGAGCGCGGCGACGTCGTCAAGGTCGTCGCGCGCAAGGCTTCTCCGCTGTTTACGTGCTACCGCGTCACGCGATGGCTCTTCGGGGTGCCGGACATCGTCCCGGTCACCGACTCCGACGCCGCTGACCCGACGAGCTGGTTCGTGCGACCTACGCTCGAAGAGCGTCTCGCAGAGGATTCGGAAGTCGACGGGTAACGCATGGACCGTGGGTAGCAACGCGCCGGAGCCGCAGACAGGGAACACGCTGCGCCTGCCGGTGCAGTGGGAGCCGTGGGAGCGGACGGACGCGAGTTACGCGGAGCTCGCCACATACGTGGTTCCGCGCGGCTTGATGAGCCTGAGAGTCGAGTCGCCGAGGCCGAGGGAGCGGACCGGCCTCGACGGTGCAAGGGATTCGGACCTCGCGATGGCCTCTGACCTGTACGACGTGCTAGCGCGACAACGGATTGCGTACGCGATCGAGCCGGGCGTGCCGCCGTGGGGACAGCAGATTCGCCACGCAAGTCTGGTGCTGAAGGGCGGCTGGGGCACCTGTCTCGACATCGCGCTGATTTATGCGGCGATGTGCCTCGAGGGGAAGGTCGGCGTCCTCGTCGCGATCGTCGGCGCGCACGCACTCGTCGTCCTCACACCGGGGCGGCTGCACGTTGACGACCTCTCCGAGCCTTACGAGGTCGCCGGCGAGCTCATGGAGAGCGGCATTCGCCGGCTTTCCGCAGACACGGTTCTCGGTGCTGTCGAGCGGGGGACCATCGCTGCGGTCGACTCCGTCGAGGCGACCGTGCGCCGGGAAGCCGAACCGGCAGGGTTCGCGGCGGCCGAGGAGCACGGCCGGGCCGTCCTCAACAGGGCGGGGCCGACCCCCGTATGGCTCATAGACATCCCGTGGCTATGGCGGCACGGGTACCCGCCGAAGCAGCCCCCAATCGACGCAGACGCAACGATCAGCCGCTTCGTTCCCGGCGGCGAGGGCGTGTTCGTCTCGTACCCGAGCCACCGGCCGATCGTCGAGGAGCTCGAGAGCGCGAGCGGCACGATCGTGCTGCTGGGCGCGGCAGGGCGTGGCAAGAGCACGATCGCGCGGCGGCTGGCGTGGTCGGGGGCGGGCTGGTTTTTGACGGCGTCGGATCCGCAGGCGCTGATCAACAGCCTCGGAGCGGCGGAGCTCCAGGAGCTGAACGAGGACGTCGGCAGCCGCGGTGCGCTCGACTACGGCGACTACGCCGAGGGCGCGCTGCAGCGGCTGCGGAGCACTCACGGACGTTGGGTCGTCGTTCTGGACAACGCTGACGGGGAACCGACGAAGCTCGATCACTGGATCCCGCGTCCTGACGCCGGGCAGGACCAGCTCGTCCTGATCACGTCGACGAACGAGGAATGGCGAAACATTCCGGGCTGCAGAATCGTCGAGCTGCGGAAGCTGGCCGATGCCGACCTCGTCGGCGCGGCGACACAGCCTCTGCTGCCGCTTATCGACGGACGTCCTTTGCTGCTCGAGGCGTTCCGGCTACTCGGTCAGCAGCTGGCGTCGGCCGAGTCGGCCGCCGCGATTCAAGCTCCCGAGGGCGATGTCGCCCCGGCGCTCAGAGGGCCTTCCGCGCTGTGGGCCGGCGTTAGGCGCCTCCCTGGCTTCTCGGATGCCGCGCTACGTTTGGCGGCCTACGCGGCATACCTTCCGCCCGATCGACAACCGGTTGCCGCATTCGCGGGCGTCGCCGACGGCTCAGAGGAGAGGATCGAATTCCTCGTGCTGGGCGGTTTCCTGACGCGGTCGGACGACGCATCGGAGATCAGGCTGCATCGGCTGTTCGGCGAGGCGGTTCGGACGCAGGTGGAGTCGGACCAGCCCACTCTCACCGATGAGATCGCGCTGGCAATCCCGGCGGACGACGTGCTCAGGAGCGTCGTCGACGAGTACGGCGACCTCGAGACCGTCGAACGGCTCGAGGGGCGTCTCGCGTCCCTCGAAGAGGCGGCGGAGGAGCGATCGTTGCCTCTCGGTCTCGCCCTCCATGGGGTCGCGACCTTGCTTGAGCTGAAGGGACAGACTCGGCGGTCGGGGGCCGTCTTCGAACGCGCGCAGAGCCATCTCGAGGGTCGGGACGATCTCGTCGCGGATTGCCTGCACGGCCGCGCACGGACTGTGAATCAACATCACGCTAAGGACGCAATCCTCGTGGCCGAGGCGCTGGAGTGGGCCAGGGAGGCGGAGGCGAAGAAGATCGCGTCGGGACGTCCCGACGAGGGGGCTCGGTGTCTCGCGATGCAGGGGCTTCTGCTCCAGAAGCTCGCGCGCACGAAGCCGCCAGGCGCAGAAAGGATCGACTTGCTCAATCGAGCCCTCGCGCTCATCGAGGACGCCGACGAGAAGAGGCAGGGGTCCGCAAGCCACACCGAGGCCGAACTGGCCCGGAGCTACTTCAACCGCGCCGGCGTCCGGATCCAACTCGCAAAGGCTGAACGCGATCGTGCCGCAGAGCACCTCGGTCTCGCCGACGACGTCTATTCCCATGTCAAGCAGTGGCGGCGGCGGATCTACAAGCGCGACGTGCACCCGCACATAGCAGCATGCGACATCGGTCTCGCCTACGTCGCGTATTACCGCGCGCTGCTCCTCGACGCGGCGAACTCGATGCTGAGAACGTCCCGTCTGCGGGACGCGACCGAGCAGGTGCGTCTGGCACTGCAGACGCGCGAGATCGAGGACGGCGGACTCGACGGCGACGAGAGCGCGAAGTGCCTCGCATTTCTGATCAAGGTCGTGCTGGCGCGGCGCGCGTCGGCGGCGATTCCGGCGGAGGACAGACCGATCGCCCCCGTCGTGGTCGAGGCCGAGGACGAGCTCCGTGAGGCGGGTCTGCTGGTGGAGTGAGGTCTATCGTTGCCCTCGCAGTGAGCGAGGCGCCCGAAGCAGTCAACGTCCTTCCGGAGGACGGCCACGGCCTCGAAGAGGCCATCGAGCGCTGGGCCCGCTCTCCGGAGCTCGCGACGCTCGTCGCGGAGTTCGGGGGCGACGCGCCGGCGAGCGACGAGCCGCTTCTGGCGCTGCTAAACCGGCTCGCTGCGTTCTCGGAGCGCTGGGACTACCGCCGCGGTGCGGAGCGCAACCTCGTGGAGCCGCCCGCCTTCGACCCCGCGCGGAGGCGGGTCGTGCTCGACGCGGCGCACGCGCTCGGGCTCGTCGGTCGGACGGGGCTGCACCACCGTCGCTACGACCACCTGCTCGTGCTCGGCGGGCTGGCCCGCGCGTGCCTCGCGCGGCCGCTCTTCGCCGCACGCCTGTTGGCGGAGGGTGAGATCGAGGCAGGATCGGTCACCGCCCTCGGCGGCTATCGCGAGCTCAAGGGCGACGAGATCGAGCTCGTCCGCTCGATCCTCGGCGATGGGCCGCAGAACGAGTTCGACGTGATGGACGACGGCGTCCGAAACGCTTTTGGCCTCGGCGAGGCGTCCGACGAGCGCGGCGAGGAGTCGGACGTCGTCGGCGCCTCCTGGCGGGTGCGCGAGTACGCCTACGCCTACGGGCTACCGGTGCGGGTCGTGGCGGCGGCGTCGCCCGAGCCCGGGCGGCGGCCGAACACCGCCGACACGTATGGGTGGTTCGCCTCGGAACTCGCACACCTGCAGCCCGGGGAGCGGCTGCTGCTCGTGACCTCCGACATCTACGTCCCGTACCAGCACGCGGACGCGCTGCGCATGCTCGCACTGCCGTACCGCGTGGAGATCGAGACGGCGGGGATGCGGCCCGGCGAGGTCGACCAGCGTCTGGCGCAGAACTTCCTGCCCCACGACTACCTGCAGGAGATCCGGTCGACGATCCTCGCGCTGCGAAACCTGCATTCGACGCTTGCGGTCGAGGGCCGCCGTCTGTGACCGCACATGGCGATTGGTGCCGGAACGCGGGCCGCCGATGAGCAGGTTCCATCCATGCGTCCATCCGCACGGCGTGCTGGCGCGTGTCGCCTGAGGCCGTCCGCCGGAACTACGAGCGCATCCGCGCCGAGGTCGGCCCGGCGGTGACGATCGTCGCCGCGACGAAGTACGTGTCGGTCGAGGACATGGCCGCGCTCGCGGAGGCGGGCGTCGAGGTCGTGGGCGAGAACCGCGCGCAGGACCTCGAGGCGAAGCACGCCGTCTACGGCGACGCCTTCCGCTGGCACTTCATCGGCCGGCTCCAGAGCCGCAAGGCGAAGATCGTCAACCGGATCTGCGAGCTCTGCCACTCGCTCGAGACCGAGTCGGCGGCGCGGCGGCTCGAGATCCCGGCCCTCGTCGAGGTGAACCTCGCCGGCGAGGGGACGAAGGGCGGCGTCTCGCCGGACGAGCTGGAGGAGTTCCTCGGCCTCTACCGCGACGTCCGCGGCCTGATGACGATGCCGCCGGAGACCGGCGATCCCGAGGCGTCGCGGCGGTACTTCCGGGAGCTCCGCGCCCTGGCGCAAACCCACGACCTACACGAACTTTCCATGGGCACCAGCCAGGACTACCGCGTCGCGGCGGAGGAGGGAGCGACCCTGATCCGGGTCGGCTCGATCCTCTACCGCGCCTGAGCGTACTTCGACTCGAGCGCCCGGATGCTCGGGACGCAGAAGACGAACACCGTCAGCCCGGCGGCGGCCGCCGCGCCGAGCCACAACATCCCGCCGACGCCGAGCACGTGCGCGGCGAGGAGCCCGGCCAGCGCGAGGCCAAGCGGGTAGGCGATCGTCGAGGCGAGGAGGTCGTACGCCACGATCCGCGAGACGAACCGCGCGGGGACCTGCTCCTGGATCGTCGTCTCCCAGAGCGTGTTCACGAGCGCGAGGCTCGCGCCGCCGAACAGCGCGGCCACAGCGATCGCGGCCGCATGCGTGTGGACAGCGAGCAGCGCCAGGAGCGGTACGTCCACGACGGTCAGCGCAAGCCCGACGAAGAGCGGCCGCCGCGGGCGGTACCGGAGGACGACGACGCCACCCAGAATCGAGCCGGCGCCGAAACAGGCCGAGATCAGCGCCCACGCGCCGGGCCCCGAGAGCCACCGCTTCGCGACGACGGGCCCGAGGACCGTGTAAGGCGCGAGGACGAGCGCGTTCGTGAGCGCCGCGTGGACGTTCGACCACAAAAGCCACGACCGCGCTCGGAACTCGCGCCAGCCGTCGGCGAGGTCGCGGAGTATGGCCTGGGAGGGCAGGCGCTCGCCCGGCGGCAGGCGAAGGCGGGCGAGATACCAGGCGCTCACGCCGAAGGTCGCCGCGTCGACCGCGAGCGCCCACCCCGGACCCGAGGTCGCGACGAGCACGCCCGCGATCGAGGGTCCGAGCACCGTCCCGAGCGACGCCGACACCGAGCGCAGGGCGTTCGCCTGCTGCAGCCGCTCGGCGCTCACCGTCTCCGTCACGAGCCCGGTGATCGCCGGGTCGAAGAACGCGGTCGCCGCGCCGCCGATCGTGACGAGGACGATCAGCTCCCAGAGCCGCGCGACGCCTCCGATCAGGAGCCCGGCGAGCAGCCCCTGGCTGGCGAGCCGGACGAGGTCGGCGGCGATCATCACGGCGCGGCGCGGCAGCCGGTCCGCGAAGACGCCGCCGGCGAGGAGGAAGACGACGTTCGGCAGCGCCCGCGCCGCGCGCACGATCCCGAGGTCGGACGCGGAGTGCGTGACGTCGAGGACGGCGAAGGCGAGCGCCACGCCGACCATTCCCGTCCCGAGCCACGAGGTCGCCTGGCCGACGAAGAGGAGGCGGAAGTCGCGCTCGCGGAGAGCGCCGAGTGCCTCGGGGAGGCGCATGCGGCGAGGCTACTCGTGACCACGGAGGGTTTCCCGGCCGCAGGTCTAAAATCACGGCCCGTGGGCTTTGCCGACGTCTGGAGCCGTACGCTCGTCTACTTCGGGATCGCCGAGGAAGACGAGGAGTGGGACGAGGAGGGCTACCTCGCGAATGAGGAGCTCGAGCGCACGTACGCCGAGCGACCGAACGTCCGCCGGCTCGCGCCGCGCCGCCGCCGCGACTTCGACGACTGGACGGATCCCGACCCCGAGCTCGACGACCAGACCGCCGTCATCCGGCCCGCGACGCGTCTGCGCGGAGTCGAGAGCGTGCCCGCCTCGGTGCGCGTCCACCTCGTCCTGCCGCGGAGCTTCAACGACGCGCAGCAGATCGCGGACAAGTTCAAGGACGGCATCCCGGTGATCCTCAACCTCCAGGGC
>Ga0070713_100002409_pt1 | contig 12197 bp, 15 predicted proteins | sample LARL82metaG_FD_65465 | JGI IMG/M metagenome (GOLD analysis project Ga0070713, IMG submission 65465) | Corn, switchgrass and miscanthus rhizosphere microbial communities from Kellogg Biological Station, Michigan, USA - LAR L8-2 metaG | ecosystem: Host-associated > Plants > Roots > Rhizosphere ... | reverse complement strand
TTGCAGATCGAGATGCGTGGGATTTGTGGCTTGCATAAATGAGTGGAGGTTCAGGCTAACACGCAGAGGGAGGAGGAAAAGTTGCGCGATCAATTACGACAGAGAAAGTGAGAACTGAGGTTCAAGCAAACGGAAATTTCGCAGTTCCAAAATGGGAATGGGGAGCGGTGCGAAGGGTACCCCCTCCCCCCTCGGGTCTCTGGAATCATGGGTTTACAGCGAAATCGCGAAATAATCTATGGCGCTCAACGACTTACGGGCAAAATCTTGAATTCAAAGTAGTTGCAAGTATCTAGTACTCAGCACTCAAGGGCGTCATCCTGAGCGGAGCGATTTTCAGGCGGAGCGAAGGATCTCGCGTGTACCGACTGGCACTCGCTCCCCGCCAGATCCGTCCACGCGCTTGTGAAAACACGCGCGTTCCAGGATAACGCCCCTGCGTAGGGCCGAAAAGCATAGCCGACGTCCGCCGCGCCAATGGCGATAAAAAGCGTTTCCTGCACACTCTAATTTTCAAAGAACATTCCGCTGCTTTTGTGTTTTCGGCGGTGCCCACTTTGTTATCTCGAGCGGGGTTCGCCCAAACACAAAACCTCCATCGACCTGTAGGTCGGTGGAGGCGGGGAGCCGCAATTGCGGCAAATCTACTCTCTCACGGATGGGGATGGAATTCCGTGCGCGTGGTCACGGAGCAGGGTGATGGGGAGCACGTGGGGCGCGGTTAAGTTTTGGTTGGGCGCAAAACAATAAAGCCTGTCTGGGGAGTAAGCTGGGCCTGTATCGGTCAGATGGTGTTAATCCTTGTCTTCGCCGAGTTGTTCTCCGTTCGACCCTTCCGGTAGGGGAGAATTCCCTGACGCCGCCTCGACAGTTTCTAACTGGTAGGGTCCTTCGACTGCGGATGATCTTCGCATTGCTCAGCTCACTCCTCGCTCAGGATGACAATCAGTTAAGAGTATCGATTGCGGCAACAGCAGTCCTCCGAGCAAAACCATTCGCTGTTGGCAGCCCGGTACCCGCCCTTCGCAACGTGCGCGAAGGACGTGGCACCCACAGTCGTGACGGCTTCGGCAATTCACAAGGCTCGGAAGAATGGAGGCAACGCGTTATCGAATCAGTTTGCCACGTCTCGCAAATTCGGCCCGTCACTTCGGCTACGCTTAGGGGCAGGCATTCGTGGTGCTGCATGCGACAGCAGATTCCTCGCGCTAACTTCGCCCTTCGGAATATCAACTGTGGGGCATCGCGATATTCGTCTCGTGAACGGACAGAACAATGCTATTTCGGCTGCAGATCTTCGTTCGTTAGTACGCGGGCTGCGGGGCGCCTGCGTGACTTCATCGATCTGGCGAAATCGCCGAGGGAAACGCCGTAACCGCGGTTGAGCAGGGATTGCACATCGGCGGTTCCGGTCACACCCGCATCCACGATACTCGGGGGCAGATTTTCGGGAATGGTAGAAGACGCGAGTTCGATGACGCTGGGCGGCGATACAGATTCAATCGGTACTGTGAGTGGAACTGGAAGCGTATTGGAAGCTTCGCTGGTCGGCGAGTATGTGTACGTGGCGATCTGGTCGGCTGAGACGCTGGGCGTCTCTATGCGCCGGGCCACAATCGTATCTGGGGGATGCACTCCCCACAAAACTTCGCCGAGGTAAACATTGGTCGCAGTTTCTGCTACAGGAGAAAGGATATGCGAAGGAGCCAGTTCGGTTGAGCTTGCATAAGGGTCGGACAATCCCGGGCCGAACGACAGGCTTGGGGTTGCGATGGGTTGCAGCAACAAGGGCGAGCCGTTGGTGATCAGGTATTGAGGACCGATCGAAAAATTCGTCTCCTGAGCAAAAGACAAACCGACGAGAACAACAACGAGGAAACACAAGCGCAGGCGCATAGTAGCCTCCCGGCGACTAACACAGTGCTGGGTGTGATTATGGACCAAAGCGGCGCGAAACGCCAAGGGATTTGCGTCCAAAAGCCGCTCTGGACAAGGATTTCGGACTATACGTCTCCAGTCGACAGGCGACGCTCACGGCGGTTTTCGAGGATCACATAAAGCATGTAGAAGACAATAGCGAGATTGCCGACGAGCAGTCCGCAGCGCAAGAACGTGACACCACGAAACAGCTCGCGCACCTCAAAGGGCAGAAGCAGAGTTCCCGAGACGAATGCCACCCACTCGGCCCAGGTGCGTCCTTTCCAGAGTCCATAGGCTTCGGTAAAGCGAAGAAGCGCGTAGGCGAAGGCGACGCGGGCTGCGGCCCAGAGGCGGGCGTCGGTAATGCTGTCGGCGAAATCGAGGAAGATCTGCGCATAGCGATGGTCTGTGCTGATGTGCAGCAGCGCAAGCAGGCTCTCAGCCAGCAGCCAAGTGTCTTTCTGGACCAGCCACAGGGCACAGATCCCCATGAGAACGACGAAGGTTCCTTTGAAGAATTCGAACGCGGCTACCGCGCGAAGCACGCGGCGCTGCCGGCGATGATGGCGGTTTGTGGTCTTCCCGGCCTGCTGCATGAATGGTCGAGCGCGAAAGGGCAGAGTAACACGGCGAGGCGGCGTCTCCGTATCGGGCTCAGCGCCGATGTTGAGCGTCGAGATTCCTTACCTCAGTAACTAGAACGCGCCACGGAAGGGTGTAAGGATCGCTGCGCGAGGAATACGCATGCGAAAAATTCTGATCGGGCTCGCATTGTGTTTCAGTTGTGCGGCAGCGACATTCGCCGCCGAGGACGCTGCGCCACAAACCGCGCGGCAGGCGCTGCTGGAGATGTTCTTCAGCAAGACGCCGGGAACATTTGCAAAGCACTTACCGGCGGCGACACTTGCTGCCCTGGAGAAATCAGGGGCGATGGCCGGATTGCAGCAGTATGGATTACTGGCCAGTCAGTTTCAGGCACAAGGCAACAATCTGCAAACGTTCGAGACCGGGTCGATCCTGCTGTCGGGGGAGGATCCGAGAACAGGGCAGAAAATTGAAGTCACGGTGGAGAATGACGCTATGCGCGGAGACGATGATGACATCGAGCTCACGTTTCAGACGTACAAAGACGGACAGGCACAGCGGACTCCATTCCTGCCGCGGATAACGTTTTCGATGAAGCAGGAGGCACAGGTCTGGAAGCTGAACGAGATCTCGGTAACGGTTCGGTTCCCGCTTGCAGATCCGGACTTGCTGAAGGCGATCACGGAGAAGATGAAGCCACAAGTAACTGCGACTAGCACATTCACGTCGCGCGAGCCGATCTCCGCGCAGACTCCTGCACAAAATGCGAGCAGCGATGCGATGGTGTTGGCGGCGATGCACACGATTCTGAACGCTGAAACGACTTATGCGGCGACGTATCCCCGAGTTGGATACACGTGCAGTCTGTCGGATCTGGACGGATTTGGTGGTGGCGAGCCGAATGAGCATCAGGCGATGCTAATCAACAGCGGGCTCGCGAGTGGCAAGCGGTATGGGTTCGTATTCACTTTATCCGGTTGCAATGCGAACCCCGCGACTTCATTTCGACTGTCTGCCGCGCCGAATGCGAATACGTTTGGGCGAAAGGCATTTTGCGCGGACCAGTCAGGGACCGTACGGGCTTCGCAGGATGGGAATGTGGATCGGTGCTTTGCTGGCGGCGTGGCTCCGTAAAAACTAAAGTCAAAATCTCTCACCACAGAGGACACAGGGTTTCACTGGGCAAACCTACCGTCTTATTGCCCAGGCCAGGCCGTCGGGTTCTACGCCTACGTCGATTTTTCCTACTACCTCCAGAGTTTTCAGATCAATTACTGCGACATAGTTATCCGGCGTGGCCGCGACGTAGGCGAGCGATCCATCGGGCTGCATCTGGATGCCGGCGGCGCCTCGTCCAATCTTGACGTCCTTAATGTCTTTGCGCGTGGCTGCGTCGAAGACAGCAACGTGGTCCATACGGAGGCCAGAGACAAAGACATGCGCGCCGTCGGGTGTGAACTTCAGGCGATTCGCGCTTTGGACGTTCGCATTCAGAGTCTCGACGACTTTCTTGCTCGCCACATCGATGATCGAAATGGTGCCCTCCTGCGCATTGGCGACCCAGATTTCTTTGTGATTGGGGGAGACGTCAAAGCCTTCTGAGCCATTGCCGACTTTCACGACGGTTTCGTCCCAATCACCGCCCGGAGGTCCCGGCGGCCCGCCCCCAGTCCGAGGCGGTAATTTTTCGATCATAGTTACGGTGCCCGAACTCACATTGGTGGCGACTATGTGCTTGAGATCGTCGAAGACGTAAATCATGTGCGTACGGTTCTGGCCGGTGCCGAGGATGAAGTCGATTTTTTGCGATGAAGGATCGTAGCTACCGAAAGCTTTGGATCCTTCGACTGTGAACCAGACTTTACCGCCGATGAAGTCGAGACCGTGGGGTCCTTTGAGCGCACCTAGATCGATTGATGGAAGTGCTTTTTGGGAGACGAGATCAATGACGGCCAGCGTGTTGTAGGCGCCGCCGCCGTAGTTGGACACGTAGGCGGTTTTGCCATCGGTGGAGGCGATGACTTCGTGGGGATCGTTGCCGACGGGAGCCTTCGCGATCACTTTCAGGGTTGCCGGATCGACGATGGCTACGGTGTGGTCGTGCTTGCTGAGGGCGAGGAGGGTTTGTTGCGGAGTCTGGGCTTCGGCTGAATTCAGAGCGGCTAACGCGAGTACGACGAGCGTAGTTTTGTGCATCGATCACCTCATCACAGATTTACTCTGTGTTTCGCTGTGGTATCTGTGGTTGGGAAGTCAAAAGCTTTTACCACACGGGGACACAGAGGGGTCCAGGGAACCCGGAATCCAGTTGGGCAATGAATCAAGATCGAGACTTCCTCGGGGGCTAAAGCGCTCCATTATTAGTGGCCCTTGACGGCTCGGCTGAGCCGAGCCCTGATACGACCCGTCTGCGGTTGAATCCGAACCCTGGTACGAACTGTCTGCGGTTGGAGCCGAGCCATGTTACAAACCTTCCGCGGCTGAAGCCCAGCTTTCGAGACGGACTTATGAGTTCCCTTCTCAGCCTTTCTTTTGGCGGATTGCGGTGCGTAATTCGGCTACGATTTCTTGAGAGGCGCGAATTGCAGCTGCGTGCTGATCTACCGGGAAAGAAATCGCGCCGACGCGGGCGTGGCCACCGCCGCCGTAGCGCTCGCAAATCTTGGCCAAGTTCACTTCCGGTGCCTGAGGCGCCCAGGGATTTGACCCCACAGAAACTTTCACTCGGAAGCTGCTCTTGCTCAGTCCAACGCTGTAGACCGACTCGGGATGCAGATAGTAGGGAATGAACTTGTTGTATCCCTCGAGGTCGTGGTCGGAAACGTCGAAGAAGATGGTCGCGTCTTTGCATTCGGCGCGCTCTTTCAGAATTCCGATCGAGAGTTCGTGACGCTTGAGAAGCGGTGGCAGAAGCGGCGCGACGAAAGGCTCTTTGAGGACCTCGCCGAGCGGCTTGGTCGCGAGCAGAGGGATCAGGTTGGGGACGAAGCCGTGGTCGGGCGCCGATTCGATGACCATGGTCAGCTTCATGGCAGGGGCTTCCATCTCGACGGCGGTTTTGGCGTCAGGATAGAGAGCGCCATCGATGACGTCGGTCCAGTGGACGAGGTCGGCAACGCTTGAGGGATCGAATCCGAAACGCTGCTGCGCGATCATGGCGATGAAGCTGGTGCAAGATTTGAAACCGGGATCGTAGAACTTGCGGTTGCTCTGGTCCTGCTCGAAGTGCTCGGCGTCGGCGGGCGAGAGGAATGCGCTCTCGTGGTGATCAAACCACCAGGTGATTTGCGGCGAACTGGAATATTTGAAGTCGACGATGGCGTTCTCGTCGCCGTCAAACTGCTTTTCGTCGAACAGCGCGCCAGCGCGATGGACCAGTCCGGTGAATTCAAACTGGACATCGCTGCGAATGCGTTCGCGGTAGAAGCGGGAAAACAGGGCGGCGGAAGAGGCTCCGTCGAAACACTTATCGTGGTAGAAGACCCGAACTCGCAATGCATGCCCCAATCATTCAACGAAATTCCTGCGACTGAGGCTTGCTTCATGGCCGGGCTCAAGTCGCGAGGTAAAAGCTAATAGGATTGACAGCTTGCGGGGAGAAAGTCAAGGGGCGGATTTGTGGCTAGTGGCGCAGTTGCGCCGACGGGACAGCAGATTCCTCCTTTGCCGCTACGCGGCGCGTCGGAATGACAAGGAAAGGCGCGGCCCTCATGGACTGCGCCCTTTGGATTTTCGGATGTAGCGCTCGGCAACGTCGCAAGCTAGTTCTACATTGCGTTCGCGTTCTTTTCCGCCAAATCTCCGATGAAGGGGAGCTTGTACATTTGCCCCTGATTCGCCTTGATCAAGAGAACAATCCAGAGAACGAAGGCTCCGAGGTTTACAAGCATGTGAAGCGGGAAAGTGATTACTCCCATAAACGGAACCACGGTCAAGACTCCGAGCCCGAGGTGAATCACGATCAGAGCGACGCAGAGGAACAGGCATTGGAAAGAGTGGAAACGAATGAAGCGGTTGCGATTGTAGGGCGCGACGACGAGAAAGATGATCGCGGGAATGATGGTGACGTAGGCCAGCATCCCGGCAACGTTGTTAGTCATACCTTGCGGGGGAGCGGTCGCGACAGCGGGGCCAGTGGAGGCGCGGCCTGAGCACGCTGGACAAACGGTGGCGCCTTCGGGAATTTGTGTGCCGCACATGTTGCAGAAAGCCATAGTAGCCCTCCGACTCGAATGGTAGCGGCAATCGAGAACGGCCAAGGCGCGCCGCAAGATGAGTCGGCGGGAAATTATCAGAAATAGGCGAGTAAAGCAATCGACAATTTCTAGCGGCCTGGGCGGGCTTGCGAATAGTGGTCGGCGTAATTGCCTATCCACGGGAGCTTGAACGCTTCGCCCTGTGCGGCTTTCAGGATCAGAACGACCCAGAGCAGGAAGGCGGCAAGGGCTGAGACGGTTGCGATCACGACGAGAAGAAGAGGGCCGAGCGTCGGAATCCAGAAGATCAGAAACACCAGAAGGCGGAGAACGCATGCAATCACGATGCCGACCAGCCAACACAGAAGGCACTGAACGGAGTGGAATCGAACGAAATGATTCGAGCGATAAGGCTCGCGAAGGAGGAACATGAGCGCCGGGATGAAGGAAAGGTAGGCAAGGGCTCCGGCGATGCTCTCGGAAAAAGCGCCGACTCGCCCTTCGGCGCGTTCGGGGGCGTTCATCGAACGTCCGCATGCGGGGCAAAACCCGGCGTTTTCGGGCATCGCGGCCGCACAATCGGGGCAGGATTTCGAACTGGCGACGACCTGATCCATCTGAGCCTTCCCTTTGCCCCTTGCGGGGGAACATATCAGATGCAATTGGCGGGCGACAAATGCGGGAGAACCTATCTTGCGTATTGACGGTGATGGGAGCGGGGAGTAAGGTTCGGGCAAAAATTAGTTTACGTGGCGAGATAGATCGGAGGGTGGATGAGCGTTTCGTGCGCGGCTTGCGGCAATGAGATGAACGCCGACGATAAGTTTTGCCGCCGATGCGGAGCGCGCACGACGGCACCGTCGGGCGGAATGGCATCATCAGATATGCTTGCCGCCGGCCCGCCTGGAACGAGTGGGAAGGCAATCGGTAGCTTCATTTGCGGACTCCTATTCGTATTTTTGCCGTTTGCGATTGTCGCCATCATCTTAGGCCACCTCTCTCTATCTGAGATCCGAAAAAGCGCTGGACGCCTGACAGGCGAGGGCTTGGCAATTACCGGGCTGGTATTGGGGTATTCGGGTCTGGCTGTAATCCCTGTTCTAATCATCGCGGCCATTGCAATTCCGAACCTGCTCCGGGCAAGGATTGCGGCAAACGAATCTTCGGCAGCATCTGGGGTTCGAACGCTGATCACGGCTGAGGCGAGTTACGCAGCGCAGCATCCGGATAAGGGGTTTACTTGTTCGTTAAGTGCGTTGAAGGATGGAGGGCTGGTCTCCAGCGAGCTTGCAACAGGGAGCAGATATGGATACCGCTACGAGGTCGGTGGATGCGAGGCAGGAGCCGAAGGTGGTGCGAACAAGAAGTTTCAGATTGAGGCGTATCCATTGACGGTTAATCAGAGTGGAGTCCGAGCTTTCTGTTCAGACGAATCTGGCGTAATCAGGTTTGATTTTCACGGCTCTTCTCAAAGCTGCCTCGAGAATGGCCAGACATTGCAATGAATTCACCCTGTCAATCAGGAGGAGAGAATGTTCTGTCCCCAATGTGGTGCGAGTAACGCAGACAACGCGGCGGTATGCGTGCAGTGTGGACGGAATCTGCTGCCGGGAGCAGCGCCGGCACCGTTGCCGGTTACGGGGACTGTGATGCCTCCGGCAGGAACGACCGTGCCGAATTACTTGGTGTTCGCGATTCTTACCACGGTCTTCTGCTGCATTCCGACGGGGATTCCGGCAATTATTTATGCGGCACAAGTGAACGGTAAGCTTGCGGCGGGTGACTACGCCGGGGCACAGGCTGCGTCAAACAACGCGAAGATTTGGTGCTGGGTCTCGTTCGGAATAGGGCTGGTTGGGACTTTGTTCGGGATTCTTCTCGTCGGAGTGGGCGCGCTTCACAACCTTCATCGATAAAGAATGCTTTCATCACCGAAATATCGAACGATTGTGGTTATGTCGGCCACCGCAACGGGATTGGTTTTACTGCGCGTTCTTGATCCGGCGTCGGGTGGGATTTTTCCGCCTTGCCCCCTTCACTATTTGACTGGATTGTACTGTCCCGGATGCGGGTCATTGCGTGCGATGCATGCATTGCTGCATGGCGATTTTTTGCAGGCGTGGGCGATGAATCCGCTTACCGTGATACTGCTTCCGTTTTTGATTTATGGGTTGATGTCGGAGGCGCTCATTGGGATGCGAGGTAGAGGATTGCCCCAGCCCGCGTTTTCGGCGGGTCAGATTCGTGTGTTGTTCGCGGTGATTGTTTTGTTTGGAGTCGTGCGAAATTTACCGGTGCAGCCGTTTGCATTGTTGGCTCCGGGGGCGATGTTGCATCGGTGAGTGGAGAGTCGTGCCGAGGCAGAACGTGCGAGCCATTTGTGAGAACGTTCAAGCGCCCGTACGGGGCGCGCGATTCCTCTTCCAGAATTCCCGGCGCTGGAAGCGACGGGCTATTTTCAGACGCCCCTCCGGGGCGTGTCCGCTTCCGCTACTCGCCGTTGGATGAATTGTTCTTCTTACGGCAGTCTTCGCAGAGGCCGTAGATCTGGAAGGTGTGGCGGGTGGTGAGGTAGTTGTATTTGCTTCCGATCTCGCGTTCGAGCTGGCCAACTTCCTGCGAGAAAAATTCCACGGAACTTCCACAACCGGTGCAGACCATGTGATGGTGGCTGCGGCGGTTGTACTGATGCTCGTAGCGGGCGATGCCGTCGTGGAAGGCGACTTCGCTGGCGAGTCCGCACTCGGCGAGCAATTTCAGGGTGCGATACACGGTGGTATAGCCGATGCCGGAGTCTTTTTTCTGGACAAGGCGATGAAGCTCCTCGGTGGAGAGGTGGTCGCGGGTTTCGAGAAACGTGCGGAGGATGGTGTCGCGCTGCGCGGTCTGTTTGAGGCCGACGTCTTTGAGATGGCGGTGGAGGATATCCTGGGCTTCGCGGACCATCTGCCGCGAGATGGTGGGTTGATCATCGATGCGCTTTTGCAGCATGGTCTAGCGAGTCAGGATATCACCGAGGAAATTGAAAATGAAATTCATTCTCGGTGGTGCTCTTGCAATTAAAGAATCGATCCAAACGCGCGATTTTTGCGTCCCAAAGAGCGCGACGCTTCGCGCGGATCGTCCATGTCCCTTCGGCTTTACCTCAGGGCAAGCTCTTCAGAGCCGCAAAGAAGCGGTCCTCAGGATGACAAACAACTGAGCAAGTTTCACAGCGGGTCGCGCACATATATAAGTGTGGAATTTCCGTGGTAGGTAGTGCGCTGGAATTCCCGATACCCACATTTCACGGCAACGCGGATGGAGGCCGCGTTCTCGGGAGCAATTATGCAGGTTGTGCGTTTCTTGCCAAAGCGCGAATCCCCCCAGACAATGACCGCGGCCACTGCTTCTGTCGCGAAACCCTTGCCATGAGCATGAGAAGCTAACACCCAGCCTATCTCGGGCACGCCTGCGAGCGATGGCGTTATGCCGCGTTTGTAATCGGCAAATCCAACCTCGCCCAGGAAGGCTCCCGTTTCTTTTTCCTCAATCACCCAGTAGCCGAAGCCTAGCAAGATCCAGTGACCGATATATCGAAGTAGTCGACTCCAGGTTTCTTCAGCGCTGAAGGGAGTGGAGCGAATGTGTCGCGTCACGTTCGCATCGGACCACATGCGGGCGCAGTCGGAAAAATCTTCGATGCAATGAGGACGGAGGCGAAGGCGCGCGGTCTCAACGATTGGGATGTCGACGACAAGATGTGAGGCGTGCGGCATCCTCACAGTCTAGCGGAAGGGCTAAAGCTCGCGACGACCTTCCATGGCCTTCAGCATCGTAATTTCGTCCGTGTATTCGATATCACTGCCGACGGGGATACCCATGGCGATGCGCGTTACTTTTACTCCAGTTCGTTTGAGTTGCTGCGACAGATAGACCGCAGTGGCCTCGCCCTCCACGGTGGGGTTGGTGGCAAGAATGACTTCATCGACGTTCCCTGAATCCACACGGGAGACGAGGTTGGAAATTCGAAGCTGCTCCGGGCCAATGCCGTGAAGCGGCGAGATCGCTCCGTGCAGGACGTGGAACGCTCCGTTGAAATGTTTGGTCTTCTCGATAGCGGCGATGTTGGTGGGCTCTTCCACAACGCACACCAATCGTTGATTGCGGGATGGGCTGGTGCAGTAGGCACATGGATCGACGTCAGTGATGTTGTTGCAGACCGAACACAGGCGGAGATTGGCCTTCACATCGCGGACGGCTGCCGCGAGAGCCTCAGCATCTTCGTCGCTCGATCGAAGAATGTGGAAAGCCAGACGTTGCGCGCTCTTTGCACCAACACCCGGGAGCTTTTTCAACTCATCGATCAGGCGAGACATCGGTTCGGCAAATTTGGACATGGGGAAATTTTGTAATTGGGTAATTGTGTAATTTGGTAATTGAAAACTCCGCGGGCGCCCCTTTCAATTACACAATTACACAATTACACAATTACCAAATTACACAATTACTCAATTTGCATTCAGCGTGTACTCGAGTTCGTACGAGTGCTTTCCATCAGGGGCGATGTTAATCTTCATCTTGCCGCTAAGGCCCGCAAGTTCACCTGTTCCAGAGTCCGGAACCACGATGATTGTAAGTTCAGGTTTGCTCTGATTCATCGTCCCCATGTGCTGCAAAATGAACGTGCCATTCCGGCCCTTCAATGTTCCCGAAACTTTTTCGATCGCGACATAAGCGCCTGATCCTTTTACGGCAGTACCGGCTGTAAGCATTTGTCCCTTAGCAGTGGCTTCAAGCTCGCCGTGGTATTGCTTGTCGAGGACCATACGGTTCAGAAGCGGATCGCTAGAGTTGTCGTCCTGCGGGATGACCTTTACGTCGAATGGTCCGGTTGCGGTTTGGGTCACAGAAACCTCTTTGTGGGATAGTTGATTGTTTTGAGCGGCCAACGATGCAACGAACAGAGACAAACACATCCAGGCGTAAGCAGTGCGTCTACCCAGAGCAGATTGCCGGATTCCAACAGATTGCATAGGTCCTTCGCTTCACTCAGGATGACAGCGCCCGTGGAGGGATGGAGAACTATAGTCCCGGAATACCGAGACCACCAAGCATGCCGCCAACACTGGATTGCATCTGGGAGTCAACCTTACGGCCGGCTTCGTTGATGGCAGCGACGACCAGGTCCTGGAGCATCTCGACATCGCCGGATTTAGCGACTTCAGGATCAACGCGAAGGCTAAGCACTTGTTTGCGACCGTCCATTCTTACAGTGATGGCGCCGCCTCCGGACGATACTTCCACGACGGTCTCCTGCATTTTCTTCTGCAGAGACTCGTATTGCGCTTTAGCCTTGGACATCAGGTCTTGGAGATTGAATCCGCCCATAGAACCTCAGGTTTCAAAGTTTCAAGGTTTCAAAGTTTACTTATCAGCCGCTTCTAAACTTTTGAAACTTTGAAACTCGTTTTTATCGTTTGTCCCGGTAATCGATCACTGTTCTGATTTCGGCGC
>Ga0070713_100002408_pt1 | contig 12206 bp, 10 predicted proteins | sample LARL82metaG_FD_65465 | JGI IMG/M metagenome (GOLD analysis project Ga0070713, IMG submission 65465) | Corn, switchgrass and miscanthus rhizosphere microbial communities from Kellogg Biological Station, Michigan, USA - LAR L8-2 metaG | ecosystem: Host-associated > Plants > Roots > Rhizosphere ... | reverse complement strand
AGCGATCTGTTCGAGGGCGGGCCGACGTACGTGCAGCTCGTCGGGTCGCGGCGAGTATCGACCGAGCTCGGGGACCTCGTCGAGCAGATGAACAAGCAGGAGAAGTCGCCGTTCAAGTTCGACTATCAGTACGACGCGAACGGTCATCCCGAGAACATTTACTGCCGCAGCGATCACTTCAACTATGCGCGCTACGGCATCCCGATCGTGTTCGTGACGACCGGCCTTCACGGCGACTATCACCAGGTGACCGACGAGCCGGAGTACATCGACTACCCGCACATGGCGAACATCGGGAACTTCATGTTCCGACTGGGTGAACACGTGGCGGACATGGACCATCGGCCCAAGGTCGATCATCCGGCCGGCGACCCGCACGCGAGGTGCGCGCAGTAAGGGCGGCTTTCAGTTCTCCGTTCTCCGTTTTCCGTTCTCCGTTACCGGCGTCGGTACGAACAGCGCCGTCAGAACGGAGAACGGAAAACGGAAAACGGAAAACTGATTCTCAGGTCTTCAATCCGCCTACGAGCTCTCTCAGTTGCGTCGATCCGGCGAGTAGAACGTTGCTTGCTGACGTCATCTGCTCGCACGCCGCGCTCTGTTCCTGCGTCGATGCGTTGACCTGTTCGGCGGCGGCGGCGTGTTCCTCCGCCGTCCGGGCGATCGACTCGAGCCCGCTGGCCGCGCTCGTGACCGCGAACGCGTTGGCCTCGGCGGCGCCCGTCACGCCCACGGCGGCAACGCGTGTGCGCTCGGCGGCATCGGTGATGACGCGCAGCGCCGAGTCGATGTCGCGTGAAACGCGCTCGATCTCGCCCACGCTCGCGGCGCTCGTTTCCATCGCGCGCGCGCTGATCGCCACGCGCGCCGTGACCTGTCCCGTCATCTGCACGATGTCGTCCGCCGCCTGTTGCGATTGTTCGGCGAGCTTGCGTACTTCGTCGGCGACGACGGCGAAGCCGCGCCCCGCGTCGCCCGCGCGCGCCGCTTCGATGGCCGCGTTGAGCGCGAGCAGATTCGTTTGATCGGCGATCTGACCGACGGTCGCGACGAACTGGCTGATGTCGGCGACCGTCGCGCTCAGCGCGCGGATCTCTTCCGCCGCGCGCTCGACGCCGTTCTTCACGTCGACGAGAATGCCGAGCGCACGATCGACCTCGAGGCGCTTGGCCTGCGCGGCTCCCTCGATGCTGCGCGCGAGATCGGTGACTTCGGCCGAGCGTTGCTTGACGCCGTCGGCGGCCTCGCGAATCGCTTGCAGCGTGTCGTCGACGGTGCGAAGCTGCTGCACCTGCACCTCGGCGCCGTGTGAGACTTCCGTCATCGCGCTCGCCATCTGACTGGCCGACAGCGAGATCTGCTCCGACACGGACGCGAGGTCGTGCGCCGAGCTCGAGACCTCGCCGGCCGTGCGAACGGTGACCGACACCACTCGAGACAGCGACTCCGCCGTGTGATTCATCGCCGTGGCGAGAATCGCGAACTCACCGGGCATCTTCTCGTCGACACGGCTCGACAGATCGCCTTCGCTCAGCCGGCGCGCGTGTTGGACGAGCACGTCGAGCGGCTTTCCGATCCGCCGAACGGTGAACATGACGACCAGGAGTCCGATCACGAGCGCGAGTCCGATGATCGACAGCAGCCACCGGGACCGGCGCTCCGTTTCCGCGGCCAATCCGTTTTTCGCCGAGGCGACGCGATCGGCCTTGAGCCGTCCGAGTCGGTCGATGCCGTTCAACATGTCGTCGATTGGACCGCGCGCCTGGGCCGCGGCCCTGCGAGCCTCGTCCATGCGACCGAGGTCGGCGAGGCGATGCGCGACGGCGTAGTCGACCTCCATCGCCGAGAGCTTGTTGTCGATCGAGGCGACGGTCGCCACCTCGGCCGCGGTCTGACCCGGACGATCGTTCATCTCACGCTGGACGCCGTGCGCGGTCCATCCAAATTGTCTAAACGCGTCTTGGGCGGCGGAGTCGCGCGTGTCGAGATAGTGGGCGCCCGCTTCGATGGTCTTCGTCGCGTTGGCCGACAACGCGCTGGCGAGGCGAGCCTCGGCCTGCACTTCAGCGAGCGATTCGTTGATCGTCTCGGCCATGGCCTTGAACGACGAACGGGCCAAGGCCCCGGCGACGACGAGCAAGGCCACGAGAACGCCGAATCCGAGCCACAACCGTCCTCGAATCGTGTTCAGGCCGGCGCGATCGAGGGAGATCATTGGCCGGTCTCCACCTGGAGTGCGCCTTGGTGGACGCGGGTCAACACCATCCCTTTCCCGATTGGATCACCGTCGGGCCTGAATCGAATCACGCCGGTGACGCCGTGAAACGCGGTGGCCTCCGTCAGGTTCGCGAGAAAATCACGAATCTTCGCGCGGTCCGGTCCGACTTTCAGCACGGCCCACGCGAGCATCTTCGTCACGTCGTAGGCGAGCGCGGCATGGCCTTCGGGGAGCGCATGGAATCGCTTCTGGAACGCGTCGACGAACGCTTTGACTTCGGGCCTCGGATCCTGTGCACTGAACGGCGCCGTCACGTAGACGCCTTCCGCCTTGGGATCGGGCGCGAGCGCTTGCCATCCGTCGCTGCCGACGATGGCCGCGGTGAGTTGTTGGCGCCGAGCTTCTTTGAGGAAGCCGAGCCCCGAGCGGTCAGTCCCGGCGACGAACACCAAGTCCGCACGCTCGTGCTTGAACCAGCTCACATACGGCTCGAAGTTCTGCTCGGCGGTGTCGTCGATCGGATCGATGCCGATGATGTCGCCGGTGTATGCTTTGCGGAAATTCTCCGCCAGTCCGCGGCCGTACGCATTGTTCTCGTAGAGAACGGCGACGCGCTTCTGCCCGAGCTTCGTCACGAACTTGGCGAGACTGATCGCGTTCGCGGAATCGCTCGGGATGACGCGAAACGTCCACGGTGAGATGCCGGTCAGCATCGGCGACGTCGCGGTCGTCGCGACGGCGACAAGGTGCTTATCGTACAGATGCGCGGCGGCGACCATCGCGCCGGAATTCACGTGCCCGATCACGGCCATGACGCGTTCGGTCGTGTCGAATTCCTGCGCGATCGCGGCGGCTCGGCTGCCACGCGCCGAGTCGTCGGCGAAGAGAATCTCGAGATGACGGCGGCCTGCCCAATCGGGGCTGGCGTTGATCTCATCGGTGGCGAGCTCGATGCCTTGCTTGGTGACGATTCCGTTGAGCTGGTCCAATGGACCGGCCGCGCCCAGCGTGACCGTCGTGACGGCGGCGTGAGAGCACGATGCCGCCACGGCAAGTGCGGCGACCAGCGCGACGGAACGGTGCTGTTTCGAGGGGAGCGCGAACATCGGCCACCAGGGTTTCGGAAGGATCGACCAGGCCGCGTTGCCGGGCACAGCGAAGACGACACACGAGGCCGGCATGTAACAGTGCATACCATGGCACCTTACCTGCCCACAGCCTCGCCACGTCCCAGGAGCGAGATGAGGGTTCTAGTCACGGGCGGAACGGGTATCATCGGCGAGGCGGCCGTTCGAGCGCTCCACCGCCGCGGACATCACGTACGGGTCCTCAGCAGGCACGCCGGCCGTGACCAGCCGTGGTGGCCGGCAGGCGTCGAAGGCTGGGCGGGAGACATCTCCGACGAGAAGTCGATTCGAGGCGCCGCCGGCGGTTGCGAGGTCGTGTTACACGTCGCCGGCATCGCGGCCGAGCAGGCGCCGCGCCGAACGTTTCAAGCCGTCAACATCGATGGAACGCGCCACGTCGTGCTCGAGGCGGAACGCGCTGGCGTGCACAGGATCGTGTACGTATCGTCGCTCGGCGCCGATCGCGGACAGTCGCCGTATCACAAGTCAAAGCGTGTCGCGGAGGATGCGGTGCGCGCGTTCAGTCGCGATTGGGTCATTCTGCGACCCGGCGCGGTGTATGGTCCGGGCGACGCACACTTGTCCGTGCTCTTGCAGATGATTCGTTCGCTCCCGGTCATTCCGACGATTGGCGACGGCAACCAAGAGTTCCAGCCCATTTGGCACGAAGACCTCGCCGACGCGCTCGTGCTCGCGCTCGAACGCGACGACGTTCGCTGTCGCGTGCTGCAGATCGCGGGACTTGAGCGCACGTCGCAAAACGATCTCGTGTCGCGCTTTCGCGCGATCACGATGCGCACACCGATGCAGGCTCCGCTACCGGAATTCGCGGCGTCGCTCGGCCTACGCGCGCTCGATGCGCTCGGAATCAACGTGCCGTTTACCGAAGCGCAGCTCGACATGCTGGTCGAACGGAACGTGATTCCGACGGGGCAGGTGAACGCCCTGTCCGACGTCTTCGGAATCGTGCCGACGGGTCTCGACGACGGCCTCCGTCGGCTGGCCAACGAGCAACCCGCGCAGCTGCCCTCTGGTGGCGTCGGTTCGCTCACGCGCAAACGCTTCTGGGTCGACGTGCGCGACGGACGCTTCGACGCCGATGCGTTGTTCGAGCACGTTCGCGATCATCTCGCCGAGCTACTTCCGTCGACGGTCGAGCTCAAACCCGGCGCGAACGGCTCGACGCGACTCGATCTCGGGCGGACGCTCACGCTCGAGATTCCGCTGCGCGGGCATGTGCAAGTCCGCGTTGCCGAGGTCGCGGAACGATGCGCGACACTGTTGACCGTCGCCGGACATCCGATCGCGGGCGCCGTCCGGTTCGTCGTCGAATCGCGCGGCGACGCCGTACGGTTCGAGATTCAAGTGTTCGACCGTGCCGCGTCGATGTTCGACCAATTCCTCATGCGCGCCGCGGGTGAATGGCTGCAGCGCGCCGCGTGGATTGCCTTGGCCGGCAACGTCGCGCGAGCGGCTCAGGGGCGAGCGAGCGAGGTGCAGACGTCTGAGGAGGAGCTCGACGCCCATGAAATGGATGTCGTCAACCGCTGGGTCACGGAGCTCGACGTTCAGTTGTCGCGGAAGTCGACGTCGAGTGGACGTGATTGACAGTGCTCGCCGCAGCCGGCTCGACACCGTCGGCCTGCTCGTGCGATGTCACGACCGGCGGACCGCCCACGACATCGATCTCGATCGTCGGCGGATGGCGCAACGTCGCGTGGATCGTACACAGCTCGGCGACACGTTTCGCCGCTTGGAGCCGGTTGTCGGGGAGGGACGGCCAGTTGAATCGCAGGTCGTAGTGATCGACGCGGTGCGGATCGTCGGCGAACGTCCATGAGACGTCGATGGTGAGGTCGTCGGCGTCGAGGTTCGCGTGTTCCGCCCACGCATACATGACGGAGAACGTGCAGTAGGCGAGGCCGCCGCCCATCATGTGAAACGGCGAGTAGCTCTGCTCGGCGGACAACGCCTCGATGGTCATCGGGCCCGGCATGGGCTCGAGGCGGATCGAATGAGCGGACAGCAGTGTGATCTTCACGGAGCAACCAGTCGCGGTCGAAACTGGCTCCGTACGTGGCAATGTCCACGCCCCGTCTCGACTGGTTCTACAGTTGTCAGACGACGACGTCTTCGGTCGACGAACTATTCACACGGGCACAGCTCGCTCAACGCGCGGTGCGGCCGGTCGCCGATGGCTGCTGCTGCGTCAGGCAGTGAAGGGTTCCCAATCCCCACACGAGATCGACCGCGTGGATGCCTACGATCTCACGATCTGGAAACAATTCGGCCAGCGTGTTCAGCGCGACGCGGTCGTTTCGGTCGTTGAACGTCGGCACGATCACGACGCCGTTCGCGACGTAAAAGTTGGCGTAGCTTGCCGGCAATCGCTCGCCATTCATCTCGACGGCGCGTGGGAAGGGGAGGGGTACGATCCGCAATGCTCCGCGGGCCCCGCCCGCCAACTGGAGCCGTTCGAGGTTGTCGACCGAGCGACGATGGTTCTCGTCGTCGGCGGGATCCGACTCGAATGCCAGCGCGATGACGCCGGGTGCCGTGAAGCGCGCGATGTCGTCGACGTGGCCATGCGTGTCGTCGCCGACGCAGCCCTCGCCCAACCAAATCGTTTGACGAATGCCGAGCGCGTCGCGGAAGACGCGCTCGTAGCCATCGCGCGTGAGCCCGGGATTCCGCTCCTGGACCGGCGACAGCAAACATTCTTCGGTGACGAGAAGCGTCCCGGCTCCGTCGGTGTCGATGGCGCCGCCCTCGAGGATCACGCGCTCGCCGTCGTCCGGCCGGGTCGGCTCGGTTCCCGGCAGTCCCGTGATGCGCTCGATCGCCGCGCCCACGCGTGCGTCGCGCTCGAAGTTGGAATACTTCGCCCACGCATTGAACCGCCAGTTCACGAGCGAGACGTCGCCACCGTCGCCGATCACCCCCGTCGGCCCTGAGTCGCGCAGCCACACGCGATCCGTCGGCACGACGTGTAGACGAAAATTCTCGCGCACGCCGTGCGCCGCGAGCGTGCGCCGCGCCGCATCCTGGACGTCAGCATTCTGGCAGAGAATCTCGACGCGTTCGTGGCGGTGGAGACTTCGCACGATCTCCGCATACACCCACGGAATCGGCTCGAGCTTGCCGGGCCAATCGGGTTCGTGATGCGGCCACGCGATCCACGTCGCCGCGTGCGGCTCGAATTCGGCCGGAAAGCGAGGTGTCATCGAGTTGGTCGCGCTACGCTCCCAAATACCGGCTGAGAATCGGCGCGTATGCGTCGATCCGTCGATCGCGGAGGAACGGCCAATGGCGTCGCGTCTCCTCGATCAGCCCGGGATCGCACTGCGCAATCAGGATCTCCGGCTCGGTGCCTGCCTCGACCAGAATGCGGCCGAACGGATCCGCGATGAATGAGTTGCCGAAGAAATCGATGCCGTCGGTCCCCGCCTCGTCTTCGTGCCCGACGCGATTCGGCGACGCGACGAACACGCCGTTCGCGATGGCGTGCGATCGTTGCATGGTGCGCCACGCGTCGACCTGCGCCTGCCCGAACTCCGCTTTCTCCGCCGGATGCCAGCCGATTGCCGTGGGATAGAACAGGATGTCCGCGCCCAGCAATGCAGTGATTCGCGCGGCCTCGGGGTACCACTGATCCCAACAGATCAGCACGCCGATGTTCGCGAAGCGCGTCTTCCACACGCGAAACCCGCTCGCCTGGTTCGCCACGCGACCGATGCCGTCGACGCGATCGTCGGTCGCCGCGTCGCCGGGCGCGAAATAATACTTCTCGTAATAGAGCGGATCGTCCGGGATGTGCATCTTGCGGTACACGCCCAGCAGCGATCCGTCCGCATCGATGATTGCCGCAGAGTTGCGGTAGACGCCGGGCGCCTGTCGCTCGAACACGGGAACGATCAAGACGATGCCGAGCTCCTTGGCCAGCGTCTGCATCCGATCGGTCGTCGGTCCCGGAATCGACTCGGCGATGTCGAACCGCTCGCAGTTCTGCGCTTTGCAGAAATACGGCGCGTTGAACAGCTCCTTGAGGCAGACGATCTGCGCGCCGCGCGCGGCGGCTTGGCGCACGCGCTCGATGCTCGCCGCGAGCGTGGCCGCGGCGTCGTCGCTCGCGGCGTCCTGGATGATCCCGACAGTAAATGGCGCGGACATGCCGGAAAGTTAGTCGCGCGGAAAAGCCGGGCGTCTCACACGACGCCGATCACGACGTCGTTCACGTTCGTGCCCGTCTCGCGACGCGGGATCAGCGCGTTCGCGGCATTGAGCGCGCCGTGCGACTCGTGCGACGCCAGCGCCTGCGCCGGATCCCGACCCGCCGTCACGATGTCGATCCACGTCGTGCCGTCGACGATGGCGCCGGCGGCGTCGGTCGCACCGTCGCGACCGTCGGTGCCGGCGGCGAGCAGCGTGATACCGGTTCCCCGTTCGCCTGCCTCGTGAAGGATGCGCGCGGCCGCGAGGGCGAGTTCTTGGCAGCGTCCGCCGCCCGCCGCACGGCCGCTGCTGTTGGCGGCGAGCGTGACAGTTGTCTCGCCGCCCCAGATCAGGCACTGGCCGCGGCCGCCGCGTTCGCGCGCCGTGACGAGCTCGCGCGCGATCATTTCGCCGGCGCGAGCCGCCTCGCCTGCCAAGCGCGTCGAGGCGACCGTCGTCGTGAGCGCGTGCGCGCGCGCGCTCGCCGCCGTGCCGTCGACGGCCAGTTGCGTGTTGCCGATCACGCGCGCGGTTACGTGCGCGAAAGCCGGATGGGCCACGGTCGGCGTCTCGGGAGTGGTTCCGCGTGAGACGCCGGTGAGATAGTCGCGGTGCGTTTGCGGTATCCGTGACATCAGGTTCGCGCGCTCGAGGATGGCCCGCACATCCTTCACTGTCGTCGTGTCGGGAACGCATGGACCCGAGCCGATGACGCTCAGGTCGTCGTTCGCGACGTCGGAGATGGCGAAGCAGTATGTCGCCGCCGGGGCCAACGCGAGCGCGAGACGACCCGCGGCCCATCGCGAGAAGCGTTTGCGCACGGCATTCATCGCGGCGATGTCGAGCCCTGCGCCGAGGAGCAGCTCGTACAGCGCGACGAGGTCGGCTTCGTTCATTCCGCGAAGCGGGGCGCCGATCAGACTCGACGCCCCGCCGGAGATGAGCACGATCGCGACGTCGTTGCCGCGCCGACCCGAGGTGACGTCGGCGATCTTCGCCGCGGCGGCGAACGAGTTGCGGCCGGGGATCGGATGGTCGCCGCGCATCGCGAGCAGCGTCGGATAGGGCGGTGTCCCGGTATCGGGGCCGACGATCAGCCCACCGACGATCGAATGCAGCGATTTGAGGAGCGACGCGACGGCGGCAGCCGCCATCGGCTGCGCGGCCTTGCCGAACGCGAACAACCACACGCGCGCCGATCGATCGATCTTGAGCCCTTCCACCGCGCGCGCCGTCGCCGCGTCGGGCGCGGCGGCGGCGATGGCAGCGTCATACAATTCTAACAGCAGCCCAGCAGTGCCGGTGCGATCCGGCGCCGATGCGGCGTTGGCGCTAATGCGACGACCCCGCGGGCTTGAGCGTGGCCGCAACGTCTTTTCCGAGCTCGGTGTACGCGTCGCCCGACAAGACGTTGAACTTCATCATGCGCGCGCTGATTTTGCCGTCCGGTCCGACGACGAACACGTTGCGCGTGTCGTACTTGCTGTCCGCGGAGCCATAGAGCTTTGCTACGGTCTGGTCGGGATCGCTGGCAAAGAGGTTTGGGAATCCTGAGTCGCGGGCCCAGTTGGCTTGCGCCGTGTCCGGGTCGACGCTGATGCCAATGACGACGACTTTCTTTCCGTTGTTGAAGAGCGTGGCGTACTGATCACGGTACGCCTCCATTTGAACCGTTCAGCCTTTAGTCCGCGCCTTGGGGAAGAACGCGAGCACTACCGTCTGTCCACGGTAGTCCGACAGCTTGACGGGATCCTTCAGTGTTCCGAAGCGCGTTGCGCCGGCAAGCGAGAAATCCGGCGCTGCTTGCCCGACCTCCGGCGCAAATGCGGCGGAGCCTGGCTGAGGTTGCTGGGCGAAGAGGCTCGGTGCGGCGCCAAGCGCCAGCAACGCGAGAAGTCGTATCGGTCGCGCGGTGACCACCGTGCTCATGCGGGGTACCTCTGTTTGAGTATCTCGTGAAAATGGGGACTTCGTCTCGGCGATGCAATGTCCGCGCACGGTGTCTCGACCATCTCTCCTTGAGGACGCCACCCGTTCTCCCCAGTGGACAGTGCGCACCGGAAAGCCGGCGAAGACAGGGTTAATCGTCGGAACGGCACGTGCCTACTACCACAGTGCATGGTACGACGACCTTTGACGGAGACTGCGATGCGCACAACGAGATGGGCGGTTCTGCTTCCGGCGGCGGCTTTGGCTGTAGCGTGTGGGCGGAACAGCGCACCCGCGCTCGATGACGCTCTCAAGAGCGATCTCGCGCTGGCGTCGCAGAGTCAGCCGTATAACCCGCAACAGTTCATGTCGCCGACCGAGGCTGGCCTCGCCGCGCAGCCGCAGAATCTTCAGACCGCCGCACGACAACCGGTGTACAGCGCTCCTGTCCGCCGCACGTCGACCACCCGTCGCTCGAGCGGGAGCTCGCGCGCCAGCGGTGGTGGTGGCGGCTATTACCCGGCACCCGCGCCGCCGACGCGAGTTGAAAAACACACCGGTCGCGACGCCGCGATCGGAGCGGCGGCCGGCGCGGTGCTCGGCTCCGTCTCCAGCCGCGACAAGATCAAAGGGGGCATCATCGGCGCAGCCGCTGGTGGAATCCTCGGTGCGGTGATCGGCAACAACGTCGACATTTCGCGAAAGACCGGCTGGTAATTCGTTGGGGGGGAGAAAGAGGCGGCGTGCAATTGCACGCCGCCTCTTTTCTTACTTGTGCGTCAGCGGAGCAGCTGGCCGCTCGAGGAGTTGCTGGCAACGGCGCACGACGCGTATACTCGCTGCGAAATGCGCGCGCGGCGCGCCGACATCGTCCATTCGTCACTCGAGCCAATGCGTCTTCGTTTCGTCGTCTTGCTGATTGGAGTTCCGACGCTGGTGTTGGGGCAGTCCAAGTCGGTCGACTGGCCGGTCTACGGCGGTGGCACCGACCACACGCACTACTCGACGCTCGATCAGATCTCGCCGTCGAATGTGACGCGACTCCAGGTGGCGTGGACGTACGAGACGCACGACGAGTTCCCCGGCTCGGAGATGCAGGCGAATCCGATCATCGTCGATGGCGTGCTGTTCGCGACGACGCCCAAGCTCCACGTCTTCGCGCTCGACGCGGCGACGGGGAAAGAACTGTGGACGTTCGATCCCAATGCGGGCAAGCCGCCTGCCAGCCGATTTCGTCACCGCGGAGTCGTCGTCACCGGCGATCGCGTGCTGTTCACGTATCGGAACATGCTCTGGGCGCTCGACAAGAAGACCGGCCAGCCGATTCGGTCATTCGGTGTCGATGGCGCGGTCGACATGCGCGAAGGCTTGGGTCGTCCCGTGGCCGGCGTCACGGTGAGCGCCAGCACGCCCGGCGTGGTGTTCGAGGATATGCTCATCATCGGCAGCACGGTCAGCGAAACGCTTCCGGGGTCCCCGGGCGACATCCGCGCCTATGATCTCAAGACCGGTGCGCTGCGCTGGGTGTTCCACACCATTCCGCATCCGGGCGAATTCGGATACGACACGTGGCCGCCCGATGCGTACAAGATCAATGGCGGCGCGAACGCGTGGGCCGGTGTCACGGTCGATCCCAAGCGCGCGATGGTCTTCGCAGCCACCGGGTCGGCGTCATTCGATTTCTATGGCTCGAACCGCATCGGCGACGACCTGTTTGCCAACACGCTGCTCGCGCTCGACGCGCGCACGGGGAAACGCCTCTGGCATTTCCAGGGTGTGAAGCACGATCTCTGGGACTGGGATTTTCCGGCGGCGCCGACCTTGGTCACGGTAACTCGCGACGGGCGGCCGGTCGACGCCGTCGCGCAGATCACCAAGACCGGATACGTCTATCTCTTCGAGCGTGACACGGGGAAGCCCCTGTTTCCGATCGAGTATCGTAACGTGCCGGCGTCGCCGCTCGACGGCGAACAGGCGGCCGCGTCGCAGCCGTATCCGGTCAAGCCGCCGCCATTCACGCGGCAGACGCTGACCGAGACCATGCTCACGACGCGCACGCCCGACGCGCACGCGGCGGTCCTCAAGACGTTCCAAGAGTACAAGACGCGCGGCATGTACGATCCGCCCAACCTGCAGGGCACGATCATTTTCCCCGGTGTCGACGGCGGCGGCGAGTGGGGCGGCCCCGCGTTCGATCCGGAGACTGGTCTCTTGTATGTAAACGCGAATGAGATGCCCTGGATGCACAAGCTGGTGCCGCGCAACGACAAATCGTTGTACGGGTCGAACTGCGCCACCTGCCACGGCGACGATCTCAAGGGGTCGCCCGCGACGCCGACGCTCCTCGGCGTCGGTGCGCGGCGGACGCGCGAGCAGCTCGCGCAGGTGATTCGGCAGGGCACGGGGCGAATGCCCGGGTTCAGCGAAGTGCTCGACAACGGCGCCGTGAACGATCTCGTGAACTTTCTCATCACGGGTCACGACGTCGCCGAGGGCGCGGGCACCAACCCGAACTACCTCAAGTATCGAAGCACTGGACTCAAGATCTTCCTCGATCCCGACGGCTATCCGGCGATCACACCGCCGTGGGGCACGCTGAACGCGATCGACCTCAATGCCGGCGAGATTCGTTGGACGATTCCGTTCGGCGAATACCCGAAGCTCGCCGCGCAAGGAGTGATCAACACCGGCACCGACAACTACGGCGGCGCGATCGTGAC
>Ga0070713_100002406_pt1 | contig 12209 bp, 10 predicted proteins | sample LARL82metaG_FD_65465 | JGI IMG/M metagenome (GOLD analysis project Ga0070713, IMG submission 65465) | Corn, switchgrass and miscanthus rhizosphere microbial communities from Kellogg Biological Station, Michigan, USA - LAR L8-2 metaG | ecosystem: Host-associated > Plants > Roots > Rhizosphere ... | reverse complement strand
GACACCGTGATGTCGCCTGCCTCCGCGGAAGCTGCGTTGCGCGCGGCCGGCGCCGTCTGCGCAGCGATCGATGCGGCGATGGCCGGCACGCAGGCGCGCGCGTTCTGCGCCGTGCGTCCGCCCGGCCACCACGCGACGCACGACACGCCGATGGGCTTTTGTCTCTTCAACAGCGTCGCGGCCGGTGCCGCGCACGCGATCGCAGCGCACGGACTCTCGCGCATCGCGGTCGTCGACTTCGACGTGCACCACGGCAACGGCACGCAGGACATCTTCTGGTCCGACAAGACCGTGATGTATTGCTCGACGCATCAGATGCCGCTGTTTCCCGGCACCGGCGCCAAGGGCGAACGCGGCGAGCACGACACCGTCGTCAACGCGCCGCTGCGGCCCGAGGACGGCAGCGCGCAATTCCGTTCCGCCTTCGAGAATGCGATTCTGCCGGAGCTGCAAAAGTTTGCGCCCGAGCTCATCATCATCTCCGCCGGCTTTGACGCGCATATGCGCGACCCGCTCGCCTCGATCAATCTCCGCGCGGAGGATTTCGGCTGGGTGACGAGCAAGCTGATGGATGTCGCCGACCGGTCGGCGGGCGGGCGAGTTGTCTCGGTGCTGGAAGGCGGCTATGACCTCCAGGGCCTTTCGGAATCGGTTGCCGCACATGTGACGGCGCTGATGGGCTCCACGCCAAAACCTTGAGCGTGCCACAATCCGTCCAAAGTGGTGGCCTTACGTTTTGGGGCTGCCGGCACGTACCGAGTAGGATTTAGGGATATGAGCATGGCCGAAAACACCCTGCTGGAAGTGAAGAAGCTGTCTTTCGAGCGCGCGATCGAGGAACTGGAGACGATCGTGAAGCGGCTCGAGGACGGCAAGGTCCCGCTGGAAGAATCGGTTGCGATCTATGAGCGTGGCGAAGCACTGAAGCGCCGCTGCGAGGAACTGCTGCGCCAGGCCGAAGCGCGCGTTGAGAAGATCACCACGGATGCGAGCGGCGCTGCCGCCGGCGTCGCCCCGCTTGACGTGCAATAGCCGCTTATCGGCTTAACCTTCGGAGAACATTAGCGGAATTTTAGACTATCGGCCCTCTTGAGGGCCGAATTAGCTCTTGGCGCGGGTATCCGGCTGTTATAGTCCCGGCATTAGAGGGATTGCCGGGGACATTCATTTAAGTGCGCGTTCAAAATCGCCACGTCATCTATGTGCAGGGCTACGACCCGCGCGGTCTCGCGCAATATTACCGCATGTTCCGCACCGAGCTGCGCAAGTTCGAGAAGCTCTATGGCGTCTCGACCAAAATCAGCCGGCCTGAGAACATCAGCGAGAGCGAGATCGCGTCCTGGACCATCGCGACCCGATGCAACGCCCAGGATGGCGGCGACTGGCAGACACGTACGACCTACGACTTCCTGCGCTTTGAGGATTTCATCCAGCGCGACCTCAATCTGCCGATCTGGCACATCGTCTCCTACACGATCTGGATCTATCTGCGGCTGATCCTCCACGGCACCGTGTTCCGCTTCATGAAGGCGAACTGGCGGTTCCTCACCTTCATCACCGTTCCGCACATGGTGTTCTGGTGCGAGGTCGCGGTCCTCGCCTTCGCAGCCTCTCTGGTGCGCAAGGGATTGGAGGCGATCGGCGTGCCCTCGCCGTTCGATATCCCCGCGGCCATCGTGTTCTTCTTCGCCGCGCTCTGGACCGTGCTGAAATACACGGAAAAGCGCACTTACGTGCTTTACCTGATGTGCGACACGATCTGGACCTGGGAGTTCGCCCATCGCGAGCGCCCGGAATGGGATGAGCGGCTCGACCGCTTCGCGCAGCATCTCGCCGATGTGGCGCGCGCCAGCGACGCCGAGGAGATCGTGCTGGTCGGCCATTCCTCCGGCTCGTTCCTCGGCACCGAAATCCTCGCCCGCGCGCTGAAGCTCGATCCCCTGCTCGGCAAGCACGGGCCACGCATGGTGCTGCTCACCCTTGGCGGCAATTATCCGATCGTCGGCTTCCACAAGGCGGCCACCGAGTTCCGCGAGCATTTGCGCGAGCTCGCGATCGAGCCATCGATCGACTGGATCGAGTGCCAGGCACGCAAGGACGTGATGAATTTCTTCGATCTCGATCCCGTCGCAAGCCACGGCATCGACGTCGGAACGGCACGCCGCAATCCAACCATCGTGCCGATCCGCTTCCGCGAGATGATCTTGCCGGAGCACTACAACGCCTTCCGCTGGAAGTTCTTCCGCGTGCACTTCCAGTTCGTGATGGCGAATGAGGTACCGCACGGCTACGAGTTCTTCATGATCGTCTGCGGTCCGGTGCCGTTGCGCGAACGGATGGCGCATCCGGATGCGGCGCTCGCGGTCGCAACGGGCGACGCAACGGCGCGCGAACGTGCCTGGAAAGAGCTCGAATCCGCCCCTATCTGCGGTTCCGATGCCGCCTAAAACGGGCGGATTGGAACCCTCCGCGAAGGCCGGAGGTTAACTCAAACTGCCGTCACATGGCCGTGCCGCGCCGTGGCGGGTTGGCTTTGGCGGAAAGTTTGGTGTAAAGCTGGGGGGACTTTGGGCTTTTAAAGGCGGCCTGCCGGCAGTTTGTGACGGCTATAAGTCCCTGTGAAAGCTCGCGAAAGTGGCTGGGACGGATAAAAGCCGCTGGAAGTGACCGACATCACACTGAGCGATCAGGAGCGCCTCTAAGCTTTGAAACCGGGCTTCGGCCCGCGCGACTAACCCGAGAGCCGAGGGAAAGCTCCAGGGGAAAGCCAAGGGGAAACCAGGGGAAACCTTAAGGGACAACCAAGGCAGTCGCTGCGCCGGACCTGTGCAACCATAGCGCCCGAACGAGAGTTCCGGCCCGCAAAACTGGAATCATGCCGTGACCACATTCACCAAGACCCCGCTTCTCGACACCATCAAGACGCCGGAGGATCTGCGCCGGCTCAAGATCGATCAGGTCCGGCAAGTCGCCGACGAGCTGCGCCAGGAGACCATCGACGCTGTCTCGGTCACCGGCGGCCATTTCGGCGCTGGGCTGGGCGTCGTGGAACTCACCACGGCGATCCATTACATCTTCGATACCCCGCGCGACCGCCTGATCTGGGACGTCGGCCATCAGGCCTATCCGCACAAGATCCTGACCGGTCGCCGCGACCGCATCCGCACGCTCCGCACCGGCGGCGGCCTTTCCGGTTTCACCAAGCGCAGCGAGAGCGATTACGATCCGTTCGGCGCGGCGCATTCCTCGACCTCGATCTCGGCTGGCCTCGGCATGGCGGTCGCCCGCGATCTCTCCGGCGGCAAGAACAACGTCATTGCCGTGATCGGCGACGGCGCGATGAGCGCGGGCATGGCCTATGAGGCGATGAACAATGCCGGCGCGATGAACTCGCGGCTGATCGTCATCCTCAACGACAACGACATGTCGATTGCGCCGCCGGTCGGCGCCATGAGCGCGTATCTATCGCGGCTCTACTCCGGCAAGACCTACCGCACGCTGCGCGAGGCGGCCAAGCAGATCAACAAGCGCCTGCCAAAAATCCTCGCCAACCGCGCCAACCGCGTCGAAGAATATTCGCGCGGCTTCATGATGGACGGCGGCACGCTGTTCGAGGAGCTCGGCTTCTATTATGTCGGCCCGATCGACGGCCATAACCTCGACCATCTCCTCCCCGTGCTGAAGAACGTCCGCGACATGGAAGAGGGCCCGATCCTGGTCCATGTCGTCACGCAAAAGGGCAAGGGCTACGGCCCGGCGGAAGCCTCCGCCGACAAGTATCACGCGGTGGTCAAGTTCGATGTCGCCACCGGCACCCAGGCCAAGGCCAAGCCGAATGCACCGGCCTATCAGAACGTGTTCGGCCAGAGCCTCGTCAAGGAAGCCGAGAAGGACGAGAAGATCGTCGCCATCACCGCGGCCATGCCGTCGGGCACGGGCGTCGACATCTTCAACAAGGCCTTCCCTAAAAGAACTTTCGACGTCGGCATCGCCGAGCAGCACGCCGTGACTTTCGCGGCGGGTCTCGCTTCCGAAGGCTACAAGCCGTTCTGCGCGATCTACTCGACCTTCCTGCAGCGCGGATATGACCAGGTGGTGCATGACGTCGCGATCCAGAGCCTCCCGGTTCGCTTCGCCATCGACCGCGCCGGTCTCGTCGGCGCTGATGGTGCGACCCACGCCGGCTCGTTCGACAACGCCTATCTCGGCTGCCTGCCGAACTTCGTGATCATGGCGGCTTCGGATGAGGCCGAGATGGTGCACATGGTGGCAACGCAGGTTGCGATCAACGACCGGCCCAGCGCGCTGCGCTATCCGCGCGGCGAAGGTCGCGGCGTGGAAATGCCGGAAGTCGGCGTACCGCTGCCGATCGGCAAGGGCCGCATCGTCCGCGAGGGCAAGAACGTCGCGCTGCTGTCGTTCGGTACGCGTCTCGCCGAATGCGAGAAGGCGGCCGACGAGCTTGCGGCTCACGGCCTCTCCGCCACCATTGCGGACGCGCGCTTCATGAAGCCGCTCGACGAGGAGATGATCCTCAAGCTCGCCCGCGATCATGAGATCCTGATCACGATCGAGGAAGGCTCGATCGGCGGCTTCGGCTCGCATGTGATGCAGTTCGTCTCGGACCAGGGCATGCTCGACAGCGGCGCGCTGAAATTCCGCTCGATGATCCTGCCCGACGTGTTCCTCGATCACGACTCGCCGGCCGCGATGTATGCCCGTGCGGGCCTCGACTCCAAGAGCATCGTCAAGAAGGTGTTCGAGACACTCGGCAAGGATTTCAAGGCCGAGACGGTGAAGCTGGCGTAAGTAAGCTTTTCACCTCTCCCGCTTGCGGGGGAAGTCGGATCGCATCGACAGATGCGATCCGGGTGGGGGCTCTCTCCACCCGAACGATCCGACTTGCGGCAACGCCCTCACCCCGGCCCTCCCCCGCAAGAGCGGGAGAGGGAGCGCAGTGTGCCCGTGGCGGCAATTCGGCCCCACCTTATCGATCCGGTAACGCATGAACATCTATCTGGCAGGTCCCGACGTGTTCCTGCCGGATGCGCTCCAGATCGGGCGGCGCAAGGTCGAGATTTGCGCGCGTCACGGCCTCATCGGGCGCTATCCGCTCGATAACCCCGTTGATCTCACCGCGGCCGACGCGTCGCTCCGGATCTATCAGGGTCTCGAGAAGATGATGGACGAATGCAGCGCCATCATCGCCAATCTCACGCCGTTCCGCGGCCCCGGCGCCGATCCCGGCACCGTCTTCGAGCTCGGCTACATGGCTGCGCGCGAAAAGCTCTGTCTCGGCTATTCCAACGATCCCGCTTCTTATGCCGACCGCGTGCGGCGCTTCACCACCGTCACTTCGCGCGATGGTCATCTGGCCGATGCCGAAGGTCTCTCGGTTGAGAACTTCGACCTCAACGACAACCTGATGATGATGCACGGCCTCGACTTGCACGGCGCGCCGCTGGTGCTGCCGCGCGAGAGGCCGAAAGATGTCTGGCACGACCTTACCGCGTTCGAGGTTTGCGTTGCCGTCGCCGCCAAGCGGCTCGCCGCGCGCCCTGGCTCATGAACCTCCCGGGCACTGCACCTCCGCCTGGCGAACCGATCGGGCGTTGAAGATAAATAAGCTGATGGCGGCCATGATCCACACGCCGAGCCCGCCATAGAGCATCACCCAGCCGAAGCCGCGCGTCAGCGCCTCGTGGATGATGGCATGGTCGAGCCCGGGGACCGGTCCCGCGCTTCCGGCCGCGATCCTTTCCGCAAGCAGCCGCAGCTCGGCAACGCCGATATTGGCCACCGCTCCCTTCAGATGCGCGAGCACGCCGCTCGCGAGAATGAAACCCATCATCGCGATGTTGATCGCGAGCGAGACCATGCGGGCGCTCATATCGATGCCGGAAGCCATGCCCGCGCGGTCGCTCGAGACCGAGCCCGTCGTCGTATTGGTGACGGGCGTGTTGGTGAGCCCGAGGCCGGCGCCGGCGATCAGGCAGCCGGGCAGCATCGTCAGCCAATTGGCGCCTGCCGCCGCGCTGCCGAGCTTCATCAGCACGAAGCCCGCGCCGATCGTGAACAGTCCGGCCGGAATGATGATGCCGGGCTGGTAGCGCAGCGAGAGCCGTTCCGCCAAAGGCGGCATCACCAGCGTCGGCAGCGTGTAGGCGAGGAGCGCAAGCCCGGCCGAAACGCTGTCATAGCCGAGGCCGGCGTGAAACCAGATCGGCAGATAAATCATGAAGGGCCAGTAGCTGATGTTCATCGCCGCCGAACCGATGATGGCGCCGGAAAAGTCGCGGACGCGGAATACGGAGAAGTCGAACATCGGCCGTGGGCTGACATTCTCGGCAATGAGGAAGGCGATGAAGCTCGCGACGGAGGCGCCGAGGATCGCAAGCGCCGCCCCGCTGGCAAAGCCGAAATCCGGTCCCTGCGCGATGTAGAAGGCGAGACAGAACACCGACAGCGACAGCGACAGGATGCCCGCGATGTCGAGATGGCTCGCCTTCGGGTCCCTGGACTCGTGAACGCCGCCCAGCGTGAGCGCGAGCGCGACGGCCGCAAGCCCCACATGGACGAGAAACACCCATTTCCAGCTCAGCACCGCGACGATGGCGCCGCCGATGAGCGGACCGAAACCGAGACCGATGCCGAAGATGACGCCCCACCAGCCAAAGGCGCTCGCGCGTTCGTTGCCGCCCTTGAATTCATAGGAAAGCACGGCGACCTGGCAGATCAGCATCGCGCCGCCGCTGGCGCCTTGCAGAAATCGCGCGACGATCAGCGTCACCACGTTCTCGGCAAGGCCGCACACGAGCGATGTGAGGCCGAATGCGGCGATGAAGATCGCGAACATGCGCTTGCGTCCATAGCGGTCCGCCAGCGTTCCCGTCGCCATCAGCACGGTGGTGACGGCGATCGTATAGGCGTTCATGATCCATTGCAGCTGCTTGAAATCGGCGTGCAGCACCTGCTCCAGGGTCGGCAGGATCGCGGGAATGCTGGATATTTCCAGCCCGAACATCAGGCAGGAAAGGCATACGGCGGACAGGACGATCACGCCGCGTCGTGTCAAGGTTTGGCGAGTCAGAGCAGCAGACATGGCTCAGTCTTTCGTTGCGACGTCGCCGACGGCAAAAGCCATCCGACTGCCAAGGGACCTGGCAGGCACCCGGCAGCATCGACGTCCTGATTGCACACAAACAATTGAGGCGGCGGGAGCTAGCCCGTCTGCCGCATTGCGTTGCCGCGGAAGCTAGTCGCCGCTACATCATTTTAGAATTGGATGGTTTGATATTTCAGAGACAACAAATCCGGATCACTCGCATGACCTCGCTGGATGTCGATGCCGTCAAGGCATTCGTCGCGATCGCCGACCTCAAGAGCTTTACACGCGCAGCCGATGCGCTTGGCACCACGCAGGGCGCGATCAGCGTCAAGTTGAAACGGCTGGAAGACCGTCTCGGCAGGAAGCTGATCGAGCGCACGCCGCGGCTGGTGCGGCTGTCGGCGGAAGGCGCGGCGTTCCTCGAGCCTGCGCGCGACTTCCTCGCCGCGCATGAACGTGCGGTCGCGGGACTGGCGCCGGTTCGCCGCCGCTTTTCGCTGGGGATCGCCACCCATGTGGGCGGACCGGAAGTCCCGACCTTGCTGGCGCGGCTGAATGCCTTTGACCCGGCGCTCACCATCGAGGTGCGGCTCAACGACTCCCGCGAGCTGCTCGATGCTTTCGACGACGGCAAAATCGACGCCGCGATCATCCTGCGCGAGGACGACCGGCGCGATGGCGAAGTGCTTGCGCCCGACCATTTCGGCTGGTTCGCCACGCCGGGCTTCGTGCATCGCGCCGGCGAGCCGTTGCGATTGGCGGCATCCTCGCCATCCTGCGGCATCCTCAACATCGCCCGCCGCGCGCTCGATGCGGCGGGAATAGAGGCGACTGAAGTTTTCCTCGGCTGCGGCTCCTTTGCAGTGGCCGATGCCGTGGCGGCGGGTCTCGCCACCTCGGTGTTCTCGCACCGGCTGGCGCCATCGGGCACGGTCGAGGTCAGCCGCCGCTTCGGACTGCCCGCGATTCCGTCATCGGAGATCGTGCTGCTCTCGACGCTGACGGATGCAAGATCCCGCGGCGCGCTCCGGACGCTGGCCGCCGCCTTTCGCGAGCATCGCCCGTTTGCACAAGCGGCGAGCGTCGCGTGAAGACCGGCCGCAGCTTCAGCATCAGAGTGGAGGAAAAGTATTGAAGATCCATCCGGGCTCCTGCCATTGCGGGGGTGTCAGATTCCGCGTGACGGCTGACATCGCTGAGCTCACCACGTGCGATTGCTCGCTGTGCGTAAAGAAGAACGCCGTGATGGCCAAGGTTCCGGAGGCCTCGCTCGAAGTCGTCGAAGGCTCCGACCTGCTGTCGCTCTATGAATGGAATACCCGGCGGGCCCAGCACTATTTCTGCAAGCGGTGCGGCATTTATGTCTTCCACCGCAAGCGCGCCGCGCCGGACCATTTTGGCGTCAACGTCTTCTGCCTGGACGGATTCGACCCGGCGTCGGTTTCGGTGCGACCGACCGAAGGCGCCAACATGACGGTTGTCGATCCGCGCGCTCGCGCGGAGTGGCCGGGGCCACGCGTGACGCCCGGTTGATCCGACGATTGCTCCTCAGCGGGAGCTGCCGTGCATCAGCGCCGCCATCTTCTGCTGCGTACGCTCCGCTCCCAGCGGGGTATAGACGACGAGCTTGGTGCCGGATTGATCATCGGCGGTGAAGCTGTTGTATTCAAACAGCATGCGCCCGGCGGTCGGGTGATGTATCCGCTTGTTGATCGGAATGTATCCGGACACTTCGTGCTGTTGCCAGTGATGCCGGAACTCCGGACTGCGGGCCATCAGCGTGCCGACAAGACGCTCATATTCCGGGTCGCCGGCATGCGCGGCATTCTCGGCACGGAACATCCTCAGCGCCATCGGCGCGAGGTCGTCCCAGTCGACCAGCAGCTGACGGTGATCGGGATTGCCGAACAGCATGGAGATGGTGTTTCGCTCGTCTCCGATGAGCCTGGAATAGTCGCCAAACACGACCTCGGCGGCGCGATTCCACCACAGCACGTCCCAGCGCCTGCCGAGAATATAGGCCGGCTGCTCGGTCAACGACCGCAGCATCCGCTGCAGGGGCATCGCAACCTCCGGCCTGGGCGCCGGTTCGATGTCGGCAGCCGGGTGCCCGGCGAGCTGGAAAAGATACTGCCGCTCCGCGCGATCGAGGCGCAGCGCATCAGCCAGCGCGCCAAGAACTTCGCTCGATGCGCGAACGTCGCGCCCCTGTTCGAGCCACGTGTACCAGGTCGTTCCGACGCCGGCCAATTGTGCGACCTCCTCCCGCCGAAGTCCGGGTGTGCGCCTGCGGAAGCCGTCGTTCAAACCGACATCGCTCGGCCTCAGGCGCGTTCGCCGCGAGCGCAGGAATGCGCCAAACTCGCGCCGCCTGGCGGCGTCGGAGCTCGAGATATCCATCCTGGTACTCCCCAATAATAGGATCGCACAAAAACTGTTTACGTCGGCGCGGATGGTACACGCTTCCCCCATTGGCTCACAGCCACGTGGCTTTGACGACGAGAGGAAAATTGATGCAACAGCACGCCGTAATCATCGGAGGGACATCCGGAATTGGCCTGGCCGCAGCGCAGATCCTGCTGCGCGACGGATTCAAGGTGACCGTTTCGGGGCGCGATCCGCAACGCGTGGCCAACGCAAGCAAGCAACTGCGCGACGAAGCAAATGCCGTTGCCGCCGATGCGACCGATCCGGCCGCGGTTGCCGCGCTGCTTGGCGGCCTTGGTGGCTTCGACCACCTCGTGCTCGCCTTCGGCAGCAACAAGGGGCTCGGGCCCTTTGCCACGATCGGTATCGAAGACGTGCGACTGAGCTTCACCGAAAAGGTGTTTCCGCAGTTCGCGTGCGCGCAAGCGGCGCAGAAATTCCTGAATCCGAGGGGCAGCATCACCTTCCTCTCCGCGGTCAGCGCTTTCGGCGCAATGCCGGGAGCAGCGGGCATCGGAGCCGCCAACGCCGCGATCGCCGCGCTGGTGCCGACGCTCGCCCGCGAACTACAACCGCTCCGCGTCAACGCCGTGGCGCCGGGCGTCATCGACACGCCCTGGTGGGACTGGGCCGCACCCGACCAGAAGTCTCAGATGTTCGCCGATTTCGCGAGCCAGACCCCCGTCGGCCGCGTGGGGACGTCCGAGGAAATCGGCAACGCAATCGCCTTCCTGGTCACGAACGCCTTCATGACCGGACAGACAATCGTATGCGACGGCGGGATCCGCCTTTCCTAGAGCCGAATGATCTTAGCATCGTCGCTAAAGGCGCGCATCGGTGACGCATGGTCACCGGTGCGCCCGTTTGCCCTCAATCAGTGGGCGCTCCGATGCCAGCGCCTTGGCCAGGAAGTCGAGCGTGGCGCGGATGCGACCCGTGCGTTTGAGATCATCATGCGTCAGCAGCCAGAGCGCCGATCGGGGCTCGGTGAGAGTTTTCAGCGTGAGGCGGCGCAGGCCCGGCGCAAGGTCGCCCACATAGCAGGGCAGCAAGGCAAGGCCCAGGCCGGCATCGGCCGCTTCGCGGAGCGCGGGAAGTGCGTCGACACGGCAGGTGATGCGCGCCCCGCGGAAGTTGTCGCGCATCCATTGCCCGATGACAGTGGTCGCCAGCGCATCGTCAATTCCGATCCAATCATGTGCGGCGAGGTCCTTGCTATCGCGCCGCGCGAGATAGGCGCGTGAGCCGTAGATCGCGTGCGCAATATCAGCCACGCGCCGCCCCACCAGGATATCCGGCGGCGCCGGCGTCGGGCGGATCGCGATTTCCGCTTCCCGGCGCGTGAGATTGGCCATGGCGTTCGAGATGACGATCTCGGGCTGGATTTCCGGATGCAGGTCGCGCATCGCCGGCAGGTGTCGCATCACCAGCGCGCCGAGCGTATCCGTCGTCGTGATCCGGACGATGCCCGATGGCCTCAGGTCCTGACCGGAAAGCTTGCGCTCCAGCGCCAGCACCTCCTCCTCCAGACGCACGGCCGATGCCGCTGCGGTCTCGCCGGCCGGCGTCGGCGCATAGCCGTCGCGGAAGCGCTCGAACAGGCGCCCGCCGATCTTCTGCTCGACGGCGCCGAGCCGGCGAAACACGGTCGAATGCGTCACATTCAGCCTGCGCGCCGCGCCGGAAAGCGTGCCCTCCCGAAACACCGCGAGCACGAGATGGAGATCGTCCCAGTCCATCGAGCTGTGCATTTTTGCAAACTCCATTGGCAACGGCTCACAATAGCTAATCATAAACGGACAGGCCACATCCCCTCGGCGCACATCGATCTTCAAGCATCGCGCCGGGCGAGAGGTGAAACGTGACAACCGAAACTGCCGAAGCAACGCAAGTCTCGACAACGCAATTCCTGCCTGCCGATCCATCAGCCGGCGCGCCGCGGCGCTGGCTCGCACTGCCGGTACTGCTCACCGGCGCGTTCCTTCCGATCCTCGACTTCAACGTCGTCAACCTGGCCCTGCCCGCGATCCGCTCCGATCTCGGCGCTAGCTCGAGCGAAGTGCAGTTCGTGATATCGGCCTATGCCGCGACCTATGCGGTGTTCCTGATCACCGGCGGCCGGCTCGGCGACCTCTACGGGCGGCGGCGGATGTTCCTCAACAGCGTCGCCGGGTTCACGATCGCCTCGGTGCTGTGCGGCATCGCCTGGTCGCCTGCCGTGCTCGTCGCCGGGCGGATCCTGCAAGGCCTCACCGCCACGGCGATGGCGCCGCAAGTGCTCGCCTCGATCCGTGTGCTGTTTCCACCCGCCGAGCAGGGGCGCGCGCTGGCGCTCTACGGCGCGACCTTCGGCCTCGCCAATATCTGCGGCCAGGTGCTGGGCGGCGTCCTCGTTTCATCGCATCCGTTTGGACTGGCCTGGCAGGCGATCTTCCTCGTCAACGTGCCGATCGGCCTTGCCGCCTTCGTCGGCGGGCTAAAGTTCCTGTCGGACTCGCGTTCAGAGCAGCCACAGCGGCTCGATGTCGGCGGCGTCGTGCTGCTGTCGCTCACCCTCGCGCTGCTGGTCTACCCGCTGGTCGAAGGCCGCGAAACCGGATGGCCGGCATGGATCGTCGCCATGCTGATCGCAGCACCATTCACGCTGACGGCTTTCATTCGCTTCGAAGCACGC
>Ga0070713_100002405_pt1 | contig 12210 bp, 3 predicted proteins | sample LARL82metaG_FD_65465 | JGI IMG/M metagenome (GOLD analysis project Ga0070713, IMG submission 65465) | Corn, switchgrass and miscanthus rhizosphere microbial communities from Kellogg Biological Station, Michigan, USA - LAR L8-2 metaG | ecosystem: Host-associated > Plants > Roots > Rhizosphere ... | reverse complement strand
GTTGAGCAAGAAATTAGAGAGACGCACATTCTTAAGAGGCATCGGGACTGCGGTGGCGTTGCCCTTCCTGGATGCCATGGTTCCCACATTTGCAAGGGCCGCGACGAAACCTCCCTGTCGCATGGCTTTTGTCTACGTGCCGAACGGGATCATCATGGATGCCTGGACGCCGGCGACGGAGGGCCAGATCGCGGCGCTACCCACAGAGTTACCGCGCATAAGCGCCCCTCTGGCCGCTTACCGGGAAGACATCATGATGTTGGGAGGATTGACGTGCAACGGCGGTCGCGCGCTTGGCGACGGAGCCGGCGATCACGGCCGGGCCGGTGCAGCTTACCTCACCGGTTGCCATCCCAAGAAGACGGCCGGGAAAGACATCCAGACCGGGATATCGGTCGATCAGATTGCCGCGCAGCACATCGGGAGCGAAACTAAATTCGCGTCGTTGGAGCTCGGTTGTGAGGACGGAGTCCAGGGCGGCAATTGCGATAACGGGTACAGCTGTGCGTATACCAACAGCATCTCCTGGCGGTCGGCTTCAAATCCGATGCCGCCGGAAGTTCGGCCGCGGGCTGTTTTCGAACGCCTGTTCGGAGGTGACGAGTTCATCCAGGACCCCGTCCGTCGCGCCAGGCAAAGGACGTATCAGGCCAGCATTCTGGATGTAGTATTGAGTGACGCCCAACGCCTCAAGAACAGCCTTGGCGCCACGGATCGCTTGAAACTGGATGAGTACCTGTTCGCCGTCCGCGATATCGAGAGCCGCATCCAAAAAGCCGAGAAGCAGAACTCGGCGCTGACGATCCCCACTTTGATCGAGCCTCCCTCGAGTGTTCCGGATAATATGGCCGAGCACTCCAAGCTCATGTTCGATCTGATGACCGTCGCCTTTCAGACGAACATGACTCGCGTCATAACCATGTTGATGGCAACCGAACAAAGCACGCGCTCCTATCGTGAAATCGGGGTTGCAGAAGGGCATCACGGTCTGACTCACCACCAAGGGGACAAAGACAAAATCGAGAAGGTCACCCAGATCAATCGCTTCCATGTCGACCAGTTCATCTATTTCCTCGAAAAGCTCAAGGCTACTCGCGACGGCGACGGAACCCTGCTCGATCATTCCATGATCGTCTACGGCAGCGGCCTGAGCGATGGCAACCGGCACTTACACGAGAATCTTCCGACCGTGCTGGCCGGCCGGGCCTGCGGAACTCTGAAACCAGGGCGCCACGTAAAGTACGCCGCCGAAACCCCGATGACCAACTTCTTCGTTGCCATGCTGGACCGCATGGGAGTTGCCGTCGACAAAATCGGCGACAGCACCGGTGAAATCGGATATTTGTCGGACCTGTAGCGCGATACTTGGGAAATCGGGAACCTGGTCTACCAGGAAAAACGGAAAGGCTTGGGGGATTTGACCGACCCGGAGCAGCCCAACCGAGCTCCGGCCATCGAGATGGTGGGCTCCGCGCGCAGGACTGTAGCCGTAGGGAACCGCTCTCGTTGTCGCTGGAGGTAGCGGATGACGGGTATCCAATCCCGCACTCTCGGCGGGTTCAGTCGGCGAAGCCTCCCGGCATCATCGGAGCTGAAGGTCCTCCGATGGAAAACCCCATAGCGCAGGCAGTAGTGAAGCTGGATCGCGGAGTGAGCTGGGCGTAACTTGGGTGCTCTCACCCTGCAACATTAGTGGCTCGGCTTTAGAAGATCCCTCGGTTTCACAATCGGGTTGGTTCGGACAGGTTTTCCCATCGCGCCGCTAGACATTCATTTGCTAGACTTTCTTCCAATGTTTAGGAGGGGTGATGATGCCACGACGCGTCTCTGACCGACTTTTCAATTGTTTGCTTTTTCTGGCGATTCCAGCCGCTCTCCGGGCACAATTCGATACCGGACAGATCGGAGGATACGTCCGTGACGCCTCCCAGGCCGTCGTCGCCGGAGCTGGTGTTACGGTGACCAGTCAGGGCAATGGCAGACAATGGGAAACGACCACCAATTCGAACGGCTACTACATCGTTCCCAATCTGCCAGTGGGCAACTATTCGGTTTCAGCCGAACTGACCGGATTCAAGAAGACGACGCAAACTGGCCTCGTGTTGGATTCCGCCGCAAAGCTCAATGTGGATTTGAACCTTACCGTCGGCGCCGTCACGGAGTCGGTGGAAGTGAGTGGGTCTGCCCTGCAAGTGCAGACGGAGAGCGCGCAGGTGGGCCGCGTAGTCACCACCAAACAGATTCAGGATCTAACATTGAACGGGCGAAATCCGATCTACCTCACGTTGCTCAAGCCGGGCGTGAGCGGCGGCGGTATCGGAACGTTCGATCCCGACAGCGTCTCAAATGGGGGGTTCAGTATTAACGGAAGCCGCGCGGACGAGTACGTGGTTATGGTCGACGGCGCCGTGGCCACCAGAACGCGGTCTTCGGGCTCCATGCTCGGGGCGCAGGACGTCGACAGCATTCAGGAGGTGCAGATCCTCACGGCCAATTACAATGCCGAGTACGGGCGATCATCCGGGGGCCAGATCCGCTTTGTTACCAAGAGCGGCACGCTCAACTTCCACGGAGATCTAGTCGAGAATTTTCGAAACTCGGCGCTCGACGCCAATGACTGGACGCGCAATCATAGCCCCCTTTCGTCACAGTACCTGGGGCCGGCACCGTTCCGCTTCAACCAATATGGATGGGATATCGGCGGCCCCGTATTTATTCCAAGGTTGACGCATCGCGCCAACACAAAGCTGTTCTTCTTTTGGGCCGAGGAGTGGATCAAACGCCGCGAAGGAAATACCGCGACAGGAACTGTTCCTACACAGGCCATGCGGGACGGCAATCTGAGTGAGCTATTGAATCCTGCGAACTCTTTCTTCCGGAGAGTAGTGACCGTTAGTGATCCGGCAACAGGGAAACCGTTCGCGGGCAATATTGTCCCTGGCGGTATGATCAGCCACAACGGTCAGGCTCTGCTCAACTCTTATCCACTGCCGACACCCGGTTTTCTGCAAGGTACATCCAATTACATCGTGACCTACCCGCACTTCTCCGACACGCGCAAGGACACATTCAAAGTTGATTACATGATCACCGACCAGCACCGCCTGAGCTTCCGCGGGACGCATATCCCATGGACCTTCGACGGGCCTTTTGAAGGAACCCTGGGTACGTTCCAATCGCTGTGGTCTCGCCCCAACCGTACGGCCGCTTTAAGTTTGACCAGCACTTTCTCGCCGACGCTGATCAACGAATTTACAGTCTCGGCCAATTCCGATGGTTTGGGATCGATCTATGCGAATCCTGGCTGCGGCCCGCGTTGCGACCGGTCGACTTATGGAATCAACTACCCATTCATCTATCCGGGAACCAAGTGGTTTCCGGGCAAAGTACCCTCGCTCACCGTGAATGGATTGACGACAGTGGACAACGGACCGTATCCAGGCACCTGGTCCGGGTTCGTCTACAGTTGGGCCAATAATACAACTAAGATCATCGGAAATCACACGCTGAAATTCGGAGTTGTGGTCGAACATTCAGGTCAGAACGATCACATCCAGTTCACCACCGCCTCCGCTCCAGCAACGATCAACGAAAACGGTTCGTTCCGATTTCTGGATGGAAGCTTTACAGGTGCAGGAATTGGGAACGCACTGCTGGGATTGTTTAGCGACTATTCCGAGCTGGGTGGCAAACCGATTACCCCCTGGGTTGCCACGGCATTTGATTGGTTCGCCCAGGATAGTTGGAAAGTGAACAAGAAACTGACCATCGAGTACGGCATCCGTCATTCGATTTGGCCGCCTTGGCATAGCCGGTGGGGAAGCCTGGCGGAGTTTCTGCCGGCATTCTACGATCGTTCAAAGTCTCCCGCCGTGGATTCAAAAGGAGGATTTATCACGAGCGGCGATCCTTTCGACGGCATCGTTCTGCCCGGGTGCAAAGTGCCTCAGGAAGAGGGCAACCGGTTCCCCGTTTTGCATACGGGTCAGTTCGACAGCTTGTACCATTGCCTTCCCGACGGTCTCGCAGAGACGCATTTTACGGTCTTTCAGCCGCGCCTGGGTATCGCGTACGCCTTGACGCCAAGGACTGCTGTTCGCGCCGGAATTGGAGCATTCGCTAATCGCACGGCCATAAATCGGGACACGGCCCTCGGGGGCAATGCGCCGTTTCAACCACAGACCACCGTGATTAACGGAAGCGCCGACGCGCCCGCAGGAGCGACACCGCGCCTCTTCCCGTTTACCCTCACGAGCCAGGATCCGGTATTTAAGATCCCGACGGCCTGGAATTGGAACGCGACTTTTCAGCGGGATATCGGTTGGGGCACGACGGTTGAAGTCGGGTACGTCGGGCGGCGCGGCATCCACAATCAACGCAAGCGCAACATTAACCAACTCTTGGCGCCCGGAACCACTCAGGCCAATCCGGGTATCAACGTAAACGCGTTACGGCCGTTCTTGGGCCTGGGAATTCTCGGGCTCGCCGAGAATTCAGGATTGTCCAGATATGACGGACTGCAAGTCAACATCGAGCGCCGCTTTGCGACCGGCCTCAACTTCGGGATTGCTTACACCTTCTCCAGGTCCGAAGACAACACGTCCTCGTTAACCGACGTACTTCCGAACTCCTATGACGATCGTGCCTATTGGGGACGTTCTGATTTCGACCGCCCGCACGTATTCATATTCAACAGCACGTATGAAATTCCGTTCCTGAAAGGCAGCTCCACGTGGACTCGGCGCTTGCTCGGCAACTGGGCGCTCTCCGGAATTTTCCAGGCGCAGTCTGGAACGCCTTTCTCGATTCGCAACAATGTGGATTATGCCGGCGTCGGCGCGGGCAGCGGCAATCAGTTTTGGAACCTGGTTGGAGATCCAAACCTGGAACCGACGGCCTTCACCGATTCAGCCGTGTGGTTCAACAAGAACGCCTTTGCCCAACCAGCTCAAGGGGCCTTCGGTGTTCAGCCGCGGAATATTCTGCGCCAGCCTGGTTACTGGGATATCGACGGAGGACTGCGAAAGAACTTTCTCTCGTTTGAGAAGCAGCTCTTGCAGTTCCGTTTCGAAGTGTTCAACGTCGCTAATCATCCGAATTGGGGCAGCGCGAATGCGAATCCGACCAACGGCTCCTTCGGCACCGTAACGAGTAAGAGTGGAAACCGCGTGATGCAACTCGCGCTAAAGTATATCTTCTGAATTTCATGAGTTGAAACTGGCATGACTCGCCGCAATTTTGTCGCCACCGGAACCACCATGCTTGCCTGGAGCGCCCGCCAGGCAGCGGCGGCGGATCTTACTCCCTGGTACCGTCGCACCTATCGCTGGGGTCAGACGAACATCACAGAACCGGACGCTGTGCGATATGACATCGGCTGGTGGCGCGATTATTGGAAGCGTACCCAGGTGCAGGGCGTAATCATCAACGCCGGCGGCATTGTGGCGTATTATCCCAGCAAGTACCCCTTGCATCACCGCGCACAGTTTCTTGGTGATCGCGACCTTTACGGGGAGCTAAGCACGGCCGCACACAACGACGGGCTAGTAGTGCTCGCGCGCATGGATTCCAACAGCACAGCCGAGGCCTTTTTTCGCGCTCATCCCGATTGGTTCACACGCAATGCCGCCGGAGAGCCTTACCGTAATGCCGACAGATACGTCACGTGCATCAATAGCGGCTACTACGACGAATATATTCCGGACATCCTGCGCGAGATCATCGATCGCAGCCATCCGGAGGGCTTTGCCGACAACAGTTGGGCTGGGCTAGGCCGCGAAAATATCTGCTACTGCAACAATTGTGCGCGCAAATTTCGCGATCAAGTCGGCGCTGGCCTTCCGCAAAGGCACGACTGGAGCGATACTGCTTACCGGAAGTGGATCGAATGGAGCTACGCCCGCCGCCTCGCCGTCTGGGACCTGAACAATCGAGTCACCAAATCTGCCGGCGGACCCGCTTGCCTCTGGATCGGCATGAATAGCGGTTCTATTGTGGCGCAAAGCCGCTCGTTTCGCGACTGCAAAGGGATCTGGGAGCGCGCGGAGATGCTTCTAATGGATCACCAGTCGCGCGGCCCCGCCGGGTTTCAGGAGAATGCCGATACCGGCAAGCTGATCCACGGCGTTCTTGGCTGGGACAAGCTCATGCCGGAAAGCATGGCAATGTACGGAGCCGGTGGACGCGCAACTTTCCGCCTTACCAGTAAGCCGGCGGCCGAGGCGCGAATGTGGATGATCGAAGGTTTTGCCGGCGGCATCCAGCCTTGGTGGCATCACATCAGCGCGTATCACGAAGACCGGCGCATGTACGATACCGCCGAGCCGCTCATGCGCTTTTATAAAGATAACGAGCGCTACTTGATGAACCGCCGACCGCTGGCCACTGTAGGGCTCGTCTGGTCGCAGCGCAGTACGGACTTCTACGGACAGGATAATGCTGCCGAGCTGACGGATCTGCCCTATCGGGGCTTCATGCAGGCGCTGATTCGCGCACGCATCCCCTACCTTCCCCTCCATGTCGACAACATCGCGCGGGAAGCACCTGGGCTGAAGGCTCTCATTCTTCCGTCAGTCGGTGCGATGTCGGATTCGCAGTGCGCCGCAGTCCGACGCTTCGTTCAGGGCGGCGGTTCGCTTATCGCGACCGGCCCAACGAGTCTCTTCAACGAATGGGGCGACGCTCGCCCGGATTTTGCGCTCGCCGATCTGTTCGGCGCCCACTTGCTCACAACAGCCGCGGCCAAGCGCAAGCCCAACGGTCAGACCCAACACAGCTACCTCCGCCTGAGCCCGGAACTGCGAGCAGGCGTCGCTGGTCCGAAAGCCGGCGACGAGCCCGCGCTGGCTGGCAAGCGCCATCCGGTCCTCAAAGGCTTCGAGAAGACCGATCTGCTTCCCTATGGCGGCGAGCTGGAACCGCTACGCGTCGACGCAAGCGCTCTAGTTCCACTAAGTTTTGTTCCGCCATTTCCGGCATTTCCGCCGGAGACCGCCTGGATGCGACAGCCTAAGACCGATATTCCCGGTCTGGTTATAAATAAACAGGTCGCGTTCATGCCGGCCGACATCGATAGCCGCTACGGGCGCGACAACCTGCCCGACCATGGAGACCTTCTAGCCAATCTCGTTCGCTGGGCAGCCGGAGATACCATCCCTCTCGAAGTTCTTGGCCACGGTCTGCTCGACTGCAATGTCTACACGCAGCCCGGACGGGTCATCATGCACATCGTGAACCTGAGCAACACCGGCCGCATGCCGATTGAAGAATACCTGCCGGTCGGACCGCTGACAATCCGCCTTAAATTACCTAAAGACGTCTCCCCAGGCCATTTGCGTCTGGCCGTTTCCGGCATCACGATCGTGCCCAAAGTGGAAAATGGCTGGGTGGCTTTTCAGCTACACTCGGTTTCCGATCACGAGTTGGCGATCTTAGAATAGCTGATGGTTTTGGATATAAAATCAATCGACGTGGGGGTTAAGTTCGTATGTCCGATAAAGGGAAGAATGTTGCGGTTGCATTTGTCCTATTGCTGACTATCGTGCTAGGACTGGCGCCTGCGCTGTATGCGCAAGCTGTCTCCATCGCTACGGTGACGGGCCGTGTTACTGACGAACAAGGTGCGCTGGTGTCAGGCGCGCAGATCAAGATCACCGGTGTGGACACGGGCACGCTCTCCACGGCAGTAACCAACCAGGATGGCATCTACACTATCCCCAACCTCCCGATCGGGGCTTACACGCTCCAGGCGAGTTTTCCGGGATTCCAAACTTATCTGCAGACCGGAATTCTTTTGAGAGTCAACGATCACGTCCAGATCAACGTAATCTTGAAAGTGGGTGCACTGGCCGAAACAGTGGAGGTAAAAGCCAACGCCGGGCTGGTGCAGACGCAGCAGAATACGATTTCCCAGGTCGTCGATCAGCAGCGCATTGTCGACCTGCCGCTCAACGGCCGCGATCCGACACAGCTCATTACGATCTCCGGCGCGTCGATCAATCATAGCGACGGAACCAACACCGGCAGTAAGAGCTTTTTCAGTTCACAATCCATTTCCATCGCCGGCAGCGCGGGCAATGAGACCAACTATCTGCTCGATGGCGGCGACAACAATGACAGCTTTACAAACGTGAACATGCCCTTTCCATTTCCCGACGCGCTGGCCGAGTTTAGCGTGGAAACCAGCACGCTGCCGGCCCGGAACGGCCTGCACCCGGGAGGCGTCGTCAATGCGGTCACCAAGTCCGGAACGAATCGATGGCATGGCGATGTTTTCGAGTTCCTCCGCAATGGCGATGTCAATGCCATCAATTATTTTGCGCCACGGCAAGACAGCTTGAAGAGGAACCAGTTCGGCGGCACGTTGGGAGGCAGAATCATCCGGGATAAACTGTTCTTCTTCGGCGGTTTTCAGCAATCCAATATTCGTCAGGACCCATCCGCAAGCACCGCCTATGTTCCCACTGCGGCAGCCCTTTTGGGCGACTTCAGTGAGCTCGACGGCGCCGGTTGCCAGGCCAAGGGCGTGCCTCGCGTCATTAACGATCCGACCACCGGTCTTCCGTTGCCCAACATGCAAATCAGCCCGTCTCGCTTTGATCCAGCGGCAGTCGCGCTAGCGAAGTACTTGCCCCAAACGGCCAGCCCTTGCGGCAAGGTGTCATATGGCATCCCCGTACAATCCAACGAATCGCAATATGTCGGGCGCGTGGACTGGATTATCAACTCCAAACAGTCCCTATACGGACGCTATTTATTGGATAACTACGACCTCGCCGCGTTTTTTGATCCGCACGATATCCTGGTTACGTCCACGACCGGAAACTCCGAACGTGCCCAAACTTTCGTTTTGGGCGACACCTACACGATCAGCCCTTCCACGGTGAACTCCGTCCATCTCACGTATGGGCGCAGAGGCAACAACCGCGGCCCGAATGCCAACGGGGTCAATGCCGCTTCGCTGGGGGTGACCAATCTCTATCAGGCCACCGGGAATTTCTTGCAGGTAGCCGTCAATAACGGCGGATTTGCCGTGGGCTGCGGCACCTGTGCGCTGGGGAGTTTCCCAATCACCAGCTTTCAGGCGGCTGACGACGTGGATATTCTGCGGGGCAAGCATCAGATTGCATTCGGTGTGGATGCCCTCAGAACCCGAGACGGCCAGAACAATCACTATCAAGACAATGGCGTGTTCAATTTTAGCGGCCAATATACCAACGATCCTTTGCTGGACTTCCTCATGGGCAAGATGAATTCCTTCAGCCAGAGCGGTCCACAGCTCAATGATCTCCTTCAAAACGTAGTCGGGCTCTATGTGCAGGACACGTTTCATGTAACTCCCAAGCTGGTGGCCAATTTCGGACTGCGCTGGGAACCGATGCTGCCTCTGCACGATAACTTTAATCGAGGCAGCACTTTTTCGCGTGCCGCCTTTGACGCCGGACAGGTTAGTAAAGTTTTCGTGAATGCCCCGGTCGGATCTCTTTTCTACGGCGATCCGGGGATCTCCAACTCCTTTACCGATAGAAAACTCGCGAACTTTTCTCCTCGTCTCGGCTTCGTTTTCAATCTTGACGGGAATGGAGGAACCACCTTCCGCGTCGGCGCGGGACTTCTCTACGACTCGGTGGCCACGTTTATCCCCTACCGCATGGTCGCCCAGAATCCCCCGTTCGGTCCGCAGGTCACAAACACCAATGGCCCGTACCAGTTCAGCAACCCGTGGGGGACCGTTCCGGGGGGCAACCCCTTCCCGCTCCCCACGCCGGCCAAAGACATCGCCTTTCCTCCCGCCAACGCAGAGGTTTTCTTGCCCCCGCATCTCCAGCCACCGAACGTGGCGCAGTGGAACGCCAGCATTCAGCACCGCTTCGCCGACAACTGGGTCTTTTCCATCTCTTACCTGGGCAACAAAACGTCGCACCTGTGGATTGGCAATGAAACGAACCCGGCCGTTTATATTCCCGGCAACTGTGCAGGCAAGCCCTGCTCGTCCACCAGCAACACCCAAACCAGGCGCGTGCTGACGCTGGCGTTTCCCAAGGCCGGCCAATACTATTCGCAGATGGTGGTGGCCGATGACGGGATCAGCTCGAATTACAACGGTCTGCTTACATCTTTGGAGCACCGTTTTTCACGCAACTATACGATACTGGCTAACTACACATGGTCGAAATGCCTGGGTATAGCGCCGGTTACTTCGTTGAGCGGCGGCGTGGTCCAAGACCCCAACAATGTACGGGGCGACTACGGTCCTTGCACTTACGACTCGCCACACCTCTTCAACATCAGTGCGGTCTACGTCAGCCGGTTCGGGCATGGCTGGCTGCTGTCGCATCTCCTCAGTAACTGGAACATCGCGCCTCTGATGCGCTATCAAAGCGGGTTGCCGGTAAATCCCGTCAGTGGAAAAGACAATTCGCTCACCGGCGTTGGCAATGACCGTCCCGATGTTGTCTCCAGCCAGGCGTACACCGGCGCGCCGCATGGGTTGAAATATCAATACGTGAATCCGAATCTTTACGTCGCCAACGGGACAGGCGCATATGGCAATGCAGGTCACAACAGTTTGCGAGGACCCGGATATTTCGATGTCGATCTGGCAGTGACTCGTGAGTTCAAGCTGTATGAGCAGTTGACGCTCCAGGCGCGTGCGGAAGCATTCAACGCATTGAACCACCCGAACTTCATGCTTCCCAACGGCAACATTTCATCCGCAGCCTTCGGTCAGATCACGACTGCTTTTGATCCGCGCATCTTGCAGGCATCCATGAAGCTTATCTTTTAACAGGCAAACCTGAGTGAAGATCTTATGAAATCCATTCCAAGACGAAGTTTCATTAAGCAAGCCGGTAAGGCGACGGCATTCGGCTACCTGGGCCAAGGCCTCGCCGCATCCGGACGTGTTGCACTTATCGCCGATCCAGCCGATTCGCTGATTTCATCGACTCCTGTCCAGTGGGCCATCGGCGAATTGCGAGGTGCGGTCGAGGCCAAAGGCACCACCTGCGCAACGGTCGCCTCCGCTGCAGAGGCAGGCGATTTCAACCTGAGCATAATGATCGCTCGCGAACCTGGCGCCTTGCCCACCGAAGGCTTCCGGCTCGCGCCCGCAAAATTGTCCTCCAAACCCGCCGTGCGCGCATCAGCTTCCGACGCGCGCGGTTACGTTTACGCGCTCACCGAATTGGCCGACCGTGTCCGCCATGCCAGCGATCCGGTAGCGGCGCTGACGCTCGGCGGGCCGTTGCAGGAGCAGCCCGTGAACACGGTGCGCAGCATCGCGCGCGCCTTCGTCAGCGAGGTGGAAGACAAGAGCTGGTATTACGACCGCGCCTTCTGGCGTGGCTACCTGACTGACCTGGTGACGAATCGCTTCAATCGCTTCAGCCTGACGCTGGGCCTGGGATACGATTTTCCCCGCAACGTCGTGGGCGATTACATGCACTTTGCTTATCCATATTTCCTGGACGTCCCGGGCTACAAAGTCCGCGCTGTGCCGCTCGACGACTCCGAGCGTGACCGCAATCTCGAAATGCTCCGTTTCATCGGGGAGGAGACCAGGCTACGCGGCCTTGAATTCCAACTCGGACTCTGGACGCACGCGTATGAATGGACCGACAGCCCGCACTCGCATCACCACATACAGGGCCTTACACCTGAAACGCATGGCCCTTATTGCCGCGACGCTCTGGCCCTGCTGCTGAAGACCTGCCCGTCGATTCAAGGGCTCACGTTTCGCGTCCATGGCGAGAGCGGCATTCCAGAAGGCAGCTACGATTTCTGGCGAACCGTATTTCAAGGCGTTGTCCGCGCCGGCCGGCCGATCGAAATCGATATGCACGCCAAGGGCATCGATAGCAAGATGATCGACGTCGCCGCGGAGACCGGCATGCCATACAAGATTTCGCCCAAATACTGGGCCGAGCACATGGGGCTCGGGTATCATCAAGCGGCCATCCGTGAACTCGAGATGCCGCGCTCCGACGACCCTAAGGACCCCACCTTCAGCCTCAGCAACGGCTCACGCCGCTTCCTACGCTACGGCTATGGCGACCTCTTCCAGCAGGACCGCCGCTATGGCGTGCTCTTCCGCATGTGGCCGGGCACGCAGCGGATGCTGCTGTGGGGCGATCCAGCGATGGCTGCGGCATATGGGCGTGCATCGCATTTCTGTGGTGCCTCCGGCATCGAAATATGCGAGCCTCTGTT
>Ga0070713_100002400_pt1 | contig 12216 bp, 6 predicted proteins | sample LARL82metaG_FD_65465 | JGI IMG/M metagenome (GOLD analysis project Ga0070713, IMG submission 65465) | Corn, switchgrass and miscanthus rhizosphere microbial communities from Kellogg Biological Station, Michigan, USA - LAR L8-2 metaG | ecosystem: Host-associated > Plants > Roots > Rhizosphere ... | reverse complement strand
GGCCGCGGTCCCGAACGCCGGCGCGTCCGCCTGGCCGCGGCGCAGCTTCACGGCCAGCGTCTCGAAGGTCAACAGGTTCGCCGACGCCTGCTCGAAGAAGGCCGGCGTGAAGTACACCGACCCACCCGTCCCCGACAGCGGCGGGAAGTCGCTGCCGGCCGGCGAGGCGATGATGCCGCTGATCCGCACCCGTCGCTCGCTGCCCTTGGCGACCGCGGAGATGTCGGGGTCGGCGGCGCCGCTGGCCTTGGCTGCCGCGAGGTCCTCCGCGCGCACCCCGCGGAAGCGGAGCACGTCGCCGACGTGGAGGTGGAACTTGCCGGCCAGTGGGAAGGAGACGGTCACCTCGTCCGTCCGCCGCGGGTCGGCCAGGCGGCCGTCGAGCACCTTGAACCGGTCGATGCTCCGGCCGAAGCGTGCGTCGGGCAGGCCGATGGCGTTGATGTCGAGGCCCAGCTCCTGGCCCGACGGCGTGAGCCCGACGACGTAGATGAAGGAGGCCACGCCCGCCTGGGCCACCTGGGGGAGGCGCGCGATCGCGGCCAGGAGAGGCCCCTGATCGTTGTCGCCGCTGTTGCTCATGACCACGACGTCCGAGGTGTTGCTGACCGCCAGGAAGCGCGGATAGGCGGTGTCGGTGCGCCGCGCACCCGCCCCGAGGGCGAGCACCGCGCCGCCGACGATGGCGAGCAGCAGCGCCAGGCTCACCCACGAGCGCAACGCCGCGCGCTGCACGCGGATCAGCATCAGCACGGCGGCCACCTACTCGGCCCTCAGCACGATGGCCGGAGAGGTGCGCGCCGCGATTCTGCCAGGGATGGCAGCAACCAGGTTGGCCAGCACCACCGCGGCGGGCAGCAGGAGCAGCATCGACAGCAGCGGCAGCACCGGCTCGGAGACCATGCCCTGCTGCCCGGCGAACAGGGTCCAGGCCCAGCGCCCCGCGGCCGCGCCGACGGGCACGCCGACCAGCAGGGCCACGGCGGCGATGGTGGTGGTCTGCCAGGCCACGGTGAGAGCCACCTGGCCGCGCACGAAGCCGAGCGTCTTGAGGATGGCCAGCTCGCGGCGGCGGCGCCGCACCGAGGTGGCCACGGCGTGGGTGAGGGTGGCCACCGCACCCGCCGCGAGCACGCCACCGAGCACCAGCGGGAGCGCGGAGAGGTCACCGAAGCCGATCAGGCCGGTCGGTGCCTCCGAGGTGGCGACGCCGTCGACGCCGAAGGTGCGGACCAGCGTGGCCGCCGCGTGCGGATCACCGCTGTAGCGGACCAGGAAGGTGTCCATGGTCACGTTTGGCGAGTCGCCCACCAGCTTGTGCAGGGCGCCGAAGGTCAGCCAGGCGCCGGTGCCGAGGTGCGAGGTGTCGCTGAGGATGGGCAGCACGCCGCGGCCGACCAGGCGCAGATGCAGCGACGCGTCGCCGATGTGCACGCGCACCTGCTGCCCGAGGGCCACCCCGGCATCGGTCTGGCTGCCCAGCAGGATCTCGTCATCCCTGGCAGGAACGCGTCCGCTCAGCACCACGGGGCCGACGGCGCCCCTGCCGGGTGACATGGCCAGGGCGCCGACACGGTCGCTGTCGACGCCGATGTCGCTGGTTGTCCCCTGCGCGAAGGCGGCCACCGCCGGCATCTTGGAGAGGACGCCGGGCACGTGGCTGGCGTCGAGCAGGCCGCTGACCTCCGCGTCCCAGTTCCACCCGTAGAGCCGCGGGGTGTCGAGCAGGTGCCCCAGGCTGGCGCTGAAGGCCAGCGCTCCGGCGACGGTGGCGGTGGCCACCATGCAGGCGAGGATGGCGCTGCGCACCGGCACCGCGTTGCGGCCGCGTCCGGGCTCGAGGGCCAGGCGGACTCCCGACACCGCCGTGGCGGGGAAGCCCGCCCGGGAGAGCGCCGCGGCAAGCCGCGAGCCGGTCCGTGCCGCCGAGGCGTCGCCACCGCGCGCGGTGGCCGCGCGCCAGGCGGGCAGGGCGGCCATGGCCACGACCACCAGCCACAGCACCGCGGCACCGCCGAGCACGATGGCGACGTCGAGGTCGAGACCGGGATCGGGCTCGGCCAGGCGGGCGTTGCCGATGGGGGTGAGCGGAGAGAGGGCCACCGCCAGGACCACGGCCCCGACGGCTCCGGCCAGTCCCGCCAGGGCGGCCCGGACCATGGACGTCGCCCAGAGCTGTCCGCGCGACGCGCCCAGCGCGCGCAGCGCGGCGTGGTCGCCGGCTTCGAGGGCGACGCGGCGAGCCACGCCCTGGCCGAGCACCAGCAGCAGCACGGCGGCGGCCAGCCCGGCCAGCACACCGACGCCGACGGCCTGGAGGTGGAGCGTGTCCTGCACCACCGCCTCATGCACATCGGTCGCCTGGAACGCGACCGGCACCTGCGCGGCCGCACCGATCCGCTCCGCCGCGGCCTCGAACGCCGCCAGGTCGGCGGCGCCGTGGCGCAGCTTCACCGGCATGCCGCCGTAGGCGACCATGCTGGCGCGATACCGGTGCAGGAATGCCGGGGTGAGGTACACGCTGGCGCCGACGTGGGGTGGCAGCGGCGGGAAGTCGGTGCCCAGCGGCGAGGCGATGATCCCCACCACCCGGACGCGCACCGAAGCACCCTTGGCGGCGTCGAAGATGTCGGGACTGGCAACGCCGCCGGACCCGAAGAGGGCCTCGATGTCCTGGGGGCGCAGCAGGCGAATGGTCAGCGCGTCGCCGACGTGCACCTTGAACTTGGGGTTGTCGGCGAAGGGAAAGGAGACGGTGGCCTCGTCGACGCGAGTGGGGTCGGCCAGCCTGCCCTCGATCACCTTGAAGTGGTCGATGCTGGTCCCGTAGCGGGCGTCGGGAACGGCGATGGGGGAGACGTCGTTGACGTCGATGGGCCGGCCGGAGGGAAGCGTGACCCCGCTCAGCACGAAGTAGCCGATGCCCGCCTGGGTGACCTGGGGCAGCTTGGCGATCTTCTCGAGCAGTGGCGTGTTGTCCGTCGTGGGATCGGCGGTGGTGGCGTTGACGAGCACGTCCCCGGTGTTGCTCGCCGCCAGGAAGCGCGGGTATGCGGAGTCGGTGCGCCGCGCGCCCGCTCCCGCGGCGAGCACGCCGCCGCCGACGACGGCGAGCAGCAATGCCAGGCTCACCCACGAGCGCAACGCCGCGCGCTGCACGCGGATCAACATCAGCACGGCAGCCATCTCGCTACTCCGCCCTCAGCACCAGCGCGGGCGAGGTGCGCGCCGCGAATCTGCCAGGGATGGCGGCAACGATGTTGCCCAGCAGCAGCGCGCCGGGGACCAGGAGCAGCAGTGAGGACACGGGCAGCACCGGCTCCGAGACCAGTCCCTGCTGAGCCGCGAACAGCGTCCACGCCCAGCGCCCGGCGGCGGCGCCGAGCGGCACGCCGATGAGCGCCGCGATGGCTGCGATGGTGGTGGTCTGCCAGGCCACGGTGGCGGCCACCTGGCCGCGCACGAAGCCCAGGGTCTTGAGCACCGCCAGCTCGCGGCGGCGGCGCTGCACCGAGGTGAGCACGGCGTGGGCCAGGGTGGCAACCCCGCCCGCGGCGAGCACGCCGCCGAGCACCACCGGCAGTGCCGAGAGGTCGCCGAAGCCGACCAGGCCGCTGGGCCGGGAGGCCAGCACCACGCCGTTGACTCCGAAGAGCCGGCGCATCTGGGCGGCGCCCTGGTCGAGGCCGCCGCTGAAGCGGACCAGCAGGGTGTCGTGCTGGGCGCCGCCCTGGCCGAGGAGGTGCTGCAGGTCGCCGAAGGCCATCCAGGCGCCGATGCCCAGGCGCGAGGTGTCGCTGAGCACCGGCAGCACGCCACGGCCGACCAGCCGCAGCTGCATCGTCTCGGCGCCGACGTGCACGGTGACCAGCTCGCCGAGACGCGCGCCGGCATCGGTCTGTGTGCCCAGCAGGATCTCGCCGGGTCCCTGGGGAGCGCGGCCGCTGAGCACCGCGGGGCCGATGTCCCCCTTGGCGGAATCCATGGCGGTGGCGGTGGCGCGGTCGCCGCCGACACCGACCTCGGCGAAGGTGCCCGCCGCCACCGCGCCGACCCAGGGCCTGGCCGCCAGGGCCCGTCCCGAGACGTCGGTCTGGACGGCGTTGGCCACCTCGGCGTCCCAGTTCCAGCCATAGAGGCGCGGCGTGTCGAGGAGATGGCCCAGGCTGGCGGTGAAGCAGAGTGCGGCGGCCACGGTGGCGACGGCGAGGACGCCGGCGGTGCTGGCGCTGCGCACCGGCACCGCGCTGCGGCCGCGGCCGGGTTCCAGGGCGAGGCGCACGCCGGTCACCGCCGAGGCGGCGAAGCCGGCCCGGGAGAGCGCCTCGGCGACGCGGGAGCGGCGGCGCCCGCCGCCTGCGTCTCCGCCGTCGGAGAGGGCGCTGGCCCGGCTGCCGGAGTTGTGCCAGGCGGGGAGGGCGGCGAGCAACAGCACCAGGAGTACCAGCGCAGCCGCGCCGCCCAGGACCACCCAGGCGTCGAGGGCGACGCCGGGGTCGGGCTCGGCGAGGCGGGCCGTGCCCAGCGGAGTGAGCGGGGAGAGGGCGATGGCCACCACCACGGCGCCCACCGCGCCGGCCAGCGCCGCCAGCCCGGCGCGCGCCATGGCGGCGGTCCAGAGCTGGGCGCGCGTGGCGCCGAGGGCGTGCAGGGCGCCGTGGTCGGTGGCGTCGAGCGCGATGCGCCGGGCGACGCCCTGGCCGGCCACCAGCAGCAGCACCACCGCGGCCAGGGCGCCGAGGATGCCGAGGCCCTGCGCCTGGAGGTGGAGCGAGCTCTGCACCACGGCGAGGTGCTCCTGCGGAGTCAGGAACTGCACCTGCTGGCCGTTGGCCAGGCGCTCGGCGTCGCGCTGGAAGCCGGGCAGGTCGGCGGCGCCGTGGCGCAGCTTCACCGCGATGGCACTGAACACCGAGAGGTTGGCGGCGTTGGCGCGCAGGAAGGCGGGGGTGAAGTACGCTGCGCCGTTCGCGTAGGTGGTCAGCGGTGGGAAGTCGTTGGCGATCGGCGAGGCGACGATGCCGACGACGCGCACGTTGCGCTGCTTGCCCACGGCGAAGGGCAGGTCGTCCTTGTTGACGATGGCGTCGACGGGCGGCTGCCCCTGGAAGAGGCGGTCGAGCTGGAGGGGACGCACCACGATGGTGTCGCCGACGTGCACCTGCAGGTTGTCGGCGAAGGGGAAGGAGACGTTGGCCTCTCCCGGGTTGTCGGGATCGGCGAGGCGCCCCTGCAGCACCTTGAAGCGGTCGATGGTGCGGCCCAGCCCGCGGTCGGCGAAGCCCACCGGCTGCGCGGTGTCGATGGTGAGCAACCGTCCCGACGGCAGCGAGATGGCGGCGACGAGGAAGTTGGCGCCGGCCACCTGCGCCACCTGGGGCAGCTTGGCGATGCGCTCGAACACCGGTTGGCTCGTGCCCGCCGGCGCCATGTCGTTGCCGCCGATGAAGACGTCGGAGGTGTTGGCCGAGGCGATGAAGCGGGCGTAGGCGCTGTCGGTGCGACGGGCGCCGGCGCCGACTGCGAGCACCGCGCCGCCGACGAGGGCGAGCAGCAGCGCGAGGCTGAGCCAGGAGCGCAGCCGGGCGCGCTGGGCGCGCAGCAGGAAGACGACGGTGCTCATCTCGACTCGCCGAAGCGCAGGCTCAGCCCGCCGCCAGCGACCTGGTCATCGTCGGGGCGGCGGTGGCGGCGGTGGTGGCGGGTTCCGTCGCGCCGTCGATGCGCCCGTCGCGCATGTGCACGATGCGCGATGCCGCCGCGGCGACGGGCTGGTCGTGGGTGACCAGCAGGATGGTCTGTCCACCGCCGTGCAGGCGCCGGAACAATTCCAGCACCTCCTCGCCGCCCGCGGAGTCGAGGGCTCCGGTCGGCTCGTCGGCGAGCAGAAGCGTGGGCTGGTTGGCCAGGGCGCGGGCGATGGCGAGTCGCTGCCGCTGTCCGCCGGAGAGCACGCCCGGCGTGCTGCTCGCCTTGTCGGCCAGGCCCAGCAGGTCGAGCAGGTCGCGGGCGCGCGTCTCCGCCTGGCGTCGTGGCGTGCCGGCGATGACCGCGGGCAGCGTCACGTTCTCCAGCGCGCTCATGCCTTCCAGCAGGTTGAAGAACTGGAAGACCATGCCGATGTGGCGGCGACGCATGCGCGCCAGCTGGTCCTCGTCCTTGCCGTTGAGCGACTCGCCGGCGACGAGGATCTCGCCGTCGGTCGGCGTGTCCAGTCCGGCGACGAGGTTGAGCAGCGTCGACTTGCCGCAGCCGGAGGGACCCATCATGGCCACGAACTCACCGGGCTGCACGATCATGTCGACGCCGCGCAGGGCGCGCACCGGCGCCAGCTCCGACTCGTAGCTCTTGCGCAGTCCGCGGACCTCGACCACGGGGCCGGCGGGCTGCGGTGTCACCGCTGTCATGGGTTTCCTCCTGGTGTCGCCGCGGCTGCGGCGGCGTCGGCCGGCAGCCGGTAGGCGCCGACGGGGTTGTTGCGTCCCTTGACCAGAGCGGGTTCGAGCCGCTCGGCGTTGTCGATGGGTGTGGGCAGCGCGCCCCAGGTGGGCTCGCTGAGAACCGTCTGTCCGGGTTCCGCCCACTGCTGCAGGCGCTGCGCCAGGTTGACGGCGTCGCCGACCACGGTGTACTCGAGCCGCTCCTCGGAGCCGAGCAGCGCCGCGGCGACGTCGCCGGTGCTCAGCCCGATGCCGAGCTGGAAGGCGGGCAGGCCGCGCTCCGCCCACCGCGTGTTGAGCGCGGCCTGGAGCCGGTGCATCGTGCGCGCGCCGCGCACCGCGTGCTCGGCGTGTTCCTGCTGCGGCAGCGGCGCGCCGAAGACGCCCATCACCGCGTCGCCGACGAACTGCATCACCGTGCCGCCCTCCTCGATGATCGCCCGGCTCATCTCGCCGCGGTGCTCGCTGAGCTGCAGGGCCAGCACGCTCGGGTCGGCGGCCTCGGCGATGGTCGAGTAGCCGCGGATGTCGGACATCAAAACGGTGACGGTGAGTCGCTCGGTCTCGCCGATGCGGTGGCTGCCGCCGCGCAGGCGCTCGGCGATGCCGCCGGGGAGCAGCCGGCTCAGCGTCTCGCCCTGCTCCTCGCGGTCGACGATGGCCCGGTGCAGGGTCTTGAGCGACTGCAACGCACCCGCCGTGCCGGCGCTGGCCTGCTGGGCCAATTTGAGGAAGAGCTTCTCGACCGCGTCGGCGGCCGCCGCCGGGGTGATCTTCTCGGCGGCGGCGATGGCCTTGATGGGGCGGCCCTCGGCGACCTGGCGGAGCAGCAGCTCCTCGGCGTCGCTGAGGCCGCTGGTATTGGTCATGGGTGTCACCAACGCGTCGACGATGCGCGGATCGAGCCAGGAGCCCCCGGTGCTGACCGTGCGAATCGCGTGGATGAGCTGGTCACCCTCGGCGACGTGGTCCTTGAGCAGGTAGGCGTAGCCGGCCGAGCCCTCGCTGAGCAGCGAGACGGCGTACTCGGGGTCGTCGTACTGGGAGAGCACCACCACGCCGGTGCCGGGATGGCGCTTGCGCAGCTCCTGGGCGGCCTCGATGCCCTCGCGCCGGAAGTTGGGCGGCATGCGGATGTCGGTGACCAGCACGTTGGGCTCCAGCCGCTCGGCCTCACGGATGAGCGAGTCGTAGTCGTCGGCGACGCCGACCACCTCGATGTCGTCGGCCAGGGAGAGAAGCGCGCGCACGCCCTCGCGCACGAGCAGGTTGTCGTCGGCGAGGAAGACAGTCAGGCGTCCGTCGGGCATGCGGGCAATTTCAGGACAGGTTGGCGGCGATCACAAGGGAGCCACCTATTGGGCGCGGGGGGATGCTACCCCACCCTCGGGACGGGTGCCGCCTCCCTCGACAGCCCTTTACGGTTGCTCATAGCGTTGCACCATGCGCATCGATTCCTCCGTCACCGCCGTCTCCTGGATCCCACTGGAGGCGATCAAGGGCGTCACCCGCATGCCCTTCGACGCCGGCGTCGCCCGCTACGACCCGCCGCCGCCGGATCCCCTCGGCGACATCGACGCACTCAACCGCGAGGGCCGCTTCCGCCTGGCCAACCGGCTGCACGCCTGGGTCGAGGTCGACGACGCCGGCCACATCACCGGCTACGGCCAGGACGGCCACGGATACATCAGCGTCACCGAGGTCAAGCTGGGCCCCATCCGGGGTGCCTTCGCCCCGGTGGCGCTGCCCGACCTGCAGCCCGAGCCGGTGGTGACCGAGAGCTCGGTCCGCTTCGTCCAGACCTGCGGCGGGCGCACCGGCGCGGCCATGCCGCGGCGGGTCCGCCACCGTCCCTTCATCCAGGTGGTGGCCCCCTTCGCCTGGACCACCCTGGCCCTGACCATCCACGCCGACGGCCGCACCGAGCGCGAGCTGGTCGGCGCCAGCCCCTTCCCGCGCCACTGGATCTTCGACGAGAACGACCGGCTCATGGCCAAGTCGGGGCTGATCGACTTCACCGAATGGGCCCGCGGCGCCTACTGGCGGGACACGCCCTGGGGCGACGTCGAGTCGCCGGCCCTGGTGATGGCGGTGGAGACGGAGCTGGAGCACCAGCTCTCGGTGTCCATCCTGCGCCCCGAGGCCAGGCCCCGCATCCGTGAGCTCAATGCCGGCGAGGCGCTGGTGCGCCAGGGTGAGACCGGCGACGAGCTCTTCCTGCTGCTCGACGGGGTGCTGGTCGTCGAGGTCGGCGGCGAGCCGCTCGCCGAGCTCGGCCCGGGCGCGGTGCTCGGCGAGCGCGCGGTGCTGGAGGGCGGGGTGCGCACCTCGACGCTCATCGCCACCACCCGCTGCCGCGTCGCCGCGGTGTCCGCCGACCAGCTCGAGCGGAGTGCCCTCGAGGAGCTGGCCGCGGGACACAAGCGCGAGCTCTCCCGTCCCGACCTGGGGTAGGCTCCGCCATCGTGCGTCTACTCATCTGCGGAGCGCGGGGCTCGACGCCGGCACCCGGCGCGGACTTCGTGCGCTACGGCGGTGAGACGTCCTGCATCGCGGTCGCCCGCGACGGCGAGGCGCCGCGACTGGTGCTCGACGCGGGCACCGGGCTGCGCCGGCTGTCGTCGCTGCTCGACGGCGCACCCTTCCGCGGCACGCTGCTGCTCGGACACCTGCACTGGGATCACACCCACGGCATCCCGTTCTTCCCCGCCGCCGACCGTCCCGACTCCGCGGTGACGGTGCGCGTCCCTGCCCAGGAGGACGGCGCCGACGCGCTGGCGGCGCTGTCGAAGTGCATGTCGCCGCCGCACTTCCCGATCACACCCGCGCAGCTGCGCGGCGACTGGCGCTTCGACAGCGTCGCGGAGGGCAGCCACGACATCGAGGGCTACCAGGTGCTGGCGCGCGAGATCCCCCACAAGGGCGGGCGCACCTTCGGCTATCGCATCTCCGACGGGCAGTGCTCGTTCGCCTATCTCTCCGACCACGCGCCGATCGACCTCGGCCCCGGCCCCGAGGGCCTCGGTGAGTACCACGAGGCCGTCATGGAGCTGTGCGCCGGCGTCGACCTGCTCATCCACGACGCGCAGTACACGGCCCTGGAGCTCCCCGCCCGCGCCCACTTCGGACACTCCGCCATCGAGTACGCCGTCGGACTCGCAGAGCGCGCCGCCGTCGCGCGACTGCTGCTCTTCCACCACGACCCCTCGCGCACCGACGCGCAGCTCGACGCGCTGGTGGCGCAGCACCGTGCGCGGTTTGCGGCGCTCGACGCCGCTTGCGAGGGCGCGGTCATCGACCTGCCCGCGCGCAGCGCGCTGGGCGCGGGTTCAGCGCAGCAGCGGGGTCCCGCCTGACAGCAGGGCGATCAGCTCGGCGCGGCTGTGCACGCGCAGCTTGGCGTAGGCGTTGGCCAGGTGGTTCTCGACGGTGCGCTCGCTGATGCCCAGGCGGATGCCGATGCTGCGGCTGCTCGATCCCGAGACGGCGAGCGTCGCGACGTCGCGTTCGCGCTTGCTCAGCATGTGCAGCGGATCGCCGTTGCCGGCGCCGTCCTGCGCGGCCGCCGGCGCTGTGCGTGACGCGCCACCCACGCTGACGCCCGCGCCGCGCAGTCTCGCCCGCGTGCGATCGCGCAGCCAGCGCGCACCCATCTCGGCGAAGGCACTGTGCGCCTCGCCGAGCAGCTCGACGCCACGCCGGCGCTCGCCCGCGGCGAGCATGGCTTCACCGGCGCGCCAGCGCGCCAGCGCGGGGACCAGCGGACCGTCGACAGCGGCACAGGCGTCTAACCCGCGCTGCACCTGCTCGACTCCTTCGACCACCTGCCCGCCGGCGATGAGCGCCGCTCCCAGCGCAACGCAAGCACCGGGCACGCCGCGCGGGATGTCGTGCTCGCGCAGGAACTCGTCGACCTCGCGGGCCACCTCCAGCGCAGCCTCCTTCTCGCCGAGGGCGAGCAATGCGTGCACCTGCCCGGCGCGCATGATCGCCAGCCAGCGATCGCCGTGCAGCGATCCCCACTCCCACATGCGGCGATACGCGTCGGCTGCGGCGCGCGTGTCGTCGTCGGCCTCCGCCAGCAGCGCGCGGGCCGCCCAGTACCAGCCCTCAAAGGTGGTCTGGCGGCGGTCGAGCAGGCGCCGCGCCTCGTCGAGCCGGTCGCGGCCGGCCTCGACGTCGCCGCGCAGGATGAGCGCCTGGGCGCCGGTGACCATGGCCAGCTCCAGCATCGAGGACCCGGTATGGCGGCGGCCGAAATCCTCGGCGCGCAGGCTGTCGGCCACGGCCTCGTCGAACCTGCCGAGATTGGCCACAGCCTCGGCGCGGATGGCCCAGGTGGAGGTGGCCTCCCAGCCCAGTCCGGCCTGCTCGGTGGCGTCGGCCAGCACGCCGAGCGCGTCGGCGGCCTCGGCGAAGCGACCCATCAGCGCGTTGCAGACACCCCTGGCAAAAACGCTGCAGCCCAGGGCCATGCCGTCCTGCAGCATCAGCGCCTCGGCGCCGGTGGCGTAGCAGGACTCAGCGGCGGCCACGGGATCGCCGCCGTAGGCCGTCGAATGCGCCCGGATGGAGGCCATCATCAGCGCGGTGCCGCGCGCCGCCGCGCCCATGCGATCGCAGACGGCCTCGGCGCGCCGGGTCAGCTCCAGCACGTCGGGCACCGGCAGCACGGTGCAGGCCACCATGGCCAGTTCGACGAGCAGCCGGGCCACGCTGGGGTCGCCGTGCTCGGCCAGCTCCAGCGCCTCGTCGATCACCGCCACCGTGCTCTCGACGTGGCCGCCGCCGCCGCGCAGCCCGGCGAGGCGGCGCAGCACCACCAGGCGGCGCGACACCGCGTCGCCTGGCGTGTGGGCGAGCAGCTCCTGGGTGGCCGCGAGGCCGACGTCGAGGTGTCCGGTCTGCGAGGCCAGCTCGCTGAGCCGGTCGAGCGCGTGCGGCCGCAGAGTTGTGTCCGAAGCCGGCAGCAACGAGAGGGCCAGCTGGTACCACGACACGGCGCGGGCCAGGTGCAGCGCCGACTCCGCCTCGGTGGCGGCCTGCAGGGCGGCGGCGATGGCGTCGCTGTCGCCGGCGTCGGCACAGCGCGAGAAGTGGGTGGCCACCACCGCCGCAGGCGCGCCGCGGTCGGCCAGCGCGAAGGCCAGGGCGCGGTGGGCCAGCCGCCGCCGCGCCAGCGACATGTCGCGGTAGACGCACTCGGAGACCAGCGGGTGGCGCACCCGGCACTCCGAGGCGCGCGCGGACTCCTCGACCACCAGGTGCGCGTGCGAGAGCTGCTCCAGGCTGGCGCCCAGGCTGGCCGCGTCGAGTCCGCTGACGTTGCCGAGCAGGGCCAGCTCGGCGCGGCCGCCGGCGGCGCAGATCCACTCCAGCACGGCGCGGTCGGCGGCGGGCAGGGTGGAGATGCGCTCGCTGAGCGCCTCCTCGATGCTGGGCGGCACCGCGCTCTCGCTGCCCGCCTGGAGCAGCCACTGCAACCCTTCGCGGCGGAGGTGGCCGGCGCCGTGGAACCAGCGCACCATCTCCTCGACGTAGTAGGGGTTGCCGGCGGTGCGGCGGTGGACCATCTCCACCAGGCTGGGCGCGGGCAGGCCCTCGCCGAGCACGGCGGTGGCCAGCGCCGCGGTGCCGCGCTCGTCGAGCGGCTCCAGCTCGACGTCGAGGCAGTCGCCCTCGCGGCGCAGGGTCTCGACGAGCCGGCGGCCGGGCGCGCCGCGCTCGTCGCCGGGCTGGCGCAGGCCGAGCACCAGGGTCCAGGGGCAGCCGTCGG
>Ga0070713_100002397_pt1 | contig 12224 bp, 8 predicted proteins | sample LARL82metaG_FD_65465 | JGI IMG/M metagenome (GOLD analysis project Ga0070713, IMG submission 65465) | Corn, switchgrass and miscanthus rhizosphere microbial communities from Kellogg Biological Station, Michigan, USA - LAR L8-2 metaG | ecosystem: Host-associated > Plants > Roots > Rhizosphere ... | reverse complement strand
GAAAGCGAAGGAATGAGCCCTTCATTCCGGGGCATGCCAAGCAATTCCTTACTGAACTTCGCCAACATACCGGGGTACTTTACTACCAATATCCGGGAGATCGACCTGATTACGTTTGCGGTAGTCGTTATACTGATTGTTCTCTATGCCATCGCGCTAGTGCGTCTCAGAAGGCACGGTCTTTGGAGTACGAAGGGATACTCTCAAGCCGTGGCGACGACCGCTGTCGTCACGCTCTTGCCGGTGTACCATCGCTTCTGCGACATAGGCATTCTTCTTCTGGTCTTTCCCTGGCTTCTCGGCGAGTTATGCAGCAGGCCACGATGGCAGGCTTGGTTTTCGATATGCCTGCTGGGGCTGCTTTACTTCTCCTGGGAGCGTCGCATTCCCTTTGAGCGCCTATCCGGATTGCAGCTCAAGATCGCCGAACCGCTCTACTATCGCGGCGACGCGCTGATCGTCTTCATACTCGCCTGCACCTTATTATCAGTGATGCTCACTTATATGAGAACGCGCTCAACAGGCGCCCGCTAAGTTTTTTGCCATGCATTTCTTTTCAGGAAGGAAATCGCTTGTCCCTATCATTCCGCTACGACTCAAATCCTTTCTGAATGCATTCTGATATGACAGACAGACAAAAGCCGCCAGCCAGCTCACGAAATGGGATACTTTGTTCGCTGTTGGTGCTCGCCTGCATATTCGCGACCTATCCCATTGCGGAGATGGGGCTGATGGACGACTGGTCTTACATCAAAACGGCCCTCGTCTTTTCTCAGACCGGTCATATTGTCTACAACGGTTGGGCGACCGCGATGCTTGGATGGACAATTCCCTGGGCAGCTCTGTTCATTCGGCTCTTCGGCTTCTCCTTCGAAACTGTCCGGGCGTCAGCACTCCCTTTCGCGTTGGGAACGGTGTTTCTGTTTCATGCATCGCTGAGGCGCTTCGGCGTTACGCCACGCAACGCTGTATGGGGCACACTCACGCTTGGACTATCCCCGTTATTTGTGCCGTTGGCAGCAAGCTTTATGACCGACGTCGCAGGACTCTTCTGCGTAGTGGTTTGCATCTACCTGTGTCAGAGAGCAGCGTCTGCCCGCAGCGATTTGAACTCCGCTCTCTGGCTATTGCTTGCCGCGTCATCGAACATCGTTGGCGGCACAGTCCGGCAGATCGCGTGGTTGGGTGCGCTTGTCATGGTTCCGTCGACCGCCTGGTTGCTCCGAAGACGCAGAGGCATACCGGTCATAGCTGTATTTGCGTGGCTTGCCAGTCTTGCTGCAGTTCTGGTTTGTCTGCGATGGTTCCGTCAGCAGCCGTACGCCCTCGAAGAGAAAATCTACCAGGGCCCCATCCGAGGATTGATGCTTGGGCATATGGCCGCCGAAGTGACTAAGGCATTTCTCTGTCTGTCGCTTTTGGTTTTGCCAATACTTATCGCCTGGATCCTGGGATGGAACAGCCTGGCTCGCGGAGCCAAGATGAGAGTTGCGTCTATTTTCGTCGCGCTTCTTTGCGTTGCACTGGTGTTTGGTCAGCGCGGGTCACTCGATCATCGGATCATGCCCTGGCTTGGCCATGTGATTGGCACACTCAGCATTGTTCCCCACACGGGAGAGATGCTTGGCAACAGACCGGTCACGCTCACAGTCGCATGGCGTGTGGTCGTCTCTTTTCTAGTGTCAATGTCGGCGGTTATGTTGCTGGAGCAAATGGCAACGAGAGAGTGGAGAACCAGGTTTCAGGCATCTGTTCAGCTTACGCAAGCTGTTTGGATTCTCGGCCCTTTTGCTATCAGCTACATCGCTTTCCTGTTGCCCCGAGCGATCTACTTCTTCATCTTCGATCGTTATCTGCTGGCGCTAATACCGGTGGTGATCACATTCTTGTTGCTCCTCTATCAGGAATGCGTGGGAGAACGTCTCCCGTCATTGTGCACAGTAATGCTCATTGTGTACGCGCTCTACACGGTAGCAGGCACGCACGATTGGTTTGCCCTGAACCGCGCACGAATCGCTGCGATCGCACAAATCGAGAGGTCGGGTATTCCCACGACAGCTATCCAGGGTGGCTACGAGTTCGATGGATGGACACAGATAAACGTCGCTGGATATATCAACGACCCGAGAATAAGGAACTCTCCCAGCGCCTATCAGCCGAACCGTGAACCCGTGAATCTTCCGAGCAAATGCAGGCTCGATTTCGCTTCGTATACGCCATCCGTCCGACCAAAGTATTTTGTTGTGTTCTCCCTCATGCCGTGCCTGCAGATCTCCCTTTACAATCCGGTGACCTATAGCACCTGGCTTCCCCCTTTTCGTCGAACCATCTACATTCAGGAAGCGCCTCTAAACCGATAGTAACTACTCGCTATAACTCTAGTAATACGAATTAAATTCATCCACTTGACTTATAAAGTGGTTGGCTGCGAATTCCTGCGATACCCTGTGTGATGAGATCGCGCGCGTCCAGTGACGCATTATCCCCTAACGTCGAGAAAGGCCTCCCGGTGGCACTTGAGGAGCAATTGGGTGTCGGCAGGGTGATGCCAGGCGAGCGACGGTGGATAGAAAATCCCCGCAACTTCCTATATCTGTGTCTTGTTCTTTTCCTCTTGCATTCCGCATGCATGTTGTATCGTTATGGCGATCTTCCGTCGGCCCCCGTCATCGGCGATGAGGTCACCATCAACGATCCGGCAATAGCTCTCAGCAGAGGACAGGGGCTCATTGGACCCAGTTTTGGCGGCAGTGTGTTTGGACTGGACCGCCTCTACGCTCATTTTCCCCCAGTCTATATATGGACTGAGGCGATCGCATTCCGCGCGTTTGGTGTATCGGTTTATTCCTTGCGTTTGACTACGACTGTTATGGGAATTCTGGCCTGCGCCGTCTTCCTCCTCATAGTGTGGTGCCTGTATCGATGGAAACTGGCGGATCCGATCGCTGCCTGCTTTGCGGCATGTCTTTACCCTCTCAATGCTTCTGTCCTTGCACTGCACCGCATCGCTCGCATGGACTCCATGGTGGAGTTCTTCGCGTTAGCCTCCTTGCTCTTTGTTCTTGCGAGTATCTTCGGCAACTCTGCCCGCAATAGTGCGGGTAACGAGAGGAAACGACTCGTACTGCTCGTCGCTGGCGCGATATCTGCAGGGTTGTGTTTGGCCACCCATCCTGAGGGCTTGACGGCGATACTTCCTGTCCTTCTCCTCATCCTCCTCACTTCCCCCGTTCGTCGCATGCTGAAAGCGGCGTTGTTCGCCCTGGTTGTTGTTATCCCGTGCGCGGTCTGGATGATTGCCTACGGCAGTCGCTGGAAGCAGGCGATCCTCCAGATGAGGGCAATACTGAGAAATGTGACACCGCCCCCCGGCATCGTTCACTATGCCCATGATCTCCTGAGCAAAGGCCAGCTGAACGTTGGTCTGGGGATGCGCGCCGCGCTCTTTCTTCTGTGCTTACTCGTGTTGGGGCTGCTCCTGGGACGTTGGGCTATCCTTCAAAAGTCGCAAGGAACCGGAGCAGTTCCTGACGACTTAGATCGAACGAGACTTTTGCTTGCTAACGTTTTTGCACTGGCGACCGTCCTCAATCTTCTCCTTCTGACATTGTTTATCTCAGCCTCGATCACGCGCTATGAGGTGATGTACCCCATCTACCTGCTTGGGTTGGTGATGGTATTTCAAGGTGTATCGCTGAAGAAGGGAGGGCAACGCATCGCCGTTGGCTCGTTGACATTGCTTGTCGTGGCGCAGATTGTTGCACTGTCTATTTACTTTGGAGAAGAAGGCGAACCACCTGCTCGCTTCAACAACATTGTTGCAATGATTCCGCCCGATTTGCGGATCGCCGTCACTCCAAAAATGTGGCTGGCATTCGTTCAGAACGATCGTCCGATTACCCTGCTCTATCTTGGGTACGACGGTCATTTGAATTGGTCCATGGCAAACTCAAATCCACTTCAAGGGTTCGATGCGATTGTGATTGATGAGACCTTTGTGGATGAGAGACGTGTGTATTCGCCCTACGCCCAGGCAGGACGAACGGAGCGGGACTTTCGCGTAGGCGCCGACGTCGTTCATTTATACCTTCCGTCAAAGTAGCGGATGGCCAAAGTCATGTTCTACGCTATTCTCTTCGCATGAATACCGGCAGGAAGTTCATGTTGGCGGCAATTCTTTCATTCGTAATAAGACAGGCGGCCTATTCCGCACCACGTGGTGCCATTTCTACCAACTCGATTCGGAAGTTGCCGACTATTTCAAACGTGGTGAGCCTCTCATCTGCCAGTACAATCGTAGCGAAGTGGGTAACCTCAGACAGAGCATTGTCCTTTCTCGCGTGTGGCACAGCGAAACGGCGTTACATCCACACTTCGCAGGATCGCGACAACGTGTCGGCTACAATGCACGAGAACATAGTCGCAGGACTCCTGCCCTCCACCGTGTATCATTGCCGAATAACGGCAGCAAACCGAGCCGGCGTGAAACATTCGACATTTTCGCTGTCGACCACGGCGGAAGAAACATCCACTCCGATAAAGGCCCTTACCTTTGGGCCTGTTGCTGGATACGACTTCATCAATCCCAAAAATCAGATGTCGGGAGATACGTTTTACAACTGCCGGTCCAACGATGGAGTCACGTACCTGACTACCGACGATACTCAGGGTTGGCAGCAAAACAATTATCCGCGTCAACATGGCAGCGCGATTTCTCTGGTGAAATTTACCGCCGAATGGCCACTCGCGGGCATTACTGTTAATACTCTTGCGGCTTACGGCCCCGACAGCATCGGCACCGCCGATGATATGCGCAGCCAGAAGAGCTCAGGCCTGTTCTGCATGGCAGGAGATATCTACATGGCAATTGGCAGACAGAAAAATCAGGCGACCGGAGGCATGGGATCGTCTGTTGCCTATACCCAAAACGCGGGACAGATCATCATGAGCCCTAACAAAGGGATGTCCTGGAATAACTTTCAATCTCCGTCTTCGTTTGCTCCAGGCGGTCACCCCACCACACCTCCAAGTGCCAGTATGTTCGGGACAACTCCTACGAACATGGGGTCAGCCACTTTTGTCTTATACTGCGGCGACGACGGCACCCTCGGATATTGGGACCGCTGTAACCGCCGCGACAACGCAGCCACATATGTTTATCTATTGGCGAATGAGGGCTACTGGGATAGTGGCAGCGCACTCTTTTTGGCCAGAGTGCCGAGAGCCAGATTGAAGGCGCTCAAAGGATCGGACTATCAGTTTTACATTGGGGGCAATGGCGCCTTGGAATCCAGTTGGACGTCAAGGCAGACGCGAGCTATGCCTGTGATCTCTAGTGCCCGTAAGCTGGGGGAACCCTCCGTACAATTCATCCCGGCCCTCAATCGGTATCTGCTCCTGACGTTTTCCTACCCGGAAGGTCTCGCGATTGCCAACCGGCACTCCGAGCACACCCTATGGTGCGCCTACGAAGCGCCGCACCCATGGGGTCCCTGGACGCTTATCAGCAGCAAGGATTGGCCGAAACTGGGATATTACAATCCGATAATTCTGAATGACACTGCCTACTCAGGCACCTCCCCGACCATCATGTTCACTGGCGATTTCTTTGGCGTTGGCACGTTTCAGATGTATACGAGCACCATGACGATCCTGCACTGACTCATTGCTTCGAAACGTCGATGGTATTGTCGTCGGGAATCCTGTCGATCAGTTTGTTATAGGGGTCTATGCCGGCACGCGTCGGCATCTGATCTACGACAATCTCAAAGGTCTGGTTCGCCTGAGTGATCTTTTCCTTTTTGAGATAAATGGGTTTTTCCTCGTCCTTCTTGCCGGTAAAGACGCCAATGTCGACGTAATCATTCAATGACATCGGAGTTTCGTTTCCACTACCATCCGACTTCAACTTGCGAGCCTGCACGGTTAGTGTGACCTTATATTTTTTGTCTGGGGTTGGTTTGACGCTGGCAGTCAGCGCCTTGTTGTCGTACAGAACGATGGATTCGAAGGCATCCGTAATGTAGTACTGCAGTTCAGGAGGGGTTTGGGCACGTAGCGCATCGACGAACTGTCGCGTGTCGGGGTAAGGGCCGCTCTGAGAGTCGTTCGCGTTGGCATAACGATACTGCATCAGGAAGTTATGGAGCGCGAGATTCAGTTTGTCCTCGCCAATGTAATCAGAGAGCGCATAAAGCACCAGTGAACCCTTCTGATACCAGACATAAGCCTCGCGTTGCACTAGCACGATCGGCGGTTCGCGATGAGCCTCGCCGGAACGTCCCCGCAGGTATCCGTCCAGCTCATGCTTCAAAAATTTGTGCATATTTTCCTCACCGTATTTCTTCTCGGCAACGCGAAGCGCCGAGTATTCGGCAAGGGACTCGGACAACATATTCGAACCCTCTACGCGGCCACCGATAAGCTGATGACCCCACCACTGATGCGCAAGTTCGTGGGCAGTCACGAAGTACGTGCGATCGATGTCCTTAGGGCTCTGAACCCTGCCGAGGAAACCAGGCTCGGTATAGGGAACTGTGTTTGGAAACGACTGAGCGAAGCCGCGATAACGAGGATATTCCAGGATGCGAAACTGGCTGAACTGGAACGGGCTGTAATTCTTCTCGTAATACGCAAGACCAGCCTTGCTGGAGGCGATCATGTCGTCCACATCGTACGGATGCGCAGGAGCGGAGTAGACCTCGATGTTGACCTTTCCGTTCGCTCCATCGTACGTATCGCGTTTGACGTTGTATCGCCCCGAGACGTAGGCGTAGAAGTTCAGAGTTTTGACATCGCCCATGCTGTATTCGTAGTAATGGCGGCCATTCTGATGCCAGTCCCGCTGCAGGTATCCGGGTGCAAGAGCGATCTGGTCATCGGGTGTGCTGACGACAGTTCGATAAGTGATCCAATCTCCATCCTTGGTGAAGAGGTTTGTTCTGCTGCCGACGGGATCTCCGCGACCCGGCAGATCGGACACCGGACCAAGATGCTCATCGCGGCGTCGGCGCGGATCAGTCAACTCGTTGTCGGAGGTATAGCCAATCGTCGGAAAATAAGAAGAGTCAAAAAAAGTGCCGCTGTAGGCAAGCTCGGGGCGTTCATTGCCGTCCTTGAACCCGCGGCTTGTGTACCCGACATTGAAATTGAGATTAACCTTCTCGCCAGGAGCGAGAGGCTGATCAAGCGCGTAGATGGTATACATCGCTCGCGGGCTAGAAGAGACAACATGGAAGGGCCGGTCGAACTGCACGTTGGACACCGACTGTTGCGTATTGACCAGGTGAATCTGCGAGATAGGATCGGGCGTCTTGTTCTGCAGCACAAAATGACCGGTTCCCGAAAACGACCGGCGCTCCGGGAAGATATCAATCGCGGCGTCCACTGCGATCACTTTAGGTTGTGGAAGACCTTCGTACTTTTTGAAGTTCCGCTCATAATCGGCCTGAATATCCCGGCGAGCCTTTGCGTTCAAGTACTCGTTCAGCACATGGGTGTTGTAGAAGTACCAGCTTCCACTGCAAATAGCGATCACCAGAAGAATTACACCGACGGGAATCAGTCGCGGAGAGCGCTCCCGGGCCAGGCGAAGACGTGCCGCCCACGAATCGTCCGAGCCGCGTAGTGCCAGCGCGATTGAGACGACACCAAGCAAAGCCGCAACGGCGAGCCAGTAGGTGATCGACCAGAAGAGAGCGGGCACAAAGTGTCCATAACCGTTCATGTCCGAGTAGGTATACGGCGGTGTGTTGCCGAAGAGATAAAGCGTATTCTCCCAGCCGAAGTTGAACAGGACAATGTTCAGAATGAAGAGCCCGATAACAATGCCATGGGCAATGAACTTATTGCTTAGAATCGTTTGTAGAAACATTGCCGCGAGCGCGAAAGTGAGCACCTGAGGCAGGGCAACAATATAAAGCTCTTTAGCATACTGGATAAATTCGTAGTGGTAGTAGCCCCCAATTGTCTGGCTGATGACGCCGCAGAACAGAACGACCGTGAGTAGAACCACCTCAACGAAAGCTAGCGCGAAGAACTTTGAGAGCCAGTCGGTGGACTCACGCATGGGAAGCGCATCGTGAATGCCGGAGAAGCTCGTGTCACGTTCACGCCAGATCAGCTCTCCGGCATACATCGTGGCGATGAGATAAAAGAAGAGCGGAGCTGTCCCTTCTACGGCTTGAAGCATCAAGAAAGTGACAGGATAGACGTTCCCGTCGTTGTTACGCCCGACAAAGTGTCCACTCACGAGAGCAAAGGCCGCCATCACAACCAGAATTGCCCAGAACGGAAGCTCATGCAGAATGTCTGATATGCGCAACCGGGTAAGTGAAACAAACTGGGACCATGTGGTTCCCGCGCCGAAGTGTTGCTGGATCGACGGCAGCTTCTTTGAAACGAATGACCGTGCTGGGCGTGTCTCCTCAGATTCATTCTCCCGGGCCTTTGCGGCGCGGCGACCCTGTGAAACCGCCGTCAATGCCTCGACGGATAGCGGGAAGAGCGCATACACCACCACGAGAGCAAGCAATCCCACACCGATCCAAACCAGGCGGTTATACAGAAAAACACCCGACCAGGGCATGAGCAATCGGTTCTTCTCGGCAACCGTCCAATACCGCGTCACGCTGTCGAACAGCCGTAGGCCGACCGGATCGAAGATAGCGGACCAGAAGTGTTCGAGTGAGTTTCTCGCCTGAAAGACGGTGTTGGCGATCAGGTACAAAAGAAACAGAACGACTCCCTGAAGATAGACGATGAAAAGCTTGCGAGTAAGCGCGGCGACGCAGAAAAACAACGATCCAAGGAAGAAGATCTGGACAACAGTGATTGAAAGAAACGGCTGTAGGTACCAGGAGGGTTGGGCGTGCGCGATGCGCGTGTGGTCGGCCCAGGGGGCCAGCGTGCCGGCAGCCTCACCGAATATCAGGCCGGTGAAGCAAAACACTGTCGTCACAAAGGAGCCGCCCCACCGGCCACCCAGGTAAGCGAACTTGGTGATTGGCTTCGTAAAAAGGAGTTGGTACGTGTCGCGCTGAAAGTCCCTGAGGATCGACGTTCCAAAAATCGCAGCGATGACGATAACGCCGAAGAAACTGAACAGAATATACAGAATCGCCGTCGAGAAGGGCCCGTTGAGCAGCACCTTGTCGTTGCCGACATTAATAAAATCCTCTGCCGCAATACTTAGGAAGCTGAGAAAGAACCAGAGAGCGAAGTAGACGTAGGTCGAAATACTCTTCAGACGGAATTTAAGTTCGAACGAGAAAAACTCCCAGAACATTGCCATCGGTCTCCTCGGCGACTAGTTTTTCTTCTGGCGTGAGAGATTGAGGAAGTAAACATCCTCAAGGCCTGAATCAACCGGGACGAATCCCTCGCCAGGGCTCGATTCCGCGTAGATGCGAACTTCATGCAGTCCGCCAACCAGATGGGTCGAGATAACGTGCAGACTTGCCTCAAGCGCCTGCAACTCAGAGTCGCTGGCGACAACTTTGCTCCAGATCAGCCCCTTTAGCGACTGCAAAGCATCTGCAGGAGATCCTTCCAGCAAAAGCTCGCCATTGCTGATGATCGCCATGCGTGGACAGAGCTCGCGGACATCCTCGACGATATGGGTCGACAGGATGACGGTGACGTTGCTGCCGATGGAGCTCAACAAATTGAGAAAGCGGTTGCGCTCCGCAGGGTCAAGGCCCGCCGTCGGCTCATCGACGATGATCAATCTGGGATTGGCAAGGAGTGCCTGCGCAATGCCGAACCGCTGCTTCATTCCGCCTGAATAGGTGCTGAGAGATTTCTTTCGCGCCTCCCAGAGGTTCGTCTGGTGCAGCAAAGCTTCGACCGTCTCTTTTCGCTGACCACTACTGGTGATGCCCTTCATCACGGCAAGGTGCTGCAGCATATCGAGCGCGCTCATTTTCGGATAGACGCCAAACTCCTGCGGCAAATATCCAAGGATCTTGCGGACCGCACCCTTGTCCTCCAGAACGTTCAGGTCATCCAGCCAGACTTCACCAGAATCAGGGTCCTGCAGCGTGGCGACTGTTCGCATCAGCGTGCTTTTTCCGGCTCCGTTCGGGCCAAGCAGACCGAACATGTGATTGCCAATCGTCAGGGTCAAGTCTTTGAGCGCTTTTACTCCGTTTGGATAGGTCTTAGACAGACCCGTAATTTTGAGTGCCAAGGAAATTGACCTCCAGATAGGCCGAAACCGTGCTTTTCGCAGTAGCGGCAATTTACCACATCAGGCTGAAGGGGCCGGCACGTTTAGGAACACTGAGACGTGGCTCTGCCTTCACCAGTCTGTTGGCTTCCTGGGTGATTGTGCTGATTGAGGGCTACTCGACTCTCGCCCACGAGCCAGAGTCGCCCCGCGCCAGGCCTCGCAGCACTCGCCGTTCGGAAGAAGGCTTCTTTCTGACTGTGCTAATAAGCTCTCCATAGCGAACCTGATTACGACCACCCGCTTTGGCTTGATAAAGTGCTTTGTCAGCCGAATCGAGCAGGTCGTCCTGGCAGTTGGAGTCGCTTGGGCGACAGGATGCTACACCGCAACTTACCGTTGACAGCCGAGGATGGCTGCCCGGTTCCGGAAGAGCGGGCGATCCCGCGACTTCAACAAGCTTGCGGATTCGCTCGGCAACAATCATCGCGCCTTCCTGTGTCGCGCCCGGAAGCAAGACCACAAACTCTTCCCCGCCAAATCGCGCCGCAAAATCGTCCTTGCAGCGCAAGCTCTGCATAAGCAGCGCAGCCACACGCACCAGCACGCGATCGCCGTAGAGATGTCCGCGGGTGTCATTCGTAATCTTGAAGTTATCGATGTCGATCACGATAGCCGAAAGGCTGCTGCCCGAATCAACCGCCTCTCGCCACAACTTTGTGAACTGCAACTCATAAGCGTGCCGATTGGCGAGTCCGGTCAGACTATCGATGTAAGAGATTTTTTGCAGTTCAACATTTAGACCAGATAGCTCTCTGGTTTGTATCTCACTGCGCAGCCGCATCAGATATCCCAGGCGTTCATCGCGCCCAATGCTGTAGTTGGCGACTACGGTCATCGATATGGCACACACCGCCAGCGTGATACCAAGCAACTTATCCGAAGCGTTGAGAAAGTGATCACGGTGAAGGAAGATGAGATCGCCTCCCAGCAATATTGCTGATGCACTCAGGGCATACATAAACTGCAGCCGCATCACAACGTTCACGAAGATCACGGTTACGATCAATCCCACCTGCGCATACGCTGATGAGGTCGCGTTCGTATTACTTTCCAGATACAAGTGCGTTATTCCGATGAAGCAACTCGCCAGCGCAATACTGGTTTCGCGGTAAACCTTGTGCGGACTCCACCGCATGCTGAGGTTGACCAGCAGCGCGATTGGCGTGACGATGCAGAGCCGTATCTGTAACGGAAGCCAGGAAACACCACCGCGGATAAAGTAGTCCGCGATGACATAGATATTGAAGAAACCAATCGCAATCAGGCCTTCAACCCAGAGACGGGCCGCACGCTGAACAAACGTCGATTGCTCGAAGCCGCTCTCCAGAGGTTCCGGCAGCGTCAGCCGCTGGAAACCTCTTCGTGAAAGCCGCTCTATCTCCGCGATAGCGAGTTCATGGATGGAAGTGCCCGGCATCTTGAATCTGCTTCCTTCTCACAATATGTCCCTTCCAGCTCTGTCGGCGGGCCGTTGTTCTTTCATCAGCAGCGAAAAAACCCCAAATCGTTACCGAAGATGCTACAAATCAATGTTACTAAGGGGGAAGATCGGCACACTCCCTAACATGGGGGATACATAGTACTTCCGTGTAATGCCTTCAGAAGGATCGTTCGTGTTTTCGGGAATGCGCTCCGTCAGCTCTTTCACCGCTAAGATCCGGAACTGCGGACAAGCCGAGGGATAGCAAACGGCTCTCCAGCCCGAGACGTCAAGCCACTACGAAGTTATCGATCAGCCGCGTGCTCCCCACATAGGCAGCCACCGCAACCAGAGTTCCCTTCTCCGCAGACGTCACGGGCAGCAACGTATTCGAATCTACTATAGCCAGATAATCCATCCGGACTCCTTGCGCGAACTGAAACGTCTTCATTCCATCTCGCACAAGCACGTCACTCCGTCGTTCGCCCTCGGCGATCCTTCTTTCCATTTGCAGCAGCGTTCGACGTAGAACCAGCGCCTGTTCCCGCTCCACTGCGCTTAGATATTTATTCC
>Ga0070713_100002393_pt1 | contig 12235 bp, 9 predicted proteins | sample LARL82metaG_FD_65465 | JGI IMG/M metagenome (GOLD analysis project Ga0070713, IMG submission 65465) | Corn, switchgrass and miscanthus rhizosphere microbial communities from Kellogg Biological Station, Michigan, USA - LAR L8-2 metaG | ecosystem: Host-associated > Plants > Roots > Rhizosphere ... | reverse complement strand
TCGCCAGTGTCGCCAACGCAGCAACAGCTACCATTAAGACCAATCCGACAAAAACTTGCCAAAAGCTCCATGGATGCCTTTCGAGAACCCGTGTCGTGGTCTCGGGAGTCGCCGATACTTGTTCCTGTTCGCCATTCGGTCTGCGGCTTTGGAGCCATGTGTCCAGTTCGGAAGAAAAGGCGTAAACCGAGCCGCGCTTGTCATGCAAGTGGCGGTGCACGGGCATACCCTCGCGCTTCTCCCATCGCTGGACGGTACTGACGTCCCGTTTTACATAGTTCGCAATCTCTTTCCAGGAATCGAGTTGGGGTTCGGGGGCCTGTTCAACACCTGGGGACGACAATGGCGAATGATCTTTCATTCCAACCCTGGGCGAGCCCCCGACTGTTGACTTTGCATTCTAGCTACCAAAATCCGCCTGTGCAATGACCCGCATTAGGCGGCATAGGCAGGACGCAGCTTATTGCAGCTTGTGTGCTGGGGCCTCGGAGGAAGACTCTACGCAAGCAGTTTCAAGGGCAAGACATTCAGACTGGGGAGGTCTGTCAAACATGCGACGTAAACTTATGTGGTTGGCACTATGCATCACCGCAATTGGGATCATGGCGCTCTATCATGCTGAATCTGCGCGAGCGACCGCCGCTTCCGGATTCGCAGGCCAGAACCTTATCCCGTTCACTGCCACTTTTGGGGAATTTCAAGTATTTAACCACCTCACCAAGGACCAGCTTCAGCAGCTTGCGCCGATGTTTCCCGGTGATACTTGGCTAAGTTTTCAAAAGACCCAGGGCCCGTCAAACCTGTACCTACAGAGCAATACTTGGCAGCCTGGTGGGAGCACCGGTTGGCACCAGCATCCTGGCCATAGTCTGATCGTGATCACGTCGGGACAGGTAACCCAATATCACACGGATTGTACGCTGGAAGTGTACGGGCCGGGAACGGCGAATGGCCCGACTTTGGTGGATAGCGGGAACGACGAGCATCTGATTCGGAATGAAGGCTCAGTGGTTGCCACAGGTTTTGCTGTTCAGCTTGTTGCTAGTGGTGCGCCGCGCCGGATTGATGTACCAACAGCCCCGGCAACCTGCCCGATTCTGTAAATCGCATCCGCTTCCAGTGGATCATCGCCCTAAAAAGCCGGAGTCTTCATGATTCCGGCTCAGGGGTGGTGTGCTGCAGCGAATCTGGTTGTTGATGTGACGCCGGGAAGCGCATATGCCCACATCAATCAGTCGCTCTCGCTGTTTTGCGGAAAGCGGAGTTTTTCAACAGCCACTTCTGATTTCTGCAATCCAGTTGACACCACTACGTCCCTAGGATATGGTTTCCGCCACTCTTTGCATCGCAAAAAAGATGGCTCTAAAAGATGCCGTCGCGATCTCCGCCCCATCCATTCGACCGCAACGGAACTGGTTCGCACTGGCGTGGAAGGCTACAGCCTGGGCCATGCTCCTCGGTTCAATCGTCTATTACGTTCGCCGCGATGTCTTACACTACCTCTTTCAGTACACCCCTGAAAGTTTCAAGGCTTTCTGGCCTGACCGGATTCTCATCCGTACGCATATTGCCTGTGCCGTGATCATGATCTTCACAGGTCCATTTCAGTTCTGGACGGGCCTTCGTATGCGTTATTTGACGCTTCATACCTGGCTGGGCAGAATCTTTCTGTTGACGGGGACGTTCGTCGCTTCCTCGGCACTATATTTGGCATTGCATCCGCGCACCGGGAGTATCGTTTTTGGCATCGGCCTTTTCTTCAACGCATTGTTTTGGCTAATGGCGGCAGGCATGGCCTACTATGCGATCCGGCTCGGAAATGTGCCCGTACACAAGGAATGGATGATTCGTACCTACGTTCTTGCCTGCGCCGGAATCGTGGGTGACAGAATCATCCCTGATATGAGCTTCCTAGCTCGACGGATCGGTGTTGACGCCCTCAATGACCTGAGCGGGTGGGCCAATTGGGCAGTCCCGCTCATGGTGACGGAGGTTGTTCTGCAAGTACGTAAGCTTCGAAAGATACGGCGCCCGCATTCTCAGTTGACGTAACATCCGCATTGCACTCAACCTCCGCCCAGCTCGATTAACTGTCCGATACGCACGGCTTCCCAAAGTTGTTCGCAAGGTCGACTTCAAGCTATTACAGTTTATGCCTCTTCGAAATACACCCTGAAGTGCTGGTCAGCGTGACGTTCTGGTACAGGCGTCCGCAGCCACCCGCCGTGGCCAAGACAGTGCGACTTACCAGTGACTTCCAAGTAAAGCTTCCCGCCTTGCCCGTCACCGATGGTTCTTTATCTTTATTTTGTCGAAGGATTGCCAGAAACAACAGGCTCCAAGATCGCTCAGTTGTCCACGGGGGGTGGAGAAACCACTTGGATTGCGACAAATCTGCCCGAGTCCATCCTGATCTTTGGCATCTCCCCGGATCGCAGGAAGTTACTTGTGGCCAATGGGGTGGGCAACAGTTTAGGTACGGCCGAGGTTTGGGTCCAGCCATTCCCAGCCGGTACAGCTCACCGGCTGAGCAACATTAGCGCCTCTTCCGCCGCTTGGGCTCCCGACGGACGGCATGGAGCAATGAACCCCATGCACCCTGGAGATTCTGAAAACCGGTGTTACTTACTGTCGGGAAATGAGCCGTGCGCGACTCGTTTCTCTGAAATTTGGGATCTGCAGCGAACGCCCAATTGTGCGCACACGACTGCTTACACCGAGCGAGGTCCATTGCTCCATGTCAATCAGGTCGGCGATCAGGTGACGCAGCTTGGCCGGGATCTCTTCCAGAAAGCGTTCTTTGCTTCCTTTCATCTTCTGCGGTTCTGGCTGGAATCAATGTGACCGAAGGCCTATCTGCGGAAAGATGTCGTAAGGGTTACCGATTTGAAAGACGAACGCCTCCGCTTTCTTAACGCCGCCCTGCAGTCCGCGAAAAGTTGCGACTGTATCCTGCACGGCATAATAAGAATCCGGAGTTTGGCTCGCGTGGGCGTAGCAGGCCGCTTTCTTTGTGTCTGACAAATCCGTGATGTCGACGTAGTGAGTGGGAGCGGGGAACTGCGTCGTGTCTTCGCCGTCTGAAACTTCGTAATAGTAAAGGGCAAACCGGTGCTTCAGTTGTTTCCACGATTCGAAGGAAAGGTTCGCAATCGCGCGATGATCCGGGTGATTATCGATCGGCCAATGCGTGAAGACAGCGTCGGCATTTTCCGCTTCGAGGATGTTCTGAAACGCCCGGTAGTGATCATTGTCGACAATTGCATGGCCGTTGATCTGATTCGCATAGGCGGGCCGTGCTTTCAGAATCTCGCAGGCCTTCTTCGCCTCCGCAAGGCGCACCGCGGAGGAAATCTGCTGCCACGCACCATCATTCATGTAGAGCAATACGACTTCGTGTCCCAAGGCAGTGAGTCGCGCAATGGTGCCGCCGCAGCCGTATTCTGGATCGCCGGGATGTCCTCCGGTAATGACAATCTTCGATTTCCGCGCGGGCGCGGTGGGGGACGAATTCTGCGCCGCGGCCTTAACCGCAACTGCTCCCGCAGCCATCCCAGTTCCTCGCAACATCTCTCGACGATTCATGTTATGACTCCTGTTGTTTTCTCGTTTCGGTGAGCATGAAGGGCACAAGGGCTTGGATGTTGGTGGGAAGTCTATCGCAAAAATACATTCTTGCTACCCTCCAAATGTTCCCGGGTTCTGCATTCAGTGTTGAGAGAATTCGGATCGCTCAGGCGAGCGAGCGGCCACGACAGTCGTGCTAAAGTTGTGGCTCTTTAAACTCCGACTCATGGACAGATCCTCATCGATCATGCCGCAACGCAGTTTCGTACGATGGCAAATCGCAGCAATGGTGGGCGCATTTGCTTTTGTAAGCTACGTTCAGAGAATGAACATTTCGGTTGCCGCGGAACTGATGATGCCCGATCTTGGGCTGACCAAAATCCAGATGGGGCATATCTTCAGCAGTTTTCTGATCGGATATGCGATTTTTCAGGTTCCGGCAGGCCGGCTCGGAGATACGATTGGCCCCAGAAAGACCTTGGCCGTTGCAGCGTTACTGTGGGGTGCGATGACTTTTTTGACAGGGCTTTTGCCGAGGCTGCTGGTCGGGGGCTTCTCCGCATTTGCCGGCTTTGCCATTCTTCGATTCGTACTCGGTGCGGCCGAGGCCGCAACTTTTCCCGTCGGCAGCCGAGTCATCCGCAATTGGATGCCGCCCAGCGAACGTGCTTTGGGAAATGCTTTCATGATGGCGGGTAGTTCATCGGCGGCTGCCGTCACCTCGCCGCTAGTCTCGTGGCTGATGTTGCGGTGTGGTTGGCGATCGACTTTTTACTTCACCTCCGTCTTTGCATTCGGCATGGCCGCGGTTTGGTATTGGGATGCCACGAATTATCCGGATGAGCATCGCCGCGTGAGCGCGGCAGAACTGGAGTTGATCCGACGTCCGAGGCAACAGCGCAGTAGCGAGGCTTTGGGAAAGCGCCAGTCATTGGTGACACTACTGCGTGATCGGAACATTCTGTTTCTTGCTTTGAGCTATACCTGCGAGGGGTATCTTCTGTTCATATTTGTGTTTTGGTTGTACATCTACCTGGTCGAAGTCCGAAGGTTCAGCCTTCTCAAGGGAGGTTTTATTGCCAGCCTGCCCTGGATCACGGCGCTGGTCTGCACGCCTTTGGGAGGTTTTGTATGCGATCGTATCTCGGCCAAACGCGGGCGGATTGCGGGTGCGAGGGCCGTCATTATGCTGGGATACGGATTGTCGGGCCTTCTGCTCCTCGCGGCAGCGAAGGTTGACAATCGTGCGGCCGCGGTGGGTGCGTTGTGCGTGAGCGTTGGTGGACTCTACTTCGCCGAACCGGCATTCTGGGCAACGGCGGTGCATCTTTCCAGAGAGAATGCCGGCGCGGCATCGGGAATCATGAACACGGCCGGCATCGTTGGAGGCATTGCCTCCACATCGATCATCCCCACGATGGTGAAGAATTTTGGTTGGTTATTTGCGCTTAGTTCCGGCGCCGCTGCCGCGATCGCATGTACATTCGCATGGTTTGCGATTGGAGCAAGACAATTAGCAGCCAGCGAGGAAGACTAGCGTCCGCCAGGTAAGTTTCGTCACGACGATGTCTGCGATCGCAATGAAAGTTCTGAAAAATGACGTTCACGAGGGTTGCGCATGAAGAAAGTCATGGTCCGCGTCAGCCGTTATGTTCTAGTTTGTCTTGCTGTCCATGTCGCAGCCACTGCGGCTGACTTTAAAGATGTGCAGTTCGCGGAGGTGGATAGAGTTCGTCTGGCTATGGATGTGCACATCCCAGATGGCGCTGGGCCGTTTCCGGCGACGATCCTCGTGCACGGGGGCGGATGGGTAGCGGGCGACAAGCAAGAGTACATCACTTATATTTTCCAACCCCTATCTGACGCAGGGTTCGCATGGTTCAGCATCAACTATCGACTTGCGCCGCAATACAAATTTCCAGCGGATGCGGATGACGTCGAGGCGGCAATCCGCTTCGTCAAAGCGAATGCCGCCAAATACAAAGTCGATCCCCGGCGGATCGCTCTGATCGGCGAATCCGCCGGCGGTCACCTGGTCTCCTATGTGGGAGCCCGCAACCTGCCAGAGTCTCGCGTGGCGGCGGTTGTGTCTATGTACGGAATTCATGACTTCATTTCTGCTTGTGTGGAATGGAGGCCGGTGCCGACGGAGATCCTGCAGTTGTTCGGAATTTCGGAGGTTAACGCGGATGCCGCTCCGATTTTGCTGAAAGCTTCTCCTGTGATGTATGTGAAGCGTGACATGCCGCCGTTCCTGCTGATACATGGGTCCAAGGATGAGGACGTGCCGTATGCGCAGTCCGTGGAAATGTGCCGCAAGATGAAGGAGGCGGGGGCGCGCTGCGATCTGATTACCATCGAAGGCGCGCCGCATGGGATGGATCACTGGGAACCGGTTCCCGGGTTTCTCTGGTACAAGCAGGCTCTGGTGGACTGGCTTGAGAAAACCCTGCGCTGAAACATTCATTCTCCGCGCGTGACAGCGCCGATCAATTCGAATCGCAGCCTCGGATTCCGGCTACTGCGGAAGTCCGTTGCCCGCAACATTCACTCTGAGCGAGACTGGCTCGAGATTTTGCCCTCCGCTTTCTGCCGACCAGAAAACAGTTTGCCACGTGCCTTTGTGATCGGCGGAAGGCGTAACTTTCAGTTGGATTGGATAGGCGTCGTGGGCGGCGACCGTGTAGACCGTCGCGTCCGGTTTCTCGCTCCACCCAGCAGGCAGCTTGGAGTGCAGGGTCACTCGCTTGGGCGTATCGGTGTCATTGCGGATGAGGAGGGGAACCCAAAGCGTGTCGCCGGGTGCGACCTGCGCCTCGGCCGAATAGAGGTCGGCCAAATCGCCAATATTATGAGCTGGCCAGAATGCGCGGTAGAAGGCCCAGGGACCGCCGAGTTCCAGCGCCAAGCCAGGCGGGAGGGGAGTGTACCCACGGGCCTTGGCATAGGCGATCGGTGCGGCTGTGATGCCCTCGAAGACGTCGCTCGTCGCCGATCCGCCCACGAGGGACTTACCCAGGATGAGGCGGATCGGCATCTCGGAAAATTCTTTTAACTGCGCGTCGGTGAAATCGTTCTGCGTTTTGTAATGCCCCCACGCTTCAGCCGCGACCCGCGAATAGGCCACTTTGCGCGCGGGAGACATGTCGTTGGTCTGGAATTCCGGTCCTTTTCCCTGAAGGAACTCAAAGTGAGTCGCGTCTGAAAAGTAATAGATCTTCTTGGGTTGCCAGGGGCGAAGTCCCTCGCCATAGTTTCCGATTCCGAGCCGTTCGCGTGGGGCCTCGACTTGCTCGGGAAAGGCAAGGGGATTGCCGGCTAAATCGAAAGCTTCTGTGGCGAGCACTCCAGCCGCCTGGTGGTCCTCATGGTTCTCGCCGACCACATAGTTCGGCATCCAGGTAAGAATCACTTCCGGGCGAGTCACTCGAATCAGGCGAACAATCTCGTCGAGAGCGGCGCCATGTCCCCATTGCTCGAGGGAATGGAGCACATCGGCGCCAGGCGTGTCGGAACCGTGCAGGAACCAAGCATCGGTGATGCCGTAGGAAGCCAGCGAATGCCGGGCCTCCATTTCGCGGACGTCGGCTAAGGCATTCGCCTGTTCCAGCCCGACCGCGTTGCCGCCGGAGTTGCCGCGGGTCGCGTAGATCACAGCCACGCGCTTGTGCTGCTGCTCGATTAGTTTTGCGACGTAGGCGGCGACTTCAATATCGTCGTCGGGATGACCAACCACTTCCAGGATGTCGACTTTGTAGCGACTGTCGGGTTCGGGATTGGCGGGCGCCTGCTGCGATTGCGACTTTGAAACTCCAGCCGCCAAGAAAACCGCTAGGACAGAAGACCAGAACACTTTCATGTTTGGGTGATTCCTCTCCGTGGGGATTGAAGGATCCGCAGTTTTCAGATGCGGGCGCTAAGCTTGGGCACCCGGTCCGGGCGCCCTTTACGTCGCGTCCTTCTTAAAATCGGAAGTGCAGTCCGAATTGCATCTGACGCATTGTGGCTGCTGCAGTAATCTGTCCTGCTCCAGTTACGTCGACTGTCGGATTAGGATTCGCAAGGTTGACGTGATTGGTCGCGTTATAGTTTTCCCATTTGAACTCCAGAGTTTTCCCTTCCGCAACGGTGAATATCTTCCCCAAGGAAAGATCGAAATTGTAAAGGCCGGGACCGCGGAACGAATTGTGCCGGACGTCTCCATTGCGGCCGGGGCTTTGTGGAGCCGTGAAGGCGGCAGGATTGAACCAAAGGTTTGCGTTGGGGTGCGGTATGCTGGGATCGCCAATCTGATCGGCGCGAATCTGGTTCAGGTCGGCGTACACCTGGTTCGCGCCCGAGATGTTGGGGGTGAAGGGCAACCCGGACTCGAAAGTCGCGACCCCGCTGAAGGCCCAGCCTCCAAGAACTAAGTCGACCGCTCGACTCGCGGATCCGCCGAACTGACGTCCGCGTCCGAAGGGTAGCTCCCAAACATAGCTAATCGTTGCCGTATGGGTGCGGTCGTAATTCGCCGGACCGTGGTCCTGCCACCAGTTCAGGTTGTTCGAAAATGCGCCACCTGTTTCACTGTTGGCCATCGCCTTCCCGTAGCTATAAGTAGCGAGAAGATCCAAGCCATGGCTGGCGCGCTTCTGAACCTTGACCTGCAGAGCGTGATAGCTCGAATTATCGCAATTGCAAGTCTCGTAGATCCCTTGCGTCAGGCCGAACTTTTGATAGTAAAGACGGCGCGCATTAAAGTCGTTGCACGTGCCGTCAGTTAAGCAGTTTGGATCCAGCGCGGCCTGATTTACGTTTGGATTGACAAATAGATGCCTCCCGACGTTGCCCACATAGCCGACTTCTGCCGTCAGGGTTGGAGTGAACTGATGCTGCACCGTGAGATTCCACGAGTCAGCCAGCGGAATGCGATAGGCACTCGGCGGGTTGAAGAAGTAATACGTGTTCAATCCGTTGGGCAGAGGATAGCGTCCGGTGGTGCCAATCGGCGGATTCACCGGCAATGGCGGCCCAGTCAGGAGCGAGAAGACGGGTGAATAATTGTTGGGAGCAACCAGTTGCTGCGGGTTGGTGATGGGCGGATCGTAATCCGGCGCCTGACCAAAAACCGCGCCCAGCCCCGCCGGAGTAAAGCTGCGTCCGTAGCCGGCACGCACCACTGTGCGCTGCATCACCTGGTAAGCGATGCCAATTCGCGGAGCGAAACCTAAGTTGTAAGGCTTGACTCCCATGTTTGACGGCACAGAGCCCACTCCGGCGACCAATACATCACCGGTGTTGGGGTCGAAACTTCCTGCTCCGCCGCGGCTTGCCGCAGTCTGCGGCAGGTAGTTTTCGTAGCGTAATCCGTAGCTGACGGTCAGCTTCCGGGTAGCGCGCCAGGTATCTTGTCCGTAAAAAAATAAACGAGTCTGGCGCAGTCCAGGATGGAACCCGATGCCGGTGAAGTAGCGGGCGAAGCCCCCCGGATCGCCGAGGAGGAAGGACGCCAGCCCTGCGCCTGTAGTGACCGAGCCACCGGTGAGAGCGTCAATATTGGAACTGCCGGTCACGCTGTCGCCGAAGGTGATTTCTCCGGAACGGTGAGAATCGCTGGGAATCCGTTGCTGCTGGGCGCGGCGCAGATCCGCCCCCCAGCCAAAGGTGTGATTGCCCCTGGTCTTTGTCCAGTTGTTCACCCATTGAAAGTGATTCTCGGTTTCTTTCAGCGGGCAATTGCACTGGTTCACGCCGAGGGCATAGCCGAAGTTAAATCCGCCGTTGCCGTTGACGTAGAACGCAGGCATGCCACTGGTTTCGGTCGAACCCAGGTTCAGGCCAGGCAAGCCCGCGTCCGTAGCGGGGGCTGTGCCGACTCCGTTGGGCTGTACCCGAATGCGATACCGGTAAAAGCCAAATCGGAAATCCGTAATGAGAGTACTGCTCAAGGTGTAGGTGCTGCCGAGCGCCAAGCTTTGATTTCGATCGAGCGAGCTCCCCGCGAAATTGATCCCGTTTAGGGCAGGCCCGCCAGCCTCGGTCCCGTACGCTCCGGGTGCAGAGAGGTCAAAGTCGGCGATGGTGTAGCGGCCGAAAATATGCATTTTGTCCGAGAAGTTGTAGTCGATGCGTCCATCGACCTGGTCGCTATCGAATTTCTCGCTACCGCTGGCAATGTAATTATTGGCAATCGAACCCGGGTTCGTATTCGGCAACGGGAGGAACGCCAGAATATTACTCACTGCTGTTGGAACCGGGATGACATTCACCTGACCGCCCGTCGTGATTGCCTTCCGCTGGCTTCCGTCTGGGTTGCCTGTATTAGGGTCAAATATCATGCCGGCCTGGGCGGGCACAAACCCGCTTTGGGTTGTCGGCACCAGTTCCGGAGTGGCGCACGGAGTTGGCGAATTACTGCCATCGGCGCAAATGAAGTTTCCCAAAAGTGCGGTGAGATCTCCGCTGCGTTCGGCTGCGGTAGGAACTGTGGTGATGACGGAAGCGGCGCGGCGCCTCCGTGTACCTTGATAGTCGCCGAAAAAGAACAACTTCTGCTTGAGAATAGGGCCGCCGACCGATCCCCCAAATTGATTCCAGCGAAGCGGCAGATCCAATGCCGAGAACCGGTCTTTCGCGTTGAACGTATCGTTGCGCAAGTACTCGAACAAAGATCCGTGAAGACTATTTGTCCCCGATTTCGTAGTGCCTTGCATCAGGGCGCCGGCGACCGACCCGAATTGCGCGTCATAATTGCCAGTCGTTACTTTAAACTCCTGCAACGAATCGATATTGGGATTCACGACAGCAATTCCGAGGATGGCGCTGTTGTTTTCGGTTCCGTCGAGGAGGAACCCATTGGAGGTGAACTGCTGGCCGTTGACATCGATCTGGTAACCACCCTGCGGATTCTCCGCGGCGGCGTGCGTCCAATCGTTAAGCTGTGTGCCAGGCGTCACCAGCAGCATCTGGGTCACATTGCGATTCAAGATCGGCAAACCGCCGAGTTCTTGCGCCGACAGTGTTGTACTGACATCCGCGCGGTCGACTTTGAGCTGCGGCGTTTCGTCGGTGACTGTAACTTGCGTGGACTGCCCTTGCACTCCCAGGCGAACGTCAACGCGTGTGGTGGAATCGATCTGAACCTCAGCCGCGGCCTGAAATACGCTGAAGCCGGCTGCACTCGCGCTAACCTTGTAATGGCCAGCCAATAAATGGGTTTGCTCGTAATTCCCACTTTCGTTTGCGGTTGTGTGATAAGTGACACCGCGGTCTGTATCGGTAATGGTGATCACGGCATTCGCCACGGCAGCGCCACTCGCATCGCTCACGGTGCCCAGAATGTTCCCGTAGACTGCTTGCCCGACAGAAATTTCGCAGAGCAGGAAGAACAAAGAAACACTTACTGCGAGAAAACGGTGCAGGATAGTCTCTTTCATGGTGATCCCCCAAGAACCTGGCCCGAGCATGGACTGCACCAGGATGCAAGAATGCTTCAGATGGAACTTAGCGGCAGACGCGGCCGAGGTGAGAATTGTGCGGTGTAAGGCCGGACACCGTCAAGGTGATTCTTCTCTACGAACGATTTTTCGCCAGTTAGAAAGTGATTCGGTCAGGAACTCTGCGGAAAATTGTATCCGGAGTTGTAGGGCTGGGAACTCAGAAACGGCTGCGGGCGAGTGTTTGACCGGAGTGGCAACCCGGTACTCGTTCAAAGTTCCCCGAGCAAATCGCTAAGGAATGCGTGAATTGCATGGAGTGGTTTTTCCCGGCAAATCTTCAGCCGCCTTTGAAGCGACGCGCTCTTCTCTTCGACAAGTTTCATATTTGGCACGTCACCGATGAAGAGTTGGAGAAGACCGAAAAGCATGAAACTGAACTTGATTTCCTACGCACAAATCATGTGCTCGTCGACGAACCTCCGGTCAGCCTCCAAACATTTGCCGAGAAGCTTGCGGATAACGAGGATACGAAACGGTTCCTCGACCGAATCTTGAACGTTCACCGATCACGCGGCGCGCGAACAATCGAAGAGGAGGCCGAAGGTACGCTTACCATCTTGAGGGATGATATGACACGAATGGTCACACTCACGATTCCGAATAGCGATGCATTCGACTTGGTACCAATCTACTAAGTCTCCCTGCCGGGGGCCTTGCCAAAGGCCAAAGCCTTCGTTGGGTCAGAAACCCTGGCCCCAACGACATCGCGGCCGTAGCTCTTCGGAGCATGCCGATTCCGGATGATTCCTGCTCATGGCAAGACATCCTCGATTTCAAAGCGGAGAGCAGGGACAAGCAATGGGCGTTCAGACGTTTTCTTGAACACGCTTGCCACAGAGCACCAGAGCGAAGCCGAGATTCAGGACGAGATTGAATGGATGCTGAATGAATATCGCAAAGCGATGGAGGTTCCCACATCAAGGCGTCCCAAAGCTTCGTGGATGTATTCGTCATTTCGCCGCTCGCAATCATCGAAAATCTGGTCAAGTGCAACTGGAGCAAATCGCCAAAGGCGCGTTAGCCCTAAGAAAGCGAAAGATCGTGCTTCTTGAAGCTGAAATGACGGCCCCAGGCAAGGAATGCGCATACTTGTGCGATGCGCGAAAAAGGTTTGGTAGCCACTGAGATGAGACAGGGCCACTTATCCTGGCCAGTCGGCTCCCAGCTTTCGTTGTGGCAGCCTTGAC
>Ga0070713_100002383_pt1 | contig 12252 bp, 9 predicted proteins | sample LARL82metaG_FD_65465 | JGI IMG/M metagenome (GOLD analysis project Ga0070713, IMG submission 65465) | Corn, switchgrass and miscanthus rhizosphere microbial communities from Kellogg Biological Station, Michigan, USA - LAR L8-2 metaG | ecosystem: Host-associated > Plants > Roots > Rhizosphere ... | reverse complement strand
CGGATGGGCCGCATGAGTGCCGCTGGTGGCGATTGCATCCGGAGCGCTGGCTTGAGTCGCTGGTGGTGAGGAATGTCACTGCTCTGGGGAATGAGTTTGATCCGCGGTTCGTATATTCGCAGGTGCCGGCGTTTTATGCGTCGGATCGGGGAATGATCGATGCGTTAACCGTGACGCGCGAAGGGCGGCTCGCGGTTATCGAACTCAAAGCAGATGAAGACATTCATCTACCACTCCAAGGAATTGATTACTGGGCACGGGTGGTCTGGCATCAGGAGCGGGATGAGTTCCACAAGTTCGGATACTTTGCGGGACGCGAGATCTCGGGGGAGTCGCCGCTGCTGGTGATGGTCGCGCCTGCGCTGCATGTCCATCCTGCGACGGACGTCCTGCTGCGCTACATTTCGCCGCGAATCGATTGGGTCCTTCTCGGGATTGATGAGCGATGGAGGAAGGAACTGAGAGTGGTGTTTAGAAAAAGAGCGGCCGAAGGCGGGGTGGCGCGCACAAAGTTATCCGCGTAGGACAACTTTGGCGGACAGGAATGTCCGCCCCACACAAAACAAAAATGGGCGGCCTTTTGAGGCCGCCCAATCTTTTCTGGCAACTGGCAACTTACGCTGGGGCCGGATGCTCGCCGCCCTTAAGGCCAGGACGCCCAGGCTCAGGCTTCAGCACCTGCTGCATGCCGTCGTCGCCTTTCGAAGGAGGAATCATCTTCGGGAGTTCTTTGCCCTCGATGAGCATCTTAATCTCATTGGCGTCGAGGACTTCGCGCTCCAGCAGGGCCAGCGCAATCCGAACCAGCGTGTCGTGGTTGGAAGCAAGGATGCCCTTCGCGGTTTCGTATCCCTTGCCTACGAGTCGCTTTACTTCTTCGTCGATCTTTATTGCAGTGGCTTCGCTGTAATCGCGGTGCTGGGCGATTTCGCGGCCAAGAAAGATCTGCTCTTCCTTCTTGCCGAAGGTCAGCGGGCCAAGATCGCTCATGCCGAATTCGCAAACCATCTTGCGCGCCATTTCAGTTGCGCGCTCGATGTCGTTGCCGGCGCCGGTGCTCATCTGGCTGAGGAAAATTTCTTCCGCCAGGCGGCCGCCCATCATGATGGCGATCATGGTATCGAGATAATCCTTGGTGTAGTTGTGCTTGTCGTCGATCGGCAACTGCATGGTGACGCCAAGCGCCATGCCACGAGGAATGATCGTGACCTTGTGTAATGGATCGGAGTTCGGCAACTTCGCCGCGACCAGTGCGTGCCCTGCCTCGTGATACGCAGTGACCTTTTTCTCTTCGTCCGAGAGAAGAAGCGATTTGCGCTCCACGCCCATCAGGACTTTGTCTTTGGCGAGTTCAAAATCGTACTGCAGAACTGCCTTGCGATTCTGACGTGCCGCAGCCAAGGCAGCCTCGTTGACCATGTTAGCCAGGTCGGCGCCGGAAAAACCCGGTGTGCCGCGAGCCAGCACGGACAAATCTACATCGTCGGACAATGGAATCTTGCGGGTATGCACCCTAAGAATCTCTTCGCGTCCGCGCACGTCAGGCCGGTTTACCACAACGCGGCGGTCGAAGCGACCTGGACGAAGCAGCGCCGGATCCAGAACGTCGGGCCGGTTCGTCGCCGCCATCAGGATGACGCCTTCGTTGGATTCGAAACCGTCCATCTCGACCAGCAACTGGTTCAGAGTTTGCTCGCGCTCGTCGTGTCCCCCGCCGAGGCCAGCGCCACGGTGACGTCCCACGGCGTCGATTTCGTCGATGAAGATGATGCAAGGCGCATTCTTCTTGCCCTGCTCGAACAGATCACGGACGCGGCTTGCGCCCACGCCGACGAACATTTCCACGAAGTCAGAACCGGAGATCGAGAAGAAGGGAACATTCGCTTCGCCGGCGACAGCCCGGGCCAGCAGGGTCTTACCCGTTCCGGGAGGTCCGACCAGCAGCACGCCTTTGGGAATGCGGCCGCCGAGCTTCTGGAACTTCTGCGCTTCGCGCAGGAACTCGATGATTTCGCGCAGCTCTTCTTTGGCTTCATCCACGCCAGCGACGTCCTTAAACGTCACCTTCTTCTGTTGCATGGAGAGCAGGCGCGCTCGGCTCTTGCCAAACGAGAGAGCCTTATTTCCGCCGGTCTGCATCTGGCGGATCATGAAATACCACAGCGCGGCCAAAAGGCCTAATGGGAGAAGTTGAATGATCCAGCCCCAACTGCCGCTGCTGACGTCCTGGAAAGTCGCCTGGACGCCCTTGTCGCGCAGGGTCTTGATCATTTCGGGGGTGAAATAGGTTGCGCTCGGGGCGATGAGATGGAATACCGAATTGTCAGTCTTCTTACCCTTGACTTCGGCCCCATTGACGTTGATCTCTTTAATCGCACCCTGGTCAACGTCGGTCATGAACTGGGTGATGTTCATCTCCTGCACTTTTTGGCCGGACTGGGCTTGCTTCACGAAGACCCAGAGCACGACGGCCGAAATGGCGATGACCACCCAAAAAATGATCGTCTTTACGGTTGAATTCACTGAAAAGCTCCTGAGGAGGACGCCCTTGTCCTCTCCCCGCCCGGCCTCACGCTTGGCTGGCCCCTGCGGGAAAACCGGCAAGCTCAGCATTGCACAGCTGAAACTCCCGCATCTCTCCCTGGAGATTAGATGCCGGTGCCGGAATTTAGATCGACAAAATGCGGCCTATGTCATTCTACCGCCGATTCGGCAAAAAGGCGGTTCGTCTTGAAATAACTTGGGTCACCCATTCGATTTCCTCGCTACGCTCGGTCGCTCAAGGCAGGCTCGCAGGCTCAAAATTGCCGCAACTGCCGGACCGTCTCGATCACCCGGCCAGCGGCATAATCCACTTCTGGCTCAGTCGTGAAGCGGCCCACGCCGAAGCGGATGGAGGCTTGCGCCAGATCGTCGCTCAGGCCCAATCTCTTCAATACATACGACGGCTCAATGTGGTCGGAGGTGCAGGCCGCGCCGCTGGAAAGGGCGATGTCATCCAACGCCGTCAGCAGGTCTTCTCCTTGGATTCCGGAAAAACTGACATTCAAATTTCCCGGCACGCGGTGCTCGATCGATCCATTGATTGAGACACCGTCGAGCTCCGACGTGATGCGGTCGCGAAGCCGATTTCGCAGGCCAGCGATGCGGCAAGACTCCTCCGGCAGTTCCTGTTGGGCAAGCTCGCAGGCTTTGCCCAAGCCGACAATTCCGGGCGCATTCAGCGTTCCGGAGCGAAGCCCGTGCTCGTGCCCGCCGCCGTGGATTTGCGGGGCGACTGTCAGATCAGGCCCCTTGCGGACGTACAAAGCCCCGACGCCCTTCGGCCCATAGAGCTTGTGTCCCGAAATGGAAAGCAGGTCGACGTTCTGCGCGCTTACATTGATTGGAACCTTCCCGGCAGCTTGGGCGGCATCGGTATGAAAGGCGAGACCCCGCTCGCGGCAGATCGCTCCGATTTCTTGAATCGGCTGCAGAACTCCAGTTTCGTTGTTCGCAGCCATGATCGTGACCAGGATGGTATCCGCTCGCAATGCACGGCGAAATTCGCCGAGATTCATCAGGCCATCATTCTGAACCGGCAAATACGTCACTTCAAAGCCGCAGTGTTCCAGGTGCTTGCACGAATCGAGCACCGCCTTGTGTTCCGTCAAAACCGTGATGATGTGCCCGCCGCGGTCCCGGTTAGATTCTGCGACACCTTTGATCGCGAGATTGTCGGACTCGGTCGCGCCGGAGGTAAAGATGATTTCATCTGGCGCCGCCCCGATGAGACTGGCGACCTGCCGCCGCGCAAGATCAACCGCTTTGCTCGCTTCCCATCCGAAGGAATGGCTGCGGCTGGCCGGATTGCCGAATTTGTTCTGCAAGTACGGCAACATCGCCTCAAGCACGCGGGGATCCAGCGGCGTGGTCGCGTGATTATCCAGGTAAATCGGTAGCGTGACCCCGGCTGCGGCACGCTGCTGGGCAAACGTCGGAGGCGCTTCGGTCCTCATGCAACTAGTATCCATTTTCCTGCTTGACAATTCCACGGGGAGAGCTAAAAATACCGCCAATTCCGGCGAAGTATCGCCCGGCAGCGCACCGCCTGGCGCTCGCCAGTTAACCGGAATCTATGAGTCCATCCAGTTCGCCTCAGCCTCCCCAGAAGATCGATATGACCGAGTGCAAACATCCGCGCGTGAAAATTGTCGCTCGCGAAGAAGACTCCGAGTTCGTCGAATGCATGGAGTGCGGCGAAGTCTTCGAGTCCAGCGAATTCAAAGACATGAATATCGAAGAGACGAAGCTGAAAGAAACCTAGCCATCAGCCGTCAGCCATCAGCCATCAGCTCTCAGGTGTCAGATGGACACTGAGAGGTAGTCATAGTCAGGTCTCTGGTTTTCAGGTCTCGGGTTTCAGATGCCCTGGGGAAGCATGTCGCGGGAAGTACGGTTTTTTCTTGATGGCTGGCGGCTGACCGCTGAGAGCTACTTCTTGAGCTTCTTCGAAATCTCTTGCATCAGCTTTGGCTTGAGTTCTGCGAGGACCGAGTCGACGATGCTGGCTAAGGCGCCGTCGAGTTCGGATGGTTGCCCATCTTGCGCTGGCACAGGTTCGGGGGACGACGCGGCTACAGGATGAGATTCAGCTGGCGGTGCGGCGCCGGCCTCATCCGTGGGAACTGCGCTCTTCGCAGCCTGAGCAACCGTCTCAGCCAGAGCATCGGTGCTATGAACGTTCATCACCGTCTCGCGGATTTGCTGCCAGTTCTGCCACGCAGCCGCAGCTTCTGAAGCGACCGGGGGCTCTGCTTCCTCAGTTGTACTGGCGACCGCGGCCATCGCCGAACTGCTGCTGGACGAAGCTCCGGCTGCAGCGGCAAAAGCCGCACCCTGATTTTCTTCCACTTCGGGCACCGTTGCCGGTGCGTCTTTGACTCCCGATTGCTTGGTCACTGCGGCTTCTGCGGCCCGCATCTCCTGCTCGAGTTCGAGAGCGGCTTCCTCCGGAGACAGAGCAACGTTCTCCGCGACCCACCGCGGACTCGTGCCAACTGGCTGTTCGACAGCGGCAGCAGGTTCCGTCTCCTTCTTTACCTCAACGGAGTTCGCGACGATCTGCCGGCTTTCGGCTACGGCAGGTTCTTCCGATTTCATCTCGCTCTGGGTTGCCTCGGCGGCCACGGCGGGAACTTGTTCGTCGCTCGACACGCTCGCTGAGTCCGGAACGACCGGAAGTTCTCCGGTAGCTTCGTGAACCAGCGGGAATGCGCCAACGTTAGAACTCTGTGGTTGAGCTGGTTCTTCTGCAACGGGCTCAGGCGCAACTTCTTCAGTGGTGCTGCTCTTGCGTTCCTTAACCTGCGCCAGGTATCCAGCATTGTCTGACAACTCGCGCTGACCCTTCGCATCGTCGTCGTGCCAGAAAGATGGTTTCTTCGATTTCCGACCTTTGGATGAGTCTGCCTGGGGAACAATGCGGTCTTCCAGCTTGGCCAACGCGGCCAGCAATTCGCTGGCTTCGAACGGTTTCACGATGTGGGCGTCCGCCCGAACTCGTTTTGCCTCGTCGGCTTTGAACGGTTCCATCTTCCCGACACTCAGCAGTACGGGAATCTTCATGGTCTCGCCGGACTCTTTTAGCCGTTGACAAACTTCCAAGCCGCCGTAGCCCGGCATGTAAACATCGAGAACGATGAGATCAGGGCGAACTTCGTGGATTTTCTTGAGTGCCGCTGATCCGTTGTTGACCGTAATAACTTCGTAGCCGGCATCGGTAAGGATGCGGCGGCCCATGTTCTGGGCGGTAACGCTGTCGTCAGCAAGCAAGACCGTGCGCGGCAAAGTTCCCTCGTTATCCGGTAGGAGAGATACTTCGAAGGTAACGTGCCGGTATACCTAAGTCAATGAAAGTAATCGGCTAGAGAGGTTACGAGGGGTCAGCATATTTGGTGTACTTCCCCTCCGAAAAAGCTACTTTCCCGGAATGATTTTGTCCAGAACGCCCTTTTTCTTCTTGTGTTTGCTGGAGGCGATCTGCTCGTCGGTGGCCAGATCCTGCCCTGAGCCTTGAGACGTTCCAGAGCTAGCCGCGGCTCCGCCGCCGTTTGTCGTCCCGCCCTGCGCGATTTCGTTCACCGCGGGAGGGGCCTGCGCCGGCTGGGCGTCCTTGTTAACCGTAAGTTCGTTAGGATCGGGCGCTGCAGGTTGGCCATTGCCAGCCCCAGTGACCGGAAGCTCGTTGGTATCGGGCGGATTGCTGTCGGCAGGGTTGGTATTGCTCGGCGCGGCCTGAGGATTGGGATTATCCGAAGTCGGCGCCGGCTGGTTTTCCGCCGGAACACCTTTCACAGCTGTAATCGCGACCGTGTGCTCGGGCTTGCCCGCGAGAACTTTGTTGGTTTCCTCCAGCAGAGACTTAGCACTAATCAAATCCTGGTCCTGCAGAGTAGGGTCGCCAACTCTGGCCGCAGGCGTGACATTAGGGTGGCGGCCGAAGGCGCTCATCACCGAAGCCACCGTCGATTGCTGGCGGCGAGAATCTTCCTCAGCTTTGTTCTGCGCCAACATGGCCTTTGTCGGGCGAGGCACAGGCTGCTTCAGTGCAATCAGGCGTGCTTTGGCTTCGTCCGCGCGTTGCATCGCCGGGTAACGCGTCAAAATCTTATCGTAAGCGGCAGTCGCCTTCTCGACTGCATCGTTGATGTACCGCTCGCGGGCAAGCGCCTCCGTCTTGCGCTGAGCTTCGGGAAGGCGCTTATCCCGTTCCTCAATTTGCTTGGAGTGGGTAAGCCCCACTTGGCTCTCATACGATTGGCCGATCAGGTACAGCGCGTCGTCCGCTTTGCTGTAGAGCGGATAGCGGTCGACCAAAGACTCTAAGCGGGCGATTGACGCCGCGTAGCTCCCGCGCAAGTAGTAGAAACGGCCCACGCGGTACTCGCGCTCCGCAATCACTTCTTGCACTTCGAGCAGCTTCTTCTTGGCTTCGGCAACAATCTTCTGATTGTCGGGATACTGGAGGATGGTTTCGCGGTACTCCTGTTCGGCCCGTACGGCATGGGTGAAGTCGCGGTCTGGTTTCTCCATCTGCGAGAAATGGATGTTCGCGATCTTCAACTGCGCTTCGGCGGCTTCTGGAAGGTTCGGAAAGAAAGTCTTGAAATCGCTGTATTCCTGCTCGGCTTGCGCGAGTCCCGCGGTTCCACCTTCTGCATACCAGGAATCAGCCAGCGCCAGTTTGGCGCGTGCAATGAACTCTGAATCCGGATACGTCGCGATCAAGGTTTGCATGGTAATGCGCGCCACGTCGAAGTGGTTGTGTTTCATCGCGTCCATGCCGCGATCGAAAAGGACCTTGTCCGGCTGCTTGGAATCCACCTTGGCCAACGGGTTGTTGACCTTCTTGTTGGTGCACGCGGTGGTCAGCGCCAGCATCGCAGCCAGCGCAATCACGGGAGTTCGCAAAGACATGAAAAACCTCAAAAACAGTTTCGAGTTTCATGTTTCTAGTTTCGAGTGTTCGGTGAGCTGTTTTAGAAACTTGAAACTCGAAACCTGAAACTGGTTCTAGACTTTCTGCATTGTGGCTTCCAACGCCGTCTTCAGCAAATTTTCGGCATTAATCTTAGGATCGCCGTGACTGAATACAGCGTTGCCCGCCACTAAAATTTCTGCTCCGGACCGAACTACCTGAGCCACTGTATCCAGGGCTACTCCGCCATCGACTTCAATGCGATAGTTCAAGCGCCGCTGCTCGCGTAAGCTCCTGAGTTTGCTGAGCTTATGCAACGAATTCGGAATAAACGGTTGCGCCCCAAACCCAGGATTTACCGACATCACCAGCACGTAATCCACGATGTCGAGCACCTCGGACAACATCTCGACCGGAGTTGCCGGATTAATGACGACCCCCGCCTGGCATCGATGGTTCTTCACCAGATTGAGAGTGCGATCCAGGTGTCGGCAAGCCTCCAAATGCACCGATATCCAGTCGGCACCCGCATCGGCAAATGCTGGAATGTAAAGATCGGGATCCTCGATCATCAAATGACAATCGAGAGGGAGCTTGGTTGCCTTTCGTAGCGAACGCACCAACTGCGGTCCCAGCGTGATGTTCGGCACGAAATGACCATCCATGACATCCACATGAATGATCGTGCCGCCGCCTTCCGCCGCCTGGCTGACTTGCTCGCCCAGACGCGCGAAATCCGCCGACAAAATCGAGGGTGCTAGCTCAATCAAGCCTGGGACTCTCAAAGGAGAACGACTAGCCAGATTTTAGCACGGGGGGCGCGGAGGAAACGACCAGATTGCGGCTGAGTTCGTCACGTCGTACGTCGTAAGCCGTACGTCGTAGGCACCTTACAGTCGCTGCATTCAGCGAACCCTGGGCTAGTTTTGCGTACGACGATTCTTCCCCAACTTGCCGTTTCCATCCAAAACCCTGAAACTACTCGCCATGAAAGTGATTGCCATAATTCCGGCCCGGCTGGCGTCCATGCGGCTGCCTCGAAAAATGCTGCGCGAGATCAATGGACGCCCACTGGCGCTCTGGGTCTACGACGCAGTGCGAAAGTGTTCACGGCTGAACGACGTCATTCTGGCGACCGATTCCCAGGAAATACTTCAAGCCTGCACCAAGCACGGGTGCAACGTTCGCATGACCTCTGCCAAACATCGCAGCGGGACCGAGCGTGTGCACGAGATCTCGCAATCCGTTCCGGCGGATGTATACATCAACGTGCAGGGCGACGAGCCGATGGTTCGTCCGGAGCAGATTGATACCATCATCGATTTGATGACCCGAACCGAAGTCGTGGTCGGCACGTTGAAGACTCCAGCGAAGGCGGAGGATGTTGGCAACCCGAACGCGGTGAAGGTTGTCACCGATTCGGAGGGCAAGGCTTTGTACTTCTCCCGTGCAACGATCCCTCACGATCGCGACGGCACTCATCCGAAATACTTCAAGCACCTGGGAATCTACGCCTACCGCAAGCCGGCGCTGGACCGCTTCGTGAGCCTTCCGGAGTCGTCACTCGAACGCGCGGAACGGCTGGAGCAGTTGCGGTTTCTGGAGAACGGCATTCCGATTTACGCAGCAGAAACGCCCTTCGACAGCATTGGTGTGGATACGGAAGAAGACTTCCAGCGCGTGCAGGCCCTGCTCAAATAAGAATTCTCACCACGGAGGCACAGAGACACGGAGAAAACGAAGGTCAAGTGTCTTCTCCGTGTCTCTGTGCCTCCGTGGTGAACTACGAATTGGCTTTTGCCCAGGCTTCCGCGGCCGCGACTCTACGTGCAATGGCGGGATGCGAATGAAACCACCACTCGACCCATCGCGAGGGTGTGCGCTCCGCCATGTTTTGCTGGGCAAGCTTGTTCATTGAAGAAATGAACGGCTCGATCGCGGCGTGCTCGAACGCATACCGATCCGCCTGGCGCTCGTTATAGCGAGAGAACGCATTCATCGCCGGCATCAGCAGGAATGAGAGCACAACGAAGGTCAGGATGACCAGCGGCAGGTTGGCAAAATCGGAGAGTTGCTCGAATACGTGCCAGCGGTCCGAAGCGTATTGCAGAACCCAGTTCGCCGCCCAGAAGCCGACAAACGTGACCACCGCTTGCACGGCAATCCCCTTCATGATGTGCTTGTGCACGTGATGCCCGAGCTCGTGGGCGAGGACGGCTTCGATCTCATCCGCAGAGTAGTTGTCGAGCAGCGTGTCGGCGAGAATGATTCGGCGGGTGTTGCCCAGCCCGGTGAGCGCGGCGTTCGCCTTCTTGCTTTTCTCCGATAGCTGCCATTTGTAGACTCCGCGCACACGAGTACCAGCGCGCTCGCCCAGCCGAATCAAGCGTGCCTTTAGCTCCTCATCACGCAGCGGTTCGAACTTGTAGAAAATTGGGAACAGCACAACCGGTGCCAGTTGCGCGAGAAGAACCGTGACCACCAGGAAGCCCATCCAAGCCAGCACCCACCAGTATTGAGCGAAGTGGCGGATGATGAAGTAGAGCAGTTCCACAAGCAGGCCGCCTAAAATTACCGCCAGCAAAAATCCTTTGGCCTCGTCCCACAGCCACGAGCGCAACTTCTGGTTCGACAGTTGATATTGGTGCTCCAGGCGGAAGCCGTAATAGTCCAGGCCCAAGCCAAGCACTCGCGCGATCACGATCAGGAAGAATACGTAGAGAAATACTGCCAAGCTGTAACTCTGGAAAGAGTTGCTGTAGGCGAGGTCGCGGATAGCGCCCGTCCAACCGGTCACCAGAAGCACGAGCAGCAATGCCAGCCCGAGCACGAAGTCACCGATCCCAAGCCAGCGCTTGATGCGATTGTATTTGCGCACCTCGGGTGAGTCCGGGGGCGCTACTGTGCTGGTCGTAACCATCCCGGTAGATTATTGCATCCGGCGCAAGCAGGCGCGAGATTCAGGAAGGACAAGGGCGGAAGTGATGCTGGGAGCTTCGCGGCGCATAGTTGCTGGGTTCCCAGTTCTCAGTTCTCAGTTGCCAGTTGTTAGTTGCTAGTCATCAGCTTCCAGCAGAGCCGGCCACAAGTGAGCACTAGTAACTGAGCTACGTCTCGTGGACAAACTCTTCCGACTTTGCCAAAATCTCCTCGACTAAGTCCGGCGAGGCGGCTTCGGCGTAGATTCTCAGCAACGGCTCGGTCCCCGAGGCGCGAAACAGCACCCATGGCTCAGCCCCGTTGCCGTTCGTTGACGCGTCGAGGAAGAACTTCACCCCGTCCATGCCTTCCTTCTTCAGGATGCCGTACTTGCCAAGCTTTCGCGTGCCCTCCGCTTTGGCGCGGGTGATGGCGCCATTCTTGATTTCATCCGAAATATGCAGATCGCGGCGACCGTAGTAGTGCGGTCCATATTCCTTTTGAAGGTACGCAACCAAAGCGCCTAGCGGCTTTTTCTCTTCCGCCATGACGTTCGCGAGCAGCAGCGAATTCAGGATGCCGTCGCGCTCGGGCAGGTACCGCGAGTAGCCGATGCCGCCCGACTCCTCGCCACCGATCACGATTTCGCGTTCCATCATAAGGTCGGCAATGTGCTTGAAACCGATGGAACATTCGTTCAGCTTGCGCCCGTGCTTCGCCGCAATGCGATCGAGCATGCGCGTGGTGTTGAAGGCGCGCACCACTTCGCCCGGCCACTTTTTGCGAGTGAGTAGCCATTCCAGCAGCACAGCGAAGATCTTGTGCGAGTCGACGAAGCTGCCATCTTCCGCGACCGCGCCAATGCGGTCGGCATCACCGTCAGTTGCAAATCCTGCGTGGCATTTTTCATGAACGACGATGTCCTGCAGCGCGCGCACATGCGGCTCGATTGGCTCGGGATTAATTCCCGGGAACAGCGGGTTCACATCTTGCCGGATCGCAACGAAATCAATTCCGTGCTCGCTGAAAATCTGCGCCAGAATGCCGCGACCCGAACCGTGCATGGAGTCGATCGCGAATTTGAACTTGGCTTTCGCGATCAGATCGAGATCGGCAAACCGGCAGACCGCGCGAATGTATGGGGCCTTGAGATCTGCTTCCTCAATGGACGCCTTCGCTCCTTTCGGCATCACGCCGACCGCAGTTTCCTGCTCGATGATTTTCATGATCGCGGGAGTGGCCGAGCCGCCGAACTTCCCTTTGAACTTCACCCCGTTCCAGTTCCAGGGATTGTGGCTGGAGGTGATCACCACGCCGCCAGCTCTGTCTTGAGCTTTCACTGCGAGGGAGATGGCTGGAGTCGGCGTGTAGTCGTTGGCAAGCTTTACCGGAATTCCTGCGCCGGCGAGGACTTCCGCGGCAGCCCGAGCGAACCATGGCGAGCCGAAGCGCGTGTCGTAGCCAACGATCACGCCCTTGCTGGGATCTTCGTGCTTCAGAACATACGATGCGATCGCGCCCGCAACGCGGCGTACGTTTTCGAAGGTGTAGTCATCCGCAATGACCGCGCGCCATCCATCGGTGCCGAATTTGATGGGGGCCGCTGGTCGGTCGTCAGAACAAGTCGTTCGTCGTTCGTCGTTCGTCGTTGGCTCCGAAGATTCGAGTTGTTGACTGCTGGTTACGGTATCATCCGCGACTTCGGGTTGATCGGTCTTTGGCATCTTCGATTTACTCAGCGAAACATAAGTAGGTTTTGCGAACGACGAACGACCAACAACGAACGACTTTATTCACACCAGCTTCCCCATCTTCTTCTCGTCGAGATATTTCACAACCTTGCCGACGTCCTGCGAGTTCTCGCGCGTGGTGAC
>Ga0070713_100002381_pt1 | contig 12255 bp, 4 predicted proteins | sample LARL82metaG_FD_65465 | JGI IMG/M metagenome (GOLD analysis project Ga0070713, IMG submission 65465) | Corn, switchgrass and miscanthus rhizosphere microbial communities from Kellogg Biological Station, Michigan, USA - LAR L8-2 metaG | ecosystem: Host-associated > Plants > Roots > Rhizosphere ... | reverse complement strand
CAGCGGGCGCAGATACGGTCCCGTCAGCAGCTCGGACAGACGGCCGGGCTCCTCTTGCAGCGCCGCCTGGATGGCCGCCTGTTCGCGCCGCGCATGCTCCGCGCCGCCGATCTTGTTCAGGACCTCGAGGGCCTCGTCCGCCCTCCCCCTCTGCATGAGCCAGCGCGGGCTCTCGGGCACGGTGAACAGGAGCCCAAAAAACAATGCGGCCGGCACGAATTCCATCCCCAGCATCCAGCGCCAGCCCACGGCGGTGTTCCAGGCTTCGTCGCCGCAGCCTTGGATGACCTTGTTGACAAAAAGCGTGAAGAAGACCCCCGAGACGATCCCGAGCTGAAAAAGCGTGCCCAGCCGGCCCCTCCATCGGCTCGGCGCGACCTCGGCAATGTAAACCGGACAGATCATCGACGAGGCGCCGATGCCCAGGCCTCCGATGAAGCGGGCAAACAGGAACGGGTCGAGCGTGCGGGGTATGGCCGCGAGGAGCGCGGAAGCGGCATAGAGCAGCGCACAGGCCAGCAGCACCTTTTTGCGGCCGAATCGGTCCCCCAGCACCCCCGCGCACATTGCGCCGGGAATGCACCCCAGGATCGCGCTGGCGCCGGCCAGGCCTTCCTGGGTGGGGTTGAGATGCATGTAAGCCACGAGGTAGGAATTGGCGCCGTTGATGACGGCCGTATCGTAGCCGAAAAGGAAGCCGCCGATGGCGGTCACGCCGGTGGCAAACAGCACAAACCGCAGAGGAGAAGAGGTGGCTGGGTTCATGGATGGGGTATGGTATGATAGGGGGTTTGAATCGAACTTATGGGGTGTTGGGCTGATTCCAGGGGAAGCGAACGAGCGGTCAGTGCAAGGATGCGATCTTCACGGTGAGCGGGGCGAAAGCCGGAAGATCCATGGTGAACACGCCGCCCCTCACCGGGATGGGCGATCCCAAGTCTCCACCGCGCAAGTCGACCGGCTGGACGCTGGCGACGTTCAATCCCGAAGGCAGCGTGACGGCGCACGAGCCGCCCTGGCCGGCGTATTCCCACAGGCGCAGCACCAGGCCGGCGCCGTCGGGGTTCGCGCCGAAGGCGGTGACCAGAATCCCCTTGCGCGAAAGCTGCAGGCCCTTGCGGCTCGCGGACAGCCGCCCGGCCGGCCCGTCGGCCGCGGCGGCCTGCAGGGGATATCGCGTCTCGAACGAAGGCGTGATCAGCGCCGCTTCCGCCGCCGGATTTTCAACCGACCAAAGGCGCACGCGGTAAGTCCACGTGCCCGAATTCCAGAGCCGGAAGTTCGTGTTCCACTGGTTGTTGAAAAGATTGAAATAGGCAACGGGCTTGCGCGGCACGAAGTCGCGGGAGGATTTCCAGCAGCCGGGCGTATCCAGGCTCACCAGCGGCTGGTCGAGCGGACACACACCGAAGCCGCGACCCGCCGGATCCTCGATGGTCAGACCGGTGTTGAGAACGGAAAAATTGCGGTTCGTCCCCGGGACGATTTCACGCGCAGGATCCACGAGGGTGCCGAGCCGGCCGAGGCGGAATTGCGGCCGGTCCACCTTGAGCGGCAGGCAAAGCCAGCCGGCCTCGGGCCAGGGGTCGGGCGGCTTGCCGTGCAGCGTGATCTCGAGTTCCGCGTACGGCTCGTTGCGGGGCAGAATCAAGCGCGTCGTCACGGACCACGCCACGCGGGCGGCCTCGGGCGCGGACGTCATGGTCGCGACGGCGGCGAGCGGCGTCTGCCCAAGGCTCAATTGGAAATTCCGGGGCGAAACGGCGCGATAGCCTTCCGCGTCCGGAGGAATGCCCTGTTTGAAGAAGTCCTTGAAGGGCGACCACGTGGGCTTCAGATAACTCCTGCAATAGGCCTCCATCTGGCCAAGGTCGAAACGTTCGTAGAGGAACTGGCCGAAGCCGACCTCCGCCGAGGCGTCGACGAATTCGCGGCCGGTCCGCTTGTCGATGAGCGAGCGCACGACGCCGCGCTCCGGATCGAGCACCGCCTTGAAGAAGGGGCTCTCGAGCGCGTCCGATTTCTCGTCGATGCGCACCGCGGGCGCGGAGGCGGTCTGGACCGCGGGCACGAAGGTGCGGTAGCCGGTCGGCGGCAGGTCGCGCGCGAAAAAGCGGATCTCTCCGTCGCCACACTCGACCGGCACGGCGGCGCCTCCCTCGCTGGACGCCAGCGCCACGGGCGCCGGCCCCGGCCATTTCACGGAGACGACGCCGTCGCGTCTCCAGGGAAGCGGGTTGAACACGACCACGCGCGGACCGGCGACGTCCACCGACTCCGCCAAGGCTGCAAGATTCTTCCCCAGCACCGGTGCGACCAAGTCGCGCGCCCTCTCGATATAGGCCGTGTGGTCAGCCCAGGACTGCTCAGCCCTCTTGTAGTCCCCGGCGGCCAGCCGGCGCTGGAACTCCGCGCCATACTCATAGGCGTGCGCCCCGAGGCCCCACGTATGCTCTCCGTAAAGCAGGCTTTGCTCGTAAGCCGCGCCGATCGCGGGCGCGGCGTCGGGCAGCGGGGCGCCCCAAGCCCGCAGTTCCGTGTTGAGCGACTCGGCGACGGCGATGAGCGGACGGGCATGTCGGGCGATCTTGGCGCCGTCCGGATCGCTCATGAGGCCGTGGATCCAAGTGTCCGGGGTGTCGGCGCTCACGACGGGCAGGTCGAGCTTTTCGGTCCGGATCGCATCGCTGAAATCGGACAGCCGCCCGATGCGCACTTTGACCCCCGGAAAATCGCGGGCCGCCCGCGCGAGAAGGCGTTTGACCGTCTCGGGAGTCGGCGGACCCGAATTGTCGCTGGTGACGAGGAGGGCGAGCCAGGTGTGGTAGGGCCAACCCGGGTCGGGTGTGAGCTGGGTGCCGTAGTCGGGCGAATACATCGTGAGGACGCGCGAGCCGTCGGGGCCCTGCCACCAGAACAGCGACGGCAATTCCGCGGGCCCGCTGATCGTGTTGCAGCCGATCTCCATGAATTGCACGCCGGCGTGGGCGAGCAGCGTGGGCAGCGTGCGGATGTGCTCGGGCACATCCGTCATCTTGGCATCGCGCGGAAGCTCGAGGCCCATATCGCGGGAGATTTGGGACGAAAAGCGCAGGCCGTGGACGAGGTCTTCGAGTTCGAGCGACTCGGTATGCGTGTTGAACGGCAGGGCCAGGAGGGCGATATGCCCTTCCTTGAGGGCGGTTCTCAGGCGCTGCTGCCGTTCGGCTGTCTGGCCGGACCAGTCCTCCAGCATCTTGTGCATGGGCCAGCCGGGAATCGTCCACACAAACTGCTGTCCGGGCACCTGGTCGCGGTTCTCGGCGATGACGTCGAGGGCCGCGTCGATCATTTTCGTGCGGTATTTCTTGACGACATTCGCGACGAGGTCGGTGAAGCCGATGTCGAAATGCGTCTTGAACACGAGGATGATTTCGCGGACGCCGGGCGTCAGGATCACCTTTTCTTCTCCGCAAACCGCCCCGTCCACGACCACGTCGAGCAGGGCCGGCCGCACCTTGTCCTCCGCCGGGACCAGCAATTCGACCGTCTGCCGGCCGGGCTGGAGGCGCACGCGCTCCACTTCGCGCCCATCGAGCCGGAACGAAGCCTCGGAGGGCCCGCCGGCACGAATGACGTTTGCCGCGATCTTCTGGAACGAACGGCCCTGGCGCTCGACCAGCGCCGGCGAGACGCGGGCGCTTTGCAGGACCGTGAGGCCGGCAACAGGCGCGACTTCGGCCCCGGCCGGCGCCTCCAGCGACACGGCGTCGTAAATGAACCAGCCGTCCTGCATGGAAGTGACCTCGATGCGGTTGGTTCCAGGCTTGAGCAGGGCCGAGGGAAATTCCACGACGACCTGCGAGCGGACTCCTGGGATATTTCTTCTGCTGGGCGCGGGAACCTCGGAAGTGCCCGACAGGACCTTCCGCTCGAAGTCCCGGCCATTGACGCTGATCTTGAGCGTGGGTCCGAGACGATAAGCGGCGTCGACCACGTCGATCAGAAACCGCCCGGCCCCGGTCGATGGAGCCGCCTTCAAGCCGAACACGATGCTGAACGTGTGGCGCCTCACATCGGCGAATTTATCGATCGGCCCGGGATGGACGTAGGGCCAGTCCCGCGCGGGATCGGACTGGCCGACGACGAAGAAACCGTCCTCGCGGAACTCTTCATAGCCGGCCGGCCCGAGGGCGAACTCGCCCGCGGAGCCATCGGTCTGACCGATGCGCCAGAGCACCTGGGCCGGAGGCGGGCCTCCTTGCGCGAACACCTCGGCCGGCAGGAGGTGGAACGCCAGCAAGGCCGCCGCGAGTTGAAAACGGAAAGATGAGCCCTTGGTCATAAATCGCACTGGATCTCGGAAAGCTGGTTATCGTTCGGACTTCATGAAAATAGCGACTCTCTCGACGAAATTTCGCAGGAGAGGCACAACGACGCCGTTTTCAAGAGGGGTTCTGGATGGGTCTCGGACGGACTGAGTTGTGGTTGCAGCGCACACGAAAGGCAATCCCTGGCGAAGCTGCGGTCGACCGGGAAGAATGAACTCGCCCGCCGCTTTGAAGTGACCGCGGCCTCTATTTCTTCCAGACGCGGTCCAGAAACAAGTAACGCTCCCTGAAATCGTCGCTTCGCGCCACGGATCGCGCGTCGAGATGCATGAGAGGCCATGCGTTGCCGGCGGAGTAGCGCGGCCACTCGGGGAGCCCGGCGCCGTTGGGATTTCCCGTGCACGCAAAGTTCACCCAATAGGATTGCATGAGCGCGCTGATCTCACGATCGGTGTCCGCCCACGGCACCTGCGGTTGCGCCTCAAAGGCGCCGAAGACGTAGACGATTTCGGCCGAATGATAGGCGCCGCGGACGCCCTCACCCGGGGCCGCCGGGGGGCCGCGTTCGAAACGAAAGCGATATACCGCTTGCCGGCCGGTCTTGGCTTGAGAATCGGCCCACGCCCAAGCGCCAAAGGCGGTAAACCGGTCGTTGTAAAACTCGGCGCCCGAGCGCGCAGCGCGTTCCGGACTGCCGGCGGCGTAGAGCCGCAGGAACTCCTCGGCATCCGCGCCGAACTCATCACGCGCGATCTTCCGCATCGCGTCCATGGGAGGAGGATTCGCCGGCAGAGCGAGCCCGCCCTCGTCGCGATTCCAGCCGACCAGGAGCGGAACGTCGTTCTGCTTTCCCGCCGCAAAAATGGCGGCGGCCGTGTCCGGCAAAAAGTATCCATCCACGTTCGGCCCAAAATGGAGACCGGCGGCCGCCGATCGATGGGTCGTCACATTCACGAGCGATTCGGCGGATAGGGCCCTCAGTTCCTTCAGCGTTCCCGCTCCGGTTCGCTCCCGCATGAAAGCGGCGTCCTTTGCGGAGCTGGCCTCGAGTGAAGACTGGCCGCTTGAACCCGCGATAAAATGCAACGCGCCGCTCTCGCCGATCGCGCGGTGAAACAGTCCGTTGGCCAAAGGTGACGCCATTTGCGCGCAGACCGACGCCGAGCCGGCGCTCTCGCCAAAGATCGTCACATTCGCCGGATCGCCGCCGAAACCGGCAATATTGTCACGCACCCATTGCAGCGCCGCCATTTGATCCATGAGCCCGTAGCTGCCCGCCGCGTGGTGCGGCGACTCGCGGACAAGGTCGGGGTGGACGAGAAACCCAAAGATCCCGAGCCGATAGTTCATCGAAACAACGACGACGCCGCGCGCCGCCAGATTGGAGCCGTCCTGCCGCTGTTCCGATGATCCACCGGCGACAAAACCACCGCCGTAAATCCACACCAACACCGGAAGCCTGGGGCCCGCGTCCTTTGCGGGCGTCCAAACGTTCAACGTCAGGCAATCCTCGCTTCCTCCCGGGTCACGAAACACCATGTCGCTGTAGATCACCGGCTGTATCGGACGCGGGCCGAACTCCGTCGCCTGCCGCACGCCGTCCCATTTCGCGGCGGGCACCGGCGGCTTCCAACGCAGATCCCCGACGGGGGGTGCCGCGTAAGGAATTCCGAGAAACGTCCGGACCCCATCCTGTTGCTTTCCCTGAACGATGCCGGTGCTGACCCGCACTTGGAGCGCGACCTCTGCACCATGCAGCGCAGCGACCGAAAGTGAACCGGCGCGAACCGCGCTTAGGGGCAACCTCGTCATCTTAAATTGGCGGGATGGACGGGACTCGAACCCGCGACCTTCTGCGTGACAGGCAGACGCTCTAACCAGCTGAGCTACCACCCCAGAGAATCGGGGAAAGGCGGACCGTAGATTCCGGATCCGTCAAGTCAAGCGCCGGTTTCGGCGCTCCGGGTGTTTTTCGCGATCCGGCTTGCCGGGCTTGGCTGCCCTTGGATAGTAGTCGGCGCAACCCATTTTCACCTTGGTTGTTGCGGTGGTAGCTCAGCTGGACAGAGCAGCGGTTTTCTAAATCGCCGGTCGCGAGTTCGAGTCTCGCCCACCGCGCCACCTTTTCGCATGGCATGCGTCTGTGACTTGCATGATCCCAAAACCGTGAAATCCTTCCCCTTTTTCATGCCCATTGACCCACCCCCCCCAAGTTTGAAGGTTCTTAGCGCCGTCCCCTTCATCCTGCTCGCACTCGGCGCCGCTCTCGTGGACGGCTGCCGTCGCGACCAGCAGAACGGTCAGACCGCAAAAGGCGGGCATGGGGCGGCGGCGATCGCCCCGGTGGCCGTCATCGCCGGCCAGGTCGCGCGCCGCGACACCCCGATCTACCTGGACGGGATCGGAACCGTCGCCGCCTTCAACACGGTGACGATCCGCACCCAGGTCGACGGGCAGATCAAAAAGATCGCGTTCCGAGAGGGCCAGGACGTCAAGGCGGGCGATCTTTTGGCGGTCATCGATCCGCGTCCTTTCCAGGCGGCCCTCGACCAGGCCAAGGCAAAGAAGGCGGAGGATCTGGCGCAACTGTCCAATGCGACGATCACCTACGAACGGAATTTCACGCTGCTGGCCAAAGGCCTGGTCCAGCAGCAGACCGTGGACACCCTGAAGGCCACCGAAAACCAGCTGAAGGCGACCGTCCAGGCCGACGACGCGGCGAGCGAACAGGCCGCTCTCCAGCTCGCTTACACCTCCATCCGGGCGCCTTTCGACGGCCGCGTCGGCATCCGGCAGGTCGATACGGGCAATGTGGTCCACACGACCGACGCGAACGGGTTGGTCGTCCTCACCCAGCTGAAACCGATTTCCGTCGTTTTTTCACTGCCGCAGGAGGACTGGCCGCAAATCCAGCGCCTGATGGCGGCCGGTTCCGTGCTGCCGACCCTTGCCTACGGCAGCGACAACGCCGCGATCCTCGACCGCGGCGTCTTGAGCGTCGTCGACAACGAGATCGACACGACGACCGGAACCATCCGCCTCAAGGCCACCTTTCCCAACGCCGGCCTCGCGCTTTGGCCGGGCCAGTTCGTGAACGTGCGTCTGCTCGTCGAAACAAGAAAAGGGGGCCTCGTCGTCCCCGCCAGCGTGGTCCAGCGCGGGCCGCAGGGCGCCTTTGCCTTCGTCATCAAGCCGGATGCAACGGTCGACATGCGGTCGATCCAAGTCGTCCAGATCGACTCGGGCCTGGCGCTCGTCGACAAGGGGCTCCAGGAAGGCGAAAAGGTCGTCGTCGACGGCCAATACAAGCTTCAGGTGGGCAGCGCGGTGACGATCGCGCCCGCCTCGGGGCCGAAGACGGCCTCGGCTCCGGATTCCGGCCGCTCACCGTGAGCCGGGCCGCACCCGCCTCCGGATCCTCCCCCGCCGCGCGCGCATGAACGTCTCCGAAATCTTCATTCGGCGGCCGATCGCGACCTCGCTGCTCATGGCGGCCGTGATCCTCCTCGGCTCGCTCGGATACTACCTGCTTCCGATATCGGCGCTGCCGAGCGTCGACTTTCCGACGATCCAAGTGACGACGCAGCTTCCGGGCGCCTCCCCCGACGTGATGGTATCGTCGGTCACGACGCCGCTCGAACAGCAGTTTGGCCAGATCAGCGGGCTCACGTCGATGAATTCGGTGAGTTCGTCCGGCGTCAGCACGATCACGCTCCAATTCACGCTGGAGCGCAGCATCGACAGCGCATCGCAGGACGTCCAGGCCGCCATCAACGTCGCAACCGGGGTCCTGCCTCCGAACCTGCCCAACCCGCCCGTCTACAACAAGGTCAACCCGGCCGACGCTGCGATTCTCACGCTTGCAATCACTTCCGACAGCCTGCCGATCGACCAGGTCAACGACTACGGCGACACGCTGCTCGCCCAGAAGCTGAGCGAGGTGAGCGGAGTCGGGCTTGTCACGATCGAGGGGAACCAAAAGCCGGCCGTCCGCGTCCAGATCGATCCGGCGGCGACCGCCGCGCAGGGGCTCAGCCTCGAGGACGTGCGGACGGCGCTGACCAGCGCGAACGTGGACGCGCCGAAGGGCAGCTTCGATGGACGGCAGCAATCCTACGCGATCAACGCGAACGACCAGCTCCTGAAGGCGGAGGAATACCGTTCGATCATCATCGCCTACCGCAATGGCGCGCCCATCCACCTCCGCGACATCGGACGTGTCGTGGACAGCGTCGAGAACACCAAGCTCGCCGGGTGGTACGGAACGAAGCCGGCGGTCATCCTCGACATCCAGCGCCAGCCGGGCGCGAACATCATCCAGACGGTCGATCGGATCAAGAAGCTGCTTCCGACGCTGCTCTCGGCCCTGCCTCCATCCGTCCACGTCAGCGTCCTGACCGACCGCACGACGACGATCCGTGCGTCCGTCGCCGACGTGCAGTTCACCCTCGTGCTCACGGTCTTCCTGGTCGTCCTCGTCATCTTCCTGTTCCTGCGCAAGCTTTGGGCCACCGCCATCCCAAGCGTCGCTCTCCCGCTCGCGATCATCGGCACGTTCGGCGTGATGGAGCTCGTCGGGTTCAGCCTCGACAACCTGTCGCTCATGGCCCTGACGATCGCCACCGGGTTCGTGGTGGACGACGCCATCGTGATGATCGAGAACATCGTCCGCTACATTGAGGCGGGCGACGCCCCCCTCGAGGCCGCCCTCAAGGGTTCGAAGCAGATCGGCTTCACGGTCATCTCGCTCACCTTCTCGCTGATCGCCGTGTTCATCCCGCTGCTCTTCATGACGGGCGTCGTCGGGCGGCTGTTCCGCGAATTCGCAATCACGCTCAGCGTTTCGGTCATCGTGTCGGCGTTCGTTTCCCTGACCCTCACGCCCATGATGTGCTCGCGGCTCCTGCGCCCCGAGACCGAGGAGCATCACGGGCGCCTCTACGCCTGGTCCGAGCGGTTCTTCGACGGGATGCTCGCAAAGTACGACCGGGGCCTGAAGTGGGTCCTCGCGCACCAACCCTTCACCCTCGCCGTGGCCATCGCCACCCTCGTCCTCACGGTCGTCATGTACGTTGTGATCCCCAAGGGGCTCCTGCCCCAGCAGGATACCGGTCTGATCATCGGCGTCACCGACGCCGCGCAGAACGTGTCGTTCAAAGCCATGGTCGCCCGCCAGCAGGCGGTCGCCGACCGGGTGCTGCTCGATCCGGACGTGGCCAGCATCTCCTCCTTTGTCGGCGCGGGCACCATCAACCCGACCCTCAACACCGGGCGCATCAGCATCAACCTCAAGCCGCGCGAGAAGCGGAAAGCATCGGCCTCGGAAATCATCCGCCGCCTGCGGGCCGAAACCAGCGACGTCCAAGGCATCACCCTTTACATGCAGGCCGTACAGGACCTTCAGATCGACAGCCGGATGAGCCGCACCCAGTACCAATACATCCTCGAAGACGCCGATCCCGCCGAGCTGGCCGAATGGACGCCCCGTCTGATCGACGAGATCCGGAAGGCGCCCGAGCTGACCGACGTCGCCAGCGACCAGCAGAACGGCGGCTACCAGGTGAACATCAACGTGGACCGCAATCAGGCCTCGCGCCTCAACGTCCTTCCGCAGGACATCGACAACACCCTGTACGACGCGTTTGGCCAGCGGCAGGTCTCAATCATCTTCACCCAACTGAACCAGTACCGGGTCATCCTGGAGGTCACTCCGCAGTACCGCCAGGGCCCGGAGGGCCTCTCCAAGATCTATGTCCGGGCCAACGGCGGCGCCGCGGCGGCCTCCGCCTCCTCCACCCCGGGCCCTCTCGTTCCGTTGAGCTCCTTTGCGACGATGACGACCGTCACGGCGCCGCTCGTCATCACCCATCAGGGCCAGTTCCCGTCGGCCACGCTCTCGTTCAACCTCCATAACGGCTACTTCCTGAGCGACGCCCTCGCCGCCGTGCGCCGGGCTCAGGCCGCCATCGGCATGCCGGAGACCATCCAGGCCACGTTCACGGGCAGCGCCGCCGAGTTCCAGCAGTCCCTCCAGAGCGAACCGTGGCTCATCGTCGCCGCGATCCTGGTCGTCTACATCGTCCTCGGCGTCCTGTACGAAAGCTACATCCACCCGATCACGATCCTATCGTCGCTGCCCTCCGCGGGAGTCGGGGCGCTGCTCGCCCTCAACCTCTGCCGGATCGACTTTTCGATGGTGGCGCTCATCGGCATCGTGCTCCTGATCGGCATTGTGCAGAAAAACGCGATCATGATGATCGATTTCGCCCTCGATGCGGAGCGCAACCAGGGACTGCCGCCCGACCGGTCGATCTACCAGGCGTGCCTCCTCCGCTTCCGCCCCATCATGATGACGACCATGGCCGCGCTGCTGGGCGCGCTCCCGCTGGCGATCGAGAACGGCACCGGATCGGAACTCCGGCGGCCGCTCGGCATCACGATGGTGGGCGGCCTGCTGCTCTCGCAGCTGATCACGCTCTTCACGACGCCCGTCGTGTACCTCTACATGGACCGGCTGAGCGGCTGGCTGACCCGCCGGCGGCCCGAGTCCCCGGCCTCCGCACCCGGCGCCGCGCCCTCGGTCGCCCGTGCGCCGGCCCCGCCTGCATGAACCTGTCCGGGCTGTTCATCCGCCGTCCGATCGCCACCTCGCTCCTGGCGGCGGGGCTGCTCCTTTCGGGAATCGTGGCGTTCCGTTTTCTCGGCATCGCCCCGCTTCCCCAGATCGAATTCCCGACGATCAGCGTGACAGGCAATCTCCCCGGCGCCGATCCCGTCACGGTCGCGACGTCGGTATCGGCCCCGCTGGAGCGCCGGTTCGCACAGATCGCCGGCGTCAGCGAACTGACCTCGTCCAGCACGCTCGGGCTTTCCAACGTCACCGTCCAATTCGACCTGAACCGGAATATCGATGGCGCCAAGCGCGACATCCAAGCGGCGATCAACGCCGCCAGCAGCGACCTGCCCTCGAACCTCACCCATCCGCCATCGTACCGGAACTTCAATCCCTCGGACACACCGATCCTGATCCTGGCGCTTACCTCGGAAACCTTCCCTCCCGGCGACGTCTATAATTTCGCCAACGACGTGATCGCCCAGGAATTGGCGCAGATCCAGGGAGTGGGCCAGGTGCTTGTCAGTGGCGCGGAAAAGTCCGCCGTCCGGGTCGAGGTCGACCCGGCCTACCTGGCCTCGATGGGGCTGAGCATGGAGGATGTGCGGACCTTCCTCCAGAACTCCAACGCCAACCTGCCCAAAGGGGCCCTCGACGGCGGCGAGAACGCCTACACGCTCCACGTCAACGACCAGCTTCAGGTCGCGCGGGACTACACGCCGCTCGTCGCCTTCAAGAACGCCCACGGGGCGATCCGCCTGGGCGATCTCGGCCGCGTGATCGATTCCGTGGAGGACAAACGGCAGGCCGGCTGGTTCAACGGGAAGCAGGCGGTGCTCCTGATCGTCTTCAAGCAACCCGGAGCGAACGTCATCGAGACCGTGGACCGGATCCACACCCTCATCCCCAAGGTCGAGCGCTGGATGCCCCGGGCCATCAAGCTGAACGTCGTCGCCGACCGGACGGGCACGATCCGCGCCTCCGTCAACCATATCGAAATGACCCTTTGCGTTTCGATCGCGCTCGTCGTGATGGTCGTCTTCATATTCCTGCGGCGCTTCTGGGCCACGTTCATTCCAAGCATCACCGTTCCCCTGGCGCTGGCCGGCACCTTCGCCGTCATGTATCTTGCCGGCTACACGCTCGACAACCTTTCCCCGATGGCCCTCGCCGTGGCAGTCGGATTCGTCGTGGACGACGCCATCGTCGTGATCGAAAACATCGTCCGCCACCTGGAAAAGGGCGAGCCCCCGATCACGGCCGCGCTTCAGGGCGCCCGCCAGATCGGATTCACGGTGGTGTCGATGAGCCTGTCGCTGGTCGCGGTTTTCA
>Ga0070713_100002380_pt1 | contig 12257 bp, 7 predicted proteins | sample LARL82metaG_FD_65465 | JGI IMG/M metagenome (GOLD analysis project Ga0070713, IMG submission 65465) | Corn, switchgrass and miscanthus rhizosphere microbial communities from Kellogg Biological Station, Michigan, USA - LAR L8-2 metaG | ecosystem: Host-associated > Plants > Roots > Rhizosphere ... | reverse complement strand
CCGTTAAATAAATGATTCAGTGCACTGCGTAACGGCACCAGGACGGATTCAGTTGGGTCCGCCCCTTTTTGTGGATCAAAATCCTGGCCCGTTACTCGGACCGCAAGACTGAGGGCTGAACTTGGGGAATTTTGGCTTCGACGATTTTCAAGAAAGACCGCAGGGATTTCGTGCCTTGCGCCCCGTCGGCCGATGATCCGTCCTCATAGTTGCCGAAACATCGCGATATCGCTCATTTGGGGTTTTGATCGCTACGGCCCGGTTTCAATAACCGACCTGCACCACGTCTGGCGCATGGATGAACTTCTCACTAAGACAGCATTCGGTCCGAATTTGCCACTTCTGGCCGCCATCAAGCAAAGACACGATCCCAGGAATTTCTCTTGTGTGAATCAAAACATAGCCCCAGGAACCCAATCAGCAAGGTGAGTGGTTACAATTTTCGTAAAGTTGCGCGATGCATGGAGCGAAACCGTGACGAATTTGTGACAAGCTCGTGACAAACTGCCGGTTCTTGATCGATACGATCCTCCTACGTTCCCCCCAGCAAGATCATGAATTAGGTATTTCGGCTCAACAAAGACTTGCAGGAACTTTCAGCAAGCCAGTCGGGATTCCAGGCCCCGCAGTGCTCGTGTGGACGAGTATCTTTTTGCCCGGAGGAATGCAATTGGCATCGACGGCAGTTTCAGTTCTGAATCGCGTTGACGGCTCCCTTAGTGTCGCAACGGACACATTGTTCACCAGTTTGTACTTTGAGCTCCACCGGTTGGCCAAGCTCGAGTTGAACCGTCGAGGCGGCCAGACAAGACTAGGAGTTACGACCCTTCTGCATGAGGCTTACCTTGAGATCGCAGGACGTGAGAACGCCAGCTTTCCAGACCGGGCTCGCTTTATGGGCTATTCTGCGCGAGTAATGCGCGGTCTGATCATTGATCATGTCCGCAGTCGAGCAGCCATCAAGCGAGGAAGTGAATTCGAAATTACTTCGCTCAGCACAGAGATAGGCCACAAACCAGTTAACTCCCGACAAGTTTCCCTAATCAGCGATGCTCTGGATCGGCTGGCGAAACTTGAACCGGAGCTTGCTGAGGTAGTGGATTTGAAGTTTTTCTGCGGATTTTCGTTCTCCGAGATAGCTGCCCTCCAGAACTTGTCCGAGCGAACCGTGCAACGCCGGTGGGAGAAGGCTCGCATTTATCTCCGCCGCAACATTTCGGCGACTCTGGCGATGTGAGGAGCGGATGCCCACACAAGATCCTGACCAGTGGTGGGCGGTCAGCCCTTATCTGGACGAAGCGTTGGACATGACCGATGCGCAGCGGTCCACATGGCTGGCGGCAATTCAAACCCGCAATCCAACCCTCGCGGGACAACTACAGGCGTTGCTTGCCGAACACAAGTCCCTGTCGGCGGACGGCTTTCTCGAGAGAGAGTGCGTCCCTCTGCCCAGCGGACCCAGTTTGACAGGACATATTATCGGTCCCTACAGGTTGCAGTCACAGCTTGGTCAGGGTGGAATGGGAAGTGTCTGGCTGGCAGAACGCCACGATGGGCGCTTTGAACGGCGGGTCGCCGTGAAGTTTCTCAACATCGCGCTCATGGGCAAGGCTGGAGAAGGGCGGTTCAAGCGAGAAGGCCGCATCTTAGGCCGGCTCGCGCATCCCAACATCGCCAAACTGCTGGACGCTGGAGTGGCTTCCTCCGGCCAACCGTACCTAGTGCTCGAATACGTCGAGGGAGAACATATCGATCACTACTGTGACCATCGCAAAATGGATATTGTGTCGCGTGTACGTCTCTTTATCGACGTCTTAGCGTCAGTGGCGCATGCTCACACTAGTCTGATCGTGCATCGCGATATCAAGCCATCCAATGTGTTAGTTGCATTCGATGGTGAGGTGAAACTGCTCGATTTCAGCATCGCCAAGCTCCTGGAGGAAGAGACTGATTTCGGCACGCCGACGGCGCTCACCGTTGAAGGCGCACGCGCGATGACGCCGGAATACGCCGCTCCAGAGCAGCTCAAGGGTGAAGCGGTAACCACGGCGGCGGACGTTTATGCGTTGGGTGTTTTGCTTTATGTGTTGTTGACTGGTCAGCACCCGGCTGGCCCGGGCTCACATGCGCCGGCGGACCTTGTTAGTTCAATAGTGAGCAAAGAACCGCCTCGGCCGTCGGAAGTGGTATCTCGAACCGGTGAGTTCACCGAAATGATCATGAAGAATGCCGCGAAGCGAAACGCCAACCCCGAGAGACTTCGCCGCCTTCTGGCGGGTGACCTCGACACCATCATCGCAAAAGCTTTGAAGAAGGAACGGACGGAGCGCTATGCGTCGGTCACGGCGTTTGCGGATGATTTGCTCCATTATTTGAGGAGCGAACCGATCGGGGCACGACCCGATGCGGCCATCTATCGCGCAGCCAAGTTCATCCGCCGCAACCGAACTGCGGTTGTACTCGCAGTATTAGCTGTCATCGCTACCGTCGCCGGTCTCATAGGCACGATGATGCAAAGCCGCGCTGCACGCTTACAGCGCGATTTTGCCCTTCGCCAAGTGGAAAGCTCTGAAGTACTCAACGAATTTCATCAGTTCCTGCTTTCGGATGCGGCTCCTTCCGGAAAGCCGTTTACTGTAAATGAACTTCTCGATCGCGCAACCCACATCGTTGAACGTCAACACGCTACCAAGGATCCCGATCGACTGAGGCTCTTGATTTCGATCGGCTACCAGTACCTTGAGCAAGACGAAGCGGGTAGAGCGCGCCCAGTTCTGGAGGAAGCCTACAGACTGTCCCGCGAATCCACCGATGTATCCATCCGCGCAAAAGCAGCCTGCATCCTGGGAACCTCTGCCGCCCAGGACGACGAGTTGTCGCGAGCGGAGGCGCTCTTCCACGAGGGGATTCGCGAGCTTCCCGAAAGCCCCCAATTTGCTCTTGAGCGAATCAGTTGTCTGCGCAGCGGGACCGAAATCGCCGTTCAAAGTGGAAACGCAGCCGAAGCTGTCACCCGAGCACTTAAAGCGCAAAGCGTGCTTCGGCAATCTCGTTTCGACTCCGAACAACTGGAGTTGGAACGCTCGATTGATCTGGCTACCGCTTACAGTGCCGCTGGCCAGGATGAAGAAGCTGTGTCCGCCTTTGAACGAGCCTCCCGATTGCTAAGCTTGCTCGGCCGCGATCAAACAGAGAATGCAGCCGTGATGTACTGCAACTGGGGATTGGAGTTGGATTTGTTAGGGCGGCCCCTCGATGCGGAAAATATGTATGAGCTGGCAATGAGCATTGAGCGCGCAGGCAACGCGGGGGACGAGGTCTCTCCGATCGTGCTTGCTAACTACGCAAGGACGCTGGAGGAACTGGGCCGGCTGCAAGAGGCTGCCGACTATGCGACGCGCGCCTATTCGAAAGCACAACGGATCGGTTATTCTCTGGCTGTCGATTTTTCGCTCTTCGAACTCGCACGAATCAATGTCGCCCTGAACAACACCTCCCGCGCAACTTCCCTGTTGGACATGGCGGAGGTAAGATTGCAGAAAAGATTTCCCGCTGGACATTACGGGTTCGCGATCTTGGCTTCACAACGGGCTCTCATCGCACTCGAAAGAGGAGACCTTGCCACCGCCATGGCCTTTGCAGATCGCGCGGTGATAGTCGATGAAGCAGCAATCAAATCCGGCGGGGATGGGAGTCATGACCTTCCCCGTCTTCTTACGACTCAATCGAAAATCGAACTTGCCGCGTCGCATTTCGACATGGCGGCCACGGCCGCTACTAGGGCGATCAGCCTCTTGCAGTTCCAAATCAAACCGGGTACATTTTCGAGAACTCTCGGTTACGCCTATCTGGCCCTGGGCCAATCTCTCCGCGCCCAAGGCAAGACCGACGAAGCACGATCAGCATTTCGGTCCGCTGTCGATAATCTTAAGAACACCATTGGCGCGACCCATCCCGACACTCTTAGCACCCGACATCTGGCAGATCTATAACTAACCGAGCTTTTAGATTCCCTACTACTTGGGAATCCAGCGACGAATCGGAAGAATTCCAATCGTCGTAGTTGTCGAAGATTTTGCAACAGTCGTCATGGCAACCGAGCCGTCCCCCAGACTGCCGTGACTTATTGGCACAAGTCCGCAATTGTTTGCACAGCGGCTCTGCAAGTGAAGATAAAATCTTCTTGACGAACAGATTCCGCCGGGACTAGCAACTATCCTCCGTAGTATTCAGGTTTTGAAGCCTACGTTGTTCGACCGGAAGTCACTGCGGGATAAGGAGACCAGCATGAAGTTCCTCCGATTTTCACGGTTTGCGGCGGGCACGTGTGTCGTCAGTGTCCTCGTATTGCCATAGGTTGAGGCACAGTTGTCACCACAAAAAGTCGCTGCGATTGACAAAACTCTTCAACACGTAAAGTCCACTATTGCCAAACTCGACGCGCGACATCGCCAGATGCTCGACAGTTATTCGAACGTTTCCCGCATAGCCGATACATGGCGCAGCTTCGGCATGCAGCTCACCGATCCTTCCTTTGTTAGCCGTGCCCGAATGGCGGCACCCCTAAGTGCCGGAGCGCCAGGGACCGCCGGCATTGTTAGGTGTCGAATCCATCCAATGACTTTGCTTTTTCGTCGTTCGGTGGTTTCACACAGAGAGACTTCGACAGCACGCTGCGGAAACCAGGTGGTTGCCGGATTCAACAACTCCGGCAGTGTGTTCGAAACTCCTTTCTTTTTAACTGGAACCGGCGGTCAAGCCTTCAGCGGCCTTCCTGTTCCACCAACGGAGGAGCCTCATTCACCGATATTGGGCCGATGAACCCTGGCACAGCGGACGGCAATTTCCTCGGGGAGATCCGGGCATGACCTGTTCCGATCCCAACACCTTCTACGTTTCGCAGATCTTCGACTTCACGGACACGAGCGGCAATTTCTTCATGGGCGATCTCAGTGAACCAGTCCGCCGATGGCGGTAAAACCTGGGACGATCCAATCCCGGCAATTGCCAAGGATGGCTTCACGCACTTGCTCGACAAACCTTGGTCGACCATCGACCCCACCAATCCAAAGAGAATCTTTGTCTCCTACACCGGCTTCGATCTCAGCTTCTCCAGTCCCTTCTGCGGCAATGACTCTCGAACCACGATCGAGTTCGTCAAGTCGAATGACGGCGGAAACTCATGGTCGACTCCGCGGATTGCAATCCAGGTCTGCGGTGCTGCCGCAGTTCAGGGTTCCATAGTTCTACAACCGTGTCTATGCAGCTTGATCGCGAATTGAGATCGGTCTGGATTATCGAGCAATTTCTTTTCTAACTCTGTCGTCATTGCCCCCTCGTTTTCGATATTCAGAACAGAGGGGCACTATCGGGCGTAGTCGAACTCCCCCAATTGTCCGGGAATTCTCCCTCGAAGCCAAAAAGTCGACAGGAGTAGCAATGCCGAAGCATGCTATCGTAACGCTCACGCTCTGCTGCGCATTCGCAATCTTAAGCGCGGCACAGACCGAACCGGGTCCTCCCAACCAAACACCCCCTCACACACTCTCTCATCAAGCCTTGTCAGAAAAAGGCTCGGGAAGACATTCGCTTCAGGGTGTCAAGGTTCCGTTCAATCCGGGCCTGGTCGACAAGGACGGGAAAGTAATTCCGGCGCATCCAAGAACGGAGAGATTTGAAGGAATAGAAGAAGGACCCGGCTTGACCCAAAAGGGTCTAGCGGACAAAGTCCGGGCTGAGGGTGGAGAATTCAGCAATCTCTCCAAGCCAAAACCGCACGTCGTGCCGCTTGGCAAGTCCGATTTCCTGCAACGGCTGCCGCAGGGCTTGGCCGGACCACCAAAGCCGAGAACCTCGTTTAAGATCGGCGAATCAACCCACAAGACGCCTGTTTCAGACGCACCCTTGCTGGGCAACAACTTTAGCGGAATTAGTGACACTTTTACGGAACCGCCCGATGTTGCAAGCGCGGCAGGCCCCTTTCAAATTGTGGCTAGTTCGAACTTCATCATCAACACCCTCGACAAAACCGGGAATCTGCAGGGCTCGCAGGATTTCGAGTCCTTCTTTTCGCCTTTAGGAAGTCCTTCGGCCTGGTTTCTTTTCGATCCCGTTGTGCAGTACGACCCATACATTGGACGCTTCTGGTTCGTGGTGACCGCCAGGAACGATAGCACAAGCCAGGCCAACCTGTTGATTGCGATGTCTCAGAATTCGGATGTGCGCTTTGGCTGGTCGATGTGGTTCGTCGATATTACGCAAGACGGAAGCAACCCGAGCGACAACTGGTGCGACTATCCACATCTGGGGCTGGATACGAATGCGATTTACGTGACTTGTAACCAGTTTTCGTTCTCCACAGTGTTCCAATACGCGAAAATTCGCATGATGCTCAAGTCTCAGTTCCTCAACAATACGTGTTGCCAATGGTTTGATCACTGGAACATTCACGAAGGGTCGAACAACGATATTGCATTTACGATTCAACCCGCCATGATGCGTCAGGCATCGTCCAATAGCGGCGAATTCTTCATCGATGCGCAAGGTAGTGGTGGGTCGGGAAGTACGCTGGAGGTCTACCACATTCCGGATCCGGTAAACAATCCCGCGGAACTGGACAAGAGCAGTGTCGGCACTACCAGCTACTCCCCCGCACCCAGCGCGCAACAGCCCTCGGGAGTAACGGGACTCGACACGGGTGACGCCCGCCTCCTCTATGCGACGTACGACGGCGGCCACCTATCGACGGGACAAAACTCGAGCTGCGGCTCGAACTCTTGCGCCGCGTTCTATGAAATTGATGTTTCAAGCTTCCCTACCTTAACAGTGATAAACGATTGGGCGTTTCAAGTGAGCGGCGTGGACTACTACTATCCTGCGGTCGACCAGAATTCTGCCGCAGACAAGACCATGGTGTACACGCGCTCCAGCGGGACCGAGTTTGCCGGCTCCAACTATGTCGGGATCCCGAATAGCGGATTCTGCACACTGTGCTTTACCGGCCCGGAAACTTCACTCGCTTCGGGCCAGGATACTTACAGCAGGGTTTTCAATAATAAGAATCGTTGGGGAGACTACTTCAGCGCGTCGGCAGATCCGGACGGATTGGGAATTTGGATCTCTGGCGAAAACGTGGCGTCGCGGGACAGCTGGGCCACCGAGGTCGCCGCCACCTATAACTTCTACGCTCCAGTCGGCAGTCTCTCCAGCAGTTCACTGGACTTCGGAAATCAGCCGCTCTTTACGGTGGACGGAGTACTTCCCGAAGTCATCACCAACACGGGGAATGCGACGCTGCTCATGGGCCAGGTCGCGGTCACTGGCGATCCGGATGTCGCGATCATATTCGACGGCTGCAGTTTCGTCCTTTTGCAACCCAATGCAGGCTGTGAAACGCTGGTTCGACTCAGCCCGACGACCCTGGGCCGGCATAACGCAACTTTCTCCGCCCCATACAACAACAAGTTCCAGGCAGACGCCTCTGTGACCGGTGTAGGCGTACAGGTAAGTACGACCACGTCGATAACCGGGTCGCCGAATCCGTCCACTGTTGGGCAGGCGGTGAAGTTCACGGCAGTGGTGGCACCCCAAACTACAGGCATACCCACTGGAAACGTTACATTCAAAAACGGCACCGCGACGCTCGGCACTGTGGCTCTCAATGGCGGCATGGCCAGCTTCACCACCAGCACGTTGGCCGCCGGCACGCTCACTGTTACCGCCGTCTACGGGGGCAGCACGATTTATCTCGCAAGCTCAGCCGCCACGACGCAGACTGTGCACGCCGCGGCCACAACCACGACGCTCACGTCTTCGCGAAACCCTTCCACTTTTGGCCAGGCTGTCACCCTTTCCGCATCCGTTAGTTCGAAAGTTGCGGGCACCATCTCAGGAAGCGTTACGTTCAAGGATGGAGCGACCTCGCTGGGCACCGTAACGGTCTCGGCGGGCAAAGCGACATTCTCGACGACGAAACTGAAAGTTGGCACCCATACAATTACAGCTCTCTACAATGGCTCGCCAAAATTCGAGGCCAGCATCTCCAACAAGCTGAGTGAACAAGTAGGCAAGGCTAAGACCACAACCGCTCTGCGATCTTCTATCAACCCAGCCACTCATGGAACGGCTGTGACTTTCACGGCTACGGTTACCCCTGCATTCCCAGGCAATCCGACTGGAACCGTGAGCTTCAAAGACGGAGCGACGGTCATCGGCACTGCTGCGCTCAACGCCTCCACACACCAAGCCATAATCACCAGATCCAACTTGGCCGTTGGTACACATATCATCACCGCAGCATATGGCGGATCGGGCAGTTTCTCGACGAGCACATCTGCGGCACTCAAGCAAGTGATTAACTGACCGGCGTAAGGGCAATAGGGCGGACTTACTCGGCTCCGCCCTATTCATAAGTCAGCAGTCTGCTTTATCAGTCGGATCTAAATGGCGAAGTAATCGGCACGAATACCTGTAATCAACCCCCGGAAGTTACGCAACCAGTGGAGCCCAGCAGGTCTTGGCATTCAGAATTCAGCAAGCAACCAGGAGAAAACATCAATGACTCGTACCAGACTTTGCCTATCTACATACCTTTTTCTAATGTTCTGTGGGCTGACAACGTTGGCGCAGAACGTAGCGAATACCGATAGCGTTGTCCCGGATATGATCAAGTTTTCTGGCACGCTGACCGACACCGATCACGAGCCTCTTACCGGCACAGTCGGCGTAACCTTCTCACTGTATAAGGAACAGACGGGAGGGGCTCCTCTATGGATGGAAACGCAAAATATCAAAACTGACAAGAACGGACGTTACTCGGCATTGTTGGGCTCGGCGAGTGCACATGGGATTCCCACAGACGCTTTCGTGGCTGGAGAAGCTCGCTGGCTTGGAGTTCAACCCAGCGGCCAATCCGAACAACCGCGCGTAATGTTGGCCAGCGTTCCCTATGCCATGAAGGCGCACGATGCGGAGACGATTAACGGGCTTCCTGCGTCGGCGTTTGTATTGGCCAGCCCTGCAGCCACTGAAACTCCGAGCAGCACGGCGACGAACGTCTCCAGTGTACCGGCGGCAGCGGCGATCACCGGCTCCGGCACGGCGGGGTTCTTGCCGGACTTTACCAGCGCAACAACGATCGGCAATTCGGCCGTATTCCAGACCGGATCATCTCCTACCGCGAAAATCGGGATCAACACCAGCGCTCCGGTCGCGGCGCTCGATGTCGCCGGAAATACTAACCTTCGCGGCTCGTTGACACTACCGTCAGCTGGAACAGCCACAGCAACCGCAGGCAAGAATTCCCAGCCCATAGATCTGAAAGCTTCAGCGTTCAACATTACCACCAAGAGCGCTGTGACGCAGACCTACCAACTTCAGGCCGAGCCCATTAATAATGACACAGGAAATGCCAGTGCAACGCTGAATCTGCTGTTCGGGGCAGGCGCCAGCACTCCTGCGGAAACCGGGTTCAAGATAAACAAAACCGGCGTCGTCACTTTTGCTCCAGGCCAAACCTTTCCTGGTACGGTGGCGAGTGTGGGCCTGACGGCCCCGAGTTCCGATTTCACGGTGAGCGGTTCTCCCGTGAAGGGCAGTGGAACTTTGGCCCTGCAATGGACCACTCCACCCACATCCCTCGGAGTGCCGAATGCAATCGTCAAAAGGGATAACAGCGGCAATTTCAGCGCAAATGAGCTAATCACCGGAAACCTAACCGCGACCGGTAGTATAAACGCGACCGGGATCGTCATCGGAAATAATGGCGCCTTCGCTACATCGACTGGCAGCGGCCTCGGTGCCGTGATGACTGACAACCTTCCCATTACGCCGGCGATCTCCGGCCGAGCCTTAGCAACGGGAGATGGTACAACTCGCGGCGTGCAGGGCATTTCGTCAACCAACCAGGGAGATGGGGTCTTCGGCCTCTCCCAAGGTACTCAGGGCGCGGGTGTGTTCGGCGATGCCACTAACGGGGGCTTTGGTGTTCTTGGTCACTCCTCCGGCCCCAGCGGGAACGGTGTATGGGGCGAGAATTTCGGGACGTCCGGTTCTGGCGTTGTTGGTATCGCACACAGCAGCGGAGATGGCATGTTCGCCTTCAATGACAACAGCGGTGACGCTTTGTTTGCCCTCAATACGGGCGGAGGGTTTGCCGCTTTTTTCAACGGGAATGTCGATGTGGACGGCAACCTATCCAAGGCGGCTGGCTCCTTCAAGATTGATCATCCACTCGAACCCGCGAATAAGTACCTCTATCATTCGTTCGTTGAATCTCCTGACATGATGAACGTTTACAACGGCAATGTAACTACCGATGGAGCCGGTCGGGCGGCGGTGCAAATGCCGGATTGGTTCGAGGCGTTGAACCGCGATTTCCGATATCAGCTGACGGTGATTGGCCAGTTCGCCCAGGCAATGGTCGCGGACGAAATAGCGAACCACAAATTCACTATCCAAACCGACAAGCCGAATGTGAAAGTCTCGTGGCAAGTAACCGGCATCCGGCAGGATGCATGGGCGAACGCTCACCGCATTCCAGTCGAGCTAGAAAAGCCGGAAAAGGAACGCGGGTTCTATCTACATCCCGAGCTTTTCGGCGCTCCAGAAGAGAAATCTATCGTGGCAGCGCGACACCCGGACGCCATGAAGATTGTTAAGGCCAGCAAGCGAAAATGACCGCCCCAACCATGAATAGAACGTCGGCGCTCCGGCTGCCCTGTCTTATCTTCGGAAAAAGAATGCACCGGCAGCAGGAGCGCTCGACGCCTGGCAGGCTGCTGAAAAAGCACACGTAATTCACAGGTTTATGTGGTAGGAGAAGGCATGCGCGGAACCGATCAGGAGCAGAGTCACATCTTTAGTTATGTGTCTTTGGAGGAGGGGTGCTGAAAGATCATCTTTGTGAAAGCGCTGGTTCCCTCGCCGACGATAGCTTACTGAAGGTGACCCAGAGATGAACGATGCAAATCGCAGGTTGGTGCAACGAATCTTTCAGAACGCAGAATTCATCCGCTCCATGGGAATTGAATTGACCTCGTTTGGTAAGGGCTGGTGTGAAACGCGAGTGAACGGATCGTCATCTCTACGGCAGCAATTTTGTAGAAATTGGAACCTAAGAGAGACTTGGTTTAGAACTTCGAGCACGAATATACATCGCACCGAAGCAAGTAAGTCCCGCCCCAAGCAGGTAGATCGCTGCAGTGCCACCCTCCGGCACCGATTGTCTGCACTTGTCAGCGGGCTTGCATTTGTCGTCCGTCGGACGAGCGAAGGATGACGGTACCAGACACATTAGAAGCGCAACCGCGAGCCAGTACTTTCGCGCAACATTACTCATAAATTCCACTCCCTTTGTTGCGAATACATCTTTGGGCCCTGACACTTTAGGGAGACAGCCCGCGGGGGAGTTTCGACTGTCACCAGCCTGCTGCAGCTGAACGACTTCAGTAGAGCCCTCTTTCCTACATCGTGTCAAGATGAACGTTGTTGCAATGGGTTGCAACACTTTGCGACTCTATTTGTCCCTCTACCGAGCAGGGGCTCCGCGCGGTTTCAGACCTCCAAGATTCATACCTAGTCGGGCTCAATTCCACTATCCGAAATCTTCTTTCCGAATCGCCCAGAGCGTGCCCTTCACCATAACTTTCAGCCCCCTGGTCACTGGAACAGTTAACGCCACGCTCACTTTAACCAGCAACGCCAACCCGGCCACGACAACCGAAGGGCTAACTGGCACCGGGACTGCGGCCCCGACTCACTCCGTCGCCCTGTCCTGGAACGCCAGTACGTCCTTGGGCATCGTCGGTTACAACGTCTATCGCGCGCCATATACGACGTCCTGCGGAGCCTATGCGAAGCTCAACCCCGCGCTGAACACAGGCACGCTGTACACAGACACCACAGTGGCGAACGGCAACAACTACTGCTACGCCACGACTGCGGTTGACTCAAGCAGCCGAGAAAGCAGCTACTCGAACGTCGTCTCGAACGTGCAGGTCCCCGTGCCCTAAGTCAGGCGAAAGGGGCTGGGGCCCAACGCGGCGTCGCTGCAAACGCTCCAGTCGGGCGATTGCACGGTTGAGGGCTCGCTCTGTCGCAGTTTCCGCGCGGAGAAGTCGCTCTAGGACTTCCGCGCTTGTCACTGCTACATTGTCTAGGCGCTCTTCGCCCCACCTTGAAGCGTCTCTTTTATTCTGCTCTCGAAAATGCTGCAATCGGGATTCATGTCCGCTCACGCTCTCACTCGCGCGTGACAT
>Ga0070713_100002379_pt1 | contig 12257 bp, 13 predicted proteins | sample LARL82metaG_FD_65465 | JGI IMG/M metagenome (GOLD analysis project Ga0070713, IMG submission 65465) | Corn, switchgrass and miscanthus rhizosphere microbial communities from Kellogg Biological Station, Michigan, USA - LAR L8-2 metaG | ecosystem: Host-associated > Plants > Roots > Rhizosphere ... | reverse complement strand
AGGGCTTTTTTCCAGATGATCTGGCCGCAGCTCTCGCACTTCAGCCATAAGCCCTCGGTGCGGAGGCGTTTTTCGCCCTCGCTCAGGCCTTCGTCCATGCCGGTTTTTTCACGGGTAAACCACGCCATACGATACTTCTTCTAGCGTAGCAGGCAGGGATTCGAATCCCTACTTCATCTCCCAGACGTAGGCCGCGAAGTCGCGGCGATTCACGAACCCCATGCGCTCGTAAAGCTGAATCGCCGATGTGTTGGACGTCGTCACGGTCAGACTTGCGCTCCGGCAGCCATGATCCGCGAGAGCCACCAGGCTCCGGCGAAGCAGCTCGTAGCCCAGCCCAGTGCCGCGAAAGGCGGGCGATACGCAGACCTGTGTAATGTGGCCGACATCGTGCGCCACCAGGCTGGTGAGGCAGATCCCGTAGAGCCCGCGTCCGGTTGCCGGTATCGCCACGCAGGCAGCCGGCGCGAAAAAGGTTCCGCAGCCCGGATATTGCACGATATTGGTGAGAAAGCGTCGCGCGCCGCCGGGCGACCGGTATTGATCGTTGATGTGGCTATCCACGTGGCCCGAATAGGCAGCGGCAATCAACCGCGCGGCATCATCCTGGCGGCCTTCCGACCAAGGCGCGATGGCGACTTTGGGCTCGCGCGGGGGCAGGGAACGGATGGCGTCCAGGGACACTTCGAAAAATTTGCGCGGGAACGCCCGGAACCAGTGGGGATTCGGCATAGTCCGGTTCAGCGGCGAGCTCAGCATCATGAGCTGCGCCTCCACGCGGCGCGTGCCCGGTATCCGCCACATGGAATCCAGGATGGCGTTCAGCAGCGTATTTTCATTCTCGATGGTTCGGTAACGGCGTCCCACATATAGCCCGCCGATCAGGCCTTTTCCGTCCTCGCAGACGTAGTATCCGTAGCCGGCTATTTCCTTCTCGCCGGGCAAGGTGAAGCCGGTGAGCGCCCGCATATCGACGAACCGGCGGACCAGGTCGGCCGAAGGGCGGTAATCCCAGTTCAACTCGGTGCGCCACTCTTCGGTTTCTTCGTAGAGCAGCGGTTCCAGCTGGGCGGAGGTGACGTCGCGCAGGTCCCCCAGGGGGTTCGGGTACTGATCGAAAAGCGCGGCCACGACCTGATATTAGCGCATAGCCTCGACTGGACGCATAAAATGAAGCATGCGAGCAGACATCGTACCAGGCGCTCTTTTCCCCGACTATGAACTGACCGATCACGCGGGCAAACGCCGCAAACTTTCGGACCTGCAAGGCCCCGATCCCATGATTCTGGTGCTCAGCCGCGGCAGCTTCTGCCCGAAAGACCGGAGGCAGGCCGAGGGGCTGGTCCAGCTTCATCGCGAAATGGAAGTTGGGTATTGCCGCCTGGTCACGATCAGCACGGACAATCTGCTCGAAACCAATGAGAACCGGACGGCCGTCGACGCGCACTGGCCGTTCTTGTCGGACGCGGGCCGCACCGTCCAGAAGGATCTGGACATCGCCGAGTACACCGATCCGGCGCATAATCCGATGATCCCGCATACCATCGTCCTGGAGCCCGGGCTGATCGTGTTCAAGATCTACAACGGCTACTGGTTCTTCGGCCGCCCGACGGTCGAGGAGCTTCGGCAAGACCTGCGGGCGGTGTTGCAGAAATGCCGCCCGGATTGGGACATCACCAGTCCCGAGATTAAGGCGGCTTGGGCGCGGGGGGAAAAGAACCGCTTTTATCCTTACGGGAAGAGCCTGGCGAAAGTGTTCAGCGAGCAGGACTAGCAGGCGTCCGAACCAGGATCACCGAACCGGCGATTCCCGCGGTCAGCGACGCGACAAGGATGCCGAGCTTCGCAGCCGTGAGGTGAGCGTCGCCGGTAAAAGCCAAACCTGTCATAAAAAGGGACATGGTGAACCCGATCCCGGCCAGCCAGCCCGCGCCGTGGATGTGCCACCACGAGACATTCGCGGGAAGCGACGCCAGGCCTGAGCGAACTGCCAGCCACGCGGCAAGCGTCACGCCGATGGGCTTCCCCAGCACCAGCCCGAGCATGACACCGAGCGTGATCGGCTCAGCGATTGCCTGGCGCAGGCCGCCTGAGAAGGACACCCCCGCGTTTGCCAAAGCAAACAGCGGCATGATCAGAAAGGTCACCCATGGGTGCAGCGCGTGCTCCAAGCGGCGAAGCGGCGGTTGCACCTTCTCGCAAGCATCCTCAAGAGCGTCCACGGCGACCTGCTGTTCGATGTCGCTGAGGATTTCGAAGGGTTCCGTTTGCGCGGACCGTTCAAAGTGGTCCAGTAGCGCACGGCCGTGTTGAATGAAGTCGCGTTGATTGACAGCGGTGCGGCACGGAATCATGAAGGCCAGAAGCACGCCGGCGATGGTCGTGTGAATTCCGGACAACAGCACCGTCACCCACAGCCCCAGGCCAATCAAAACGTAGGGAAGGGGATGGCGCACGCCTAGCCGATTCGCTCCCAGGGCCGCCAGAAGGCACAAGGCCGCGATTCCGAGTGCATGCCATTGCAGATCCGCTGTGTAGAAAACGGCGATAACGAGAACGGCCGCAATGTCATCGGCGATGGCCAGTGCCGTCAGAAAAACCTTCAGGCCAAGAGGAACGCGATCGCCGAGGAGAGCCATTACGCCGATGGCGAATGCGATGTCCGTGGCCATCGGAATACCCCATCCGCTCGCGCCAGGCCCGTTGGCATTCAGGGCGCTGTAAAGCAGAGCCGGAACTACGACACCGCCCAGAGCGGCCAGAATCGGAAGTGCGGCTTGGCGAGCGGAGGCTAGCTCCCCGGCCAACAGCTCGCGTTTAATTTCCAGGCCGACCACAAAGAAGAACACGGCCATGAGCGCATCGTTCACCCAGAAGTGAAGCTCCTTGCTCAAATTGAATCCGGCCAGACCGATGCTAAAACGGATGTGCCACAGCGCCGTGTAGGATTGCTCCCAAGGCGAGTTGGCCCAGACAAGCGCCACCAGCGTACAGGCCAACAGCACGACGCCGCCGGAGGTTTCCCGGCCGGCGAACTTCTGGAAGGGACGCACGAGGGCCGCGATCGGCGTGTCCTCCGGCGGAATGCGTTGGGTCTCGATCACTGGAACCATCTTGGCAGACGGCTCCATGCGCGTTAGATTATCTTGTCCCTTTAGGAAACCACTCGAGGATTAAATTCCCTAGCTTCAGAAAATCCTCATATTTCGAGGGCTTGGAGAAATAGGCGTCCGCTCCGCTCATCATGACGGCCTCACGATCTTTCTCGGCATTCGAGGTCGAAACCACAATGACGCGAGCTTTCCGGCACCGACGGCTCCTGCGCAGGTGCTGAAGTACCTCAACGCCCTGTTTCTTGGGCAGGTTAATATCCAGGATCACCAAGGCAGGACAGGGTGCGGACTCGTCGTGGTCCACATCATCGAAGAAGCGCGTGGCCGCTTCGCCATCTTTCACAACGTGGACCGGGATCCTGAGTCCCGTGGCTGCGATCGCTTCCCGAATGAGGAAAACGTCCGCCGGGTTATCTTCAACGATCAGTATATGAGAATTACCCGCGGCCGTCCCTGGATCAAGGGATGGTGAAGCGGAAGGTAGATCCTCGTCCGGGTTCGGATTCGACCCAGATCCGGCCATGGTATTGGTCGACGATTCGTCGGCAGATGGCGAGCCCGATGCCGGTGCCGGAATACTCGTCACTGGTGTGCAGACGCTTAAAGAGGCCAAACACTCTCTCCTTATATTCCGGTGCGATGCCGATGCCGTTGTCGATGACGGCGAACGTCCATCCTCCGCCTTGGCGTTCCGCGGCGACGTGGATCTCGCACGTTCGTTCCGGACTGCGGTACTTGATCGCATTTCCGATCAGGTTCTGAAATAACTGTTGAAGTTGCACGCCATGCATCGGGATCGTCGGCAACGGATCGGAGGTGATGCGCGCGCCGCTTGCCAGAATCGAGCCCGACATGCCTTCCAGCACAGCCGCCAAAGATGCATTTCCATCGGCAAATTCGGAGCCTTCTACGCGCTTCGAGACCCGGGTGTAAGTGAGCAGGTCGCTTACCAGCAGTTCCAGCCGCGTAGCGCCGGCTCCCAAGTATTCGAGGAATTCCAGCGCCTGCCCGTCCAGTTTGCTGCTGTAGCGCTGGGTCAGAAGTTCGCTGTAAATTTTGACGCTGCGCAGCGGCTCCTGAAGATCGTGGCTCACGGAAAAAGCGAACTGCTCAAGATCCTGATTCGCGCGACGGATTTCGGCCTCGGCGCGCTGGCGCTCCGTAATGTCCCGGGCGATTTTAGAGGCGCCGACAATTTGGCCCTGCTCGTCCCTCACCGGAGAAATGGTCAGCGAGATATCCAGCAGCGTACCGTCTTTCCTGCGGCGGAGCGTCTCAAAATGATCGACACGCTCGCCAGCCTTCAGCCGGGCGATGATTTGCGGCTCTTCATCCTGGCGATCCGGAGGAATCAGCAGGGTGACCGGCTTGCCGATAATCTCCTCGGCGGTGTAGCCGAACAGCCGCTCCGCGCTCTTGTTCCAGCTGGTGATTGTCCCGTTCAAATCCTTGCTGACGATCGCATCGTCCGAAGAATCGACAATCGCGCTGAGCAAGCGGGACTCGCGCTGGGCCGTCCTTTGAGCGAGCTTCCGGCCCGTGATATCCACCAGCAGGTTGATCCCGCCAGTGATTCTCCCTTCCGCATCGCGCAAGACCGCAGGATAGGGTGTAAACCAGAAGCGGCTCCCGTCCGGCCGTTCCGCGAGGCATTCGGTCCCTTCAGCGATATCACCGCCTTGGAGCGCGATGGCCATGGGGCATTGGTGGTGAGGCAAGGGGCTGCCGTCCGCCTGGAAGATTTTCCAGGTGACGCACCACTGGTCGACTCCGAGTTGCGGCGTGCGGCCGGAGAGCTTGGTCGCGGCGGCGTTAAAGTACGTCAGTCGGCCTTCCGCATCGGTAATATATAGCGCTATAGGAAGGGCGTCGAGAATTTCGCGGCCCACGCGGTCGAGTCCATGGCCGAGGTCCACAATGGCCCGTAACCCCTGTGCCGTCATAATTGGCCTCCCGCTTTTCCGTGGCCAAGCGGTGTTTGACGCCCCTCGCCAGTGGAAGGGTTGAGCACGTTGCGTACCACTGCGCCCAGTTGGGACAGTTCTTCGAGCGTCGAGGGCTTGCGGAGGTAAAACATCGCCCGATTCTTCATGGCCTGCTCCTCCCGCAAGGTAGTGGACTCGGCCGTCATCACAATGACCGGCGTCTGCGCATAATGCTCAGTGGAGCGAAGGCGTTTCAGGATGTCCTCGCCATCGTGTTTCGGGAGGTGCATGTCGAGAATAACCAGGTCGACCCGTGGCGTCTTCGGATCTTTGTCGAGACTATCGAGGAGGGTCAAAGCTTGTTCGCCGTCGCGGAGAACGTGCAGCACGCAGTTTATGTCGTGCATGTTTAGCGCTTCGCGCACCAGGGCCACGTCGGCGGGATTGTCTTCGGCTATAAGAATCTCGAACGGCTGGTTCATACATCATCCTTATAGCTGGCAATTTTGCAGTAATTCTTAGGGTTACGTCGAGCGGATCGCCCTAATATATTAGCTCAGGCGTTCAGCATTTTCTTAATCCCCGCTGTCGCTTGGCGAGTCCGTTGCGGATTCTCGATCAGTGCAAACCTCACGTGGCCTTCGCCCATGGGCCCGAAGCCGATACCGGGCGAGACAGCCACCAGCGCGGTCTCCAGCATCAGCTTCGAGAACTCGAGCGAAGTCAGGTGCTTGTGCTTCTCCGGCAGTGGGGCCCACACAAACATGGTCCCCTTGGGAGGCTCCACCGGCCAGCCTGCGTCATGCAGCCCTTTGATCAGGACGTCGCGGCGCTTCTGATACATAGCGCAGATCTTCTTTGTATCCTCTTCACACTCGCGCAGCGCGATAATCGACGCGATCTGGATCGGCTGGAACACGCCATAGTCCAGATAACTTTTGATGCGCGCCAGTGCGCCGATCATCTTCGGGTTGCCCAGGCAAAAGCCCACCCGCCAGCCGGCCATGTTGTAGCTTTTCGACATCGAGAAAATCTCAACGCCGACTTCCTTGGCCCCCTCGACCTGCATCATGCTGGGCGGCTTGTAGCCATCGAAGCCGAGATCGGCGTAGGCGAAATCGTGCACCACCATGGTTCCGTGATGCGCGGCGAGCCGGACAATCTCTTTGAAGAAATCCAGATCCACGCACTGTGTCGTCGGATTGTGCGGGAACGAAATCAGGATCATCTTCGGCGGCTTGGACGACTTCTTGTATAGATCGTTGAGCGACTGAAGGAAATCCGCGGGCGTAGGCATCGCGAGCAGGCAAGCGTGCCCTTCGGCCATGATGACGCCGTACTGATGGATGGGATAGCAGGGGTTCGGCGAGACCACGGCGTCTCCGGGTCCGATCACCGCGAACAGCAGGTGCGCCAGGGCGTCCTTCGCGCCGATGGTGACGATAGCTTCCTTCTCGGAATCGAACGTGACCCCGTAGTTCTTCTCGTAGCGCTTGACGATCTCCTGGCGCAGGTGCGGGATTCCCTTGGACATCGAATAGCGATGATTGCGCTGGTTGCGCGAGGCTTCCACCAGCTTGCTGACGATGGCGCGGGGCGTGGCGCCGTCGGGGTTTCCCATCCCCAAATCCACTACATCGAGCCCTGCCGCGCGTGATTTTGCCTTCATCTCATTGATGACGGCGAACACGTAGGGCGGCAGCTTCTGGATGCGGTAGAACTCCTCGTTTGGGTGCATTAAATCCATTCTACGGCAGCGGCCCGTGCACCCGCCGTGGGATCATGGAATTTGGTCCGCTCGCCGCTGCTCGCCATTTTCCTGATTGTCGCCGTGGACGTCCTCGGTCTGACCATCATGATCCCCCTGCTTCCGTTTTATGCGGAAAAACTGGGCGCGAGCCCCACCGAGGTCGGCTGGCTGATCGGGATTTACGCGGCCTGTCAGTTATTTTCCGGTCCACTGCTGGGCCGGCTATCGGACCACACCGGCCGCAAGCCGCTGCTGCTGGTGAGCCAGGCGGGAACCTTCGTCGGATTCCTGATCACGGCGTTTGCGCCGTCGCTATGGATCTTATTTCTGGCGCGCGCCATCGACGGATGCACCGCCGGGAACCTTTCGCTGGCGCAAGCGTATATATCGGATGTCACGGAGCCGAAGGATCGCGCGAAATCGTTCGGTATTATCGGCATTGCGTTCGGACTCGGCTTCCTGATCGGACCGGCCGTTTCCGGATTGCTCGCCAAGTACGACTATCGTTATCCGATCTTCGCCGCCGCGGCGCTGTCGGCTACCAGCATCCTGACAACCTATCTTCTGCTGCCGGCTGTGCAGCCGGCCGGGGCAGGGAAGGGCATCTCCGGACCTGGCGGTAAGAGGCTGTCTCTGGTCCAATGGGGCGCTTACGCGGTGTATTTCCGGGAACCGGCGCTGGCGGCGAAGCTGTATCAGTTCTTCGCTTTTGCGTTCGCCTTTGCCATGTTCATCGCGGGCATGCCGCTGGTTCTCGAACGCCGGCTGACGTGGGCGGGCAAGCCTTTTGGCCCCGAACAGGTCGGCTACACCTGGGCCTTCGCCGGATTGATGGGGATTTTTTTGCAGGGACCCGCCTTGGGGCGATTGGTGAAGCGCTTCGGAGAACGCGCGTTGAACCGCACGGGATTTATGGGCTACGTGTGCGGATACGCTTTGCTGGGATTCTGCCACTCGATCCCCGTGCTTGCGCTGGCGACGTTTGTCACCTCCATCGGCGGTTTGGTGCGGCCCACCCTCACCAGCCTGATCACGCAGGCGACCCCGCGCGAGGAACAAGGCGTAGTACTGGGATTGACGCAATCGCTCAATTCAGCGGCGCTGATCATTGCGCCTCCTCTGGGTGGATACCTGATCGAACACGGATGGCTCACGGTCTGGGGACTCGTGGCGTCGGCGGTGGCTTTCATCGGCCTGATGCTGGCGTTCGGATCGCCGGACGAGCTGCGCGAAAATCGCCCGGCGGTGAACGCGACCGCTCCCTGATGGCCGCGCGCCTCGACGGTGCGCCACATTTCCAACGGCTTACGCCTAATCGACACTTAGTACCTATCTGCGTCCCCTTGACGCGACGATTTACAAGCAAAGGCAAAACCTATTGAGCCGTATCTCTGTATTCGCGTGTGAATCGCACCCCATCGTTCTCGAGGGGTTGGCCAAAGTGCTGTCCGACCGGGAGGACTTCGATTACGTCGGATCGGCGCCCGCGCTCGGCGATACCTTTGCCGCTCTGCGGGAAAGCCAGCCCGATATCGTGCTGCTGGACCACTCCGCCGGCCTCAAGGCGGTGTTCGAGTTCATCGGCGACGTGAAGAACGTTGCGGTGAGATGTCAGCCGGTTCTGTGGGTCCACGACCTGGCGGACGTGGACTGTTTCCGTGCCTTGCGCTGCGGGGCGCGAGGAATTTTGAAGAAGAGCTTGCCGGTCGCGGCGCTGCTCGAATGCCTTCGTGCGGTGGCTAGCGGAAACGTTTGGATCGAGGGCTCCCCCGATCAGTCTCCTGACGGGGCCGACCGCCGGTCAACCCCGCGCCTCACCCCCCGGGAGAAGCAGATCGTACACCAGATTTGCGAAGGCCAGAAGAATAAGGAAATCGCCGAGGCGCTTTCGATTACGGCCGGAACCGTGAAAGTGCATCTAATGCATATTTTCGAGAAAACCGGTGTAAAAGACCGCTTCGAGCTGGCGATTCAGGGCCGTAAGCTGCTCGGTCTGGATACCTCCGCGGTCCCCCTCACGATCGCCAAATTCGGCCCCGGTTCCGAAGATGGCGCGCTCTCGGCGCTAAAGTACACGCACGTCCAGGGCGAATAACTAGGGAGTGATCCCGACGCAAACCATACCGGCCGCAGCCCCGGCCGTGCGCAACTCCGGCCAATTCGCCATTCCGCTCTATGCCGTGCTGGCCGTGCTGGCATTCTGCGCCTTCTGGATCCTGCTGGGATCGATGGTGGTCTCCGGCGCCCGCCTGCACGACTTCCTGAATCTGTACACCGGGGCTTCTTTGGCGCGCGATGGAAACTTCGCGACGATGCATGCGCCCGAGGTCCAACTCCAGCGCGAGCGGGAATACGCGCCGCAGCTTCCCGAACTGGTTCCCTTCGTCCGCCCGCCGTTCTATGCGCTGCTCCTGACCCCGCTGGCGTGGCTGCCGTTTGGAGCCGCGTTCTGGGCGTGGCTGGGCACCCAAACCGCCGTGCTCGTGGGAACCTGGGCCTGGGCCTTCCGGCGTTGGGGAGCCGACGCGCTGCTTTTCGGCTCGATGTATCTTCCCACCGCATTGGGCATTGCGCACGGCCAGGACTGTGTGTTGATTCTGGCGGTGGTGTTGGGTGTCTACGCCCTCGCACACCGCGAGCAACACTTCTTAAGCGGCCTGATGCTCGGCGCGGGCCTGATCAAGTTCCACCTGTTTCTGTTGTGGCCGGTGGTGCTCCTGATCCAGCGGCGCTGGAGGATGCTGGCGGGAGCCTGCGCGGCGGTCACCGCCGAGTTACTGATATCGCTGCTCTTGGCCGGGCCCAGCGGGATGGTGAAATACGCCGCGCTCCTGCGGATGTCGGACCTGCGCCATTTGAGTCCGTCGCCGGAGTTGATGATCAACGCGCGCAGCATCGCTCTGAATCTGTTTGCGGATAACATCGCCGTCAGCGGATTGTTGACCGCGCTGGCAGTCTTTCTGACCGTAGCCGCCTGCTGGGGCGCACCGCTGTGGCGCGCTGTTTCCGCCGCCAGCGCCGGATCATTACTGGTAGCCCCGCACGTCTACGGGTACGACGCCGGACTTTTACTCGTGGGCCTGTGGCTGACGATGTTCGAGAGCAATACACCCGGGCCTCGCATCCTGGCGACTGTTCTCATTACGCCGCTCCCAATGCTGCTGGCCCTGGCCGGATCGCCGTGGTCTGCGGCCGCGCCGCTCGCGCTGCTGGCGTTTCTCGCCAGTCTGGCGTGGATGAGCCGATCGGTCACGCTACAAAAGACGCAGGAGAGCATCGCATGACGCCCCCGCAAACGCTTACTGGCATCCGTCCCTCCGTGCCGCGGATGGAAACGGTTCTCGCCAGCCGCTGGGCGCGCTTGCTGATCCCGTCATTATCCGACCTGTTCTTCCTCGCGGTTCTGGTCTGGCTGTTCATGAGCTCGGGCGCCGCGGGCTGGCAGGGTTTGTTAGCGGACGCCGACGTCGGCTGGCACATCCGGACGGGCGATTACATTCTGGATCACCATGCCGTGCCGTACCACGACCTGTACTCGTTTTCGAAACCGGGCGCCACCTGGTACGCCTGGGAGTGGCTCACCGATGTGCTCGACAGCGGCTTGCACCGGGTCGCCGGACTCAAGGGAATCGTACTGTTCGCCGCCGTCCTGATCGCGCTCTTCTCGGTGACGCTGGTCCGCCGGATGATCGCCCGCCAGGTGCATCCGTTCGTGGCGCTGGGCATCGCCCTCCTCGGCGTGGGCGGAGCCAGCATCCATTTTCTGGCGCGTCCGCACCTGCTGACCTTGCTGCTGCTCTCGATTTCGGTGTGGATGATCGAAGAGGACCGTAAGCGTCCCAGCTCATGGATCTGGTGGCTGGTCCCGCTGACCGTGGTCTGGACCAACCTGCACGGAGGGTTCCTTGCCCTTATCGTGGTGCTAGGTCTGGCGACCGTGGGAACCGGCATTGAGGCCTGGTTCAACTTCCAGGGGACCATTCGCGATGCCCTGCGTTATGCCAAGCTCACCCTGGCGTGCGCGGCCGCCTCGCTGGTGAATCCCTACGGCTGGAACCTCCACCGGCACGTGCTCGAATACCTGCGCTCGGATTGGATCCGCAACGTGATTCAGGAATTCCAGTCTCCCGTGTTCCGCTCGGAGAATATGCTTCAGTTCGAAGCTCTGCTGCTGATCGGACTGATCGTCGCGGGGGCGCAGTTCCGGCGCTGGAAAATTGTGGAAGGACTCTGGATCGTGGTCTGGGCGCATATGGCGCTGGGCAGCGTGCGCCACGCACCGGTCTTTATCGCGGTGACCGCGCCGCTGATCGCCTCGCAGTTGAGCGACTGGTGGAATCAATGGACCGCGCACGTCAAGAAAAGCTCGATTCCCGGGATTCTGAACCTGATGGGGGCCGATGCACTCAAGGGCTTCACGCGAACCAGCGTCTGGCCTGCCGCGGCGGTCGTCGTGTTGGCTCTCATGGGTCCTCCCATTAAGTGGCCTCAGGACTTCCCCGAATTCGTGTTTCCGGTGACGATCGTGCGCGCCCACAGCGATCTCATCCTGCAATCCCGCGTGCTGACCACGGACCAGTGGGCCGACTATCTGATCTACGTCAATCCGGCGCAGAAGGTGTTCATGGACGGCCGCAGCGATTTCTACGGACCGGAGGTCGGTAACGATTACCTCCGTATCACGAGCGGGGCCTGGGACTGGCGGAAATTGATGAGCAAATACGGTTTCAACCTGGCCCTGCTGCCGGTCGATTCGGCGCTGACGCAAATCCTGAAAATGGCTCCCGACTGGCGCGTGATCCAGGACGACGGTAAGCGAATCCTCTTAGTTCGTAACCCTTCGTAAGTAACCCGTTCGGGCCAAGATCCCGCGAAACCAACGTTCTACGCACTATAGGCCGGTTGGCAGGTGGGGGCTAATGAAAAGCCCCGACTCCGCCGAATGAGTATCCAGTAGGAGCGACAAGCGGAAATGGCGGAGAAGGGTGCGGAGGGGCGGAGTGCCGGTATAGATCGACGTCTACGCTCGACGCGGATTCCTCGGATCCCGATGGAGTGGATGGATCCGATGAGTTGGCGGCTTCCGTCGGGGAAAGACCTGGCGGAGTTCGCGCTGCAGTCGGGTTTTCTCGCGCCGATGATGCTGGAGCGCCCGAATTTGAAGCGCCGCAAGGCGCCTGTGCCGGCTCCGGTGAGCCCGGTGGTGGTGGAAAGAAAAGCGGGGGAGGTGCCGGAGCATTCCGGCAGCTTTCGAGGGATCTAGTGAACGTTCAAGTGTGGATCGCAATTCTGGTGGGACTGGCGGCGATGATCGATGATCTCAAGCGCCGGCAGATCGCCAATTGGATCCCGCTCTGTGCCTTGGCCGCCGGTTTCGGCTGGCAGATCGGACAGAGCGGACTGAACGGTTTGTTGTACGCGGTCATCGGAACGGTGACCGGTTTTTCCGTGTTCCTGATTTTTTATCTG
>Ga0070713_100002378_pt1 | contig 12258 bp, 13 predicted proteins | sample LARL82metaG_FD_65465 | JGI IMG/M metagenome (GOLD analysis project Ga0070713, IMG submission 65465) | Corn, switchgrass and miscanthus rhizosphere microbial communities from Kellogg Biological Station, Michigan, USA - LAR L8-2 metaG | ecosystem: Host-associated > Plants > Roots > Rhizosphere ... | reverse complement strand
ACGGAGTCGCTCGATGATGGAAGTTGTTGATTGTCCCGCGGTGAGCGGCACGATGGAAACCTCTCCGCCCCATTCCCGGACCTGCCCGGCGCCGACCACGGTCTCCACGGTGTAATCGCCGCCCTTCACCAGGAGATCCGGCCGGAGATGCAGGATCAGCTCGAGCGGGGTGTCCTCCTCGAAGGGAACGACGACGTCGACCATGCCTAACGCGGCAAGCACATAGCACCGCTCGGCAAGCGTCCGAACCGGCCGGGTCGGGCCTTTCAGTCGCCGCACCGAGTCGTCGCTATTGAGTCCGACGACGAGGGCGTCGCCCTGTTTCCTGGCGGCAAGGAGCACGTCCACGTGTCCCGGATGGATCAGGTCGAAGACACCATTCGTAAATACTAAACGCCCACGCTGCGCGGCTCGCCAGGCCGCGGCGCTTCGCCAATCCATGATTTTCGCCAGCGGATCGAGGGCCGAGGAGATCAAATGGGCCCTCGAGCACGCGGATAGAACCGGAGATCGCGCGCGAAGAGCGGGAATTCGACTCGCTCCGAGTACTCGGCGCTCACCGAGATGGCATCGCTCGATCGATTGACCGTGATATCGGTCGCCTCCTCGGGAAGCCCCAGCGAGTCGGCATATGCCGCCAGGTGAACCTTGATTCGATCGTCGGAGATCTGTCTCGCGAATCGGACTTCTTGCTGCATCGCATCCTGGAACTCGTAGTAGCGCCAGTAGGCCTCTCCGATATTAACACCAAAGTAAAGGACAACAGCAACGATGAGCAGCGCGAACAGGCACCCGAGAGAGCTCCGTCCGCGCGGCGCTACCACTGTGACTGTGCTCCTTCGACGATATCGTTCACGATCTTGTCGATCGCTCTCTGCCGACCGACGGCTTCCGCGCGCTCGTCGTAGTCGCCTTCGCCACGCATTCCCTTGCGCTGGAAGAGAACGCGACTGTTGTCCTGCTCGACAATCTCGACGTCGATCGTCAGCTGCAGGCGGCGCCTGGCTGTCACGGCCTGCGAGGGATTCGCGCTCACCGCCACCGGCACGTCCACATCGTAGGTGACGATCGTGCCGCGAACGACGGCATCCGCGTGATTCTCGGACGCGTCGCGGACGCCAAGCCGGCGCTGCAACTCGCGACGCATCGCATCGAGCAGCTCGCGTTGCACCTCCGGCGAAGTCGTCTGGTTCTCGAACGGCATCACCGCCATGGTGCGTATATTCGACGGCAATCCTCCGCCGGCGAAACCGTAATGAATGCCGAGGCAGCCGGCGAGCGCCAGCAGGAAGATTAGAAAACTAGAACGGCCCCCAAATCGCAGCATCGAATGCCGGAACCTCCTGAACGCGCTTGATGGTGAGCAGCAGGGCGCGCCGGGCTTCCTCGCTCCGGTAGTGGACGGTCGCGCCGTCTCGTTCGACCCACTCGACGATGCGGCCGTTGCGAACACGCTCGAGACGGACGAGCGAGTCGTGGCGAAAGGTAAGACGCCAACTTGGTGGTCTCCCAATGTCGATGCGAAAAAGCTCGCCGTCAACGCGCGCCGTCGTGTCGTGTTCGGCCGGCACCGCCACTCGGCCGAGTGCCGCCCACAGCATTGGTGGCGGAGGAATGAACCGGCGCGGCATGCCGCGACCCGGTATGTGCAGTGAATCACCTATGAGAACGGCTGCGCCGTTTCCGAAACCGCCGGCCAAAAACAAGTCGAGCCGTGCGCTATCCGGTCCGGCAATCCGCGCCACGCCTTCCCCCCGCCCGCTGAGCTCCCGATCGTCGAGCTCCCAATCAAAAACAAGCTGGCGATGGCCGGGCGGCAACTCCGATCTTGGAAGCACTGCTGGGGTAGGCGCGCCAGTGAGCGCGCCCAGCTTCGGAACGCATGCGACGACCGTGGCCGCCGTGAGTAGGAACAGGAGACGTGCAGGGACAGAAGTGGTCATCTCACGCGAGCAGTTGGCGAAGCTCGGCCGGAAGCGCGGTCGGTCTGCCGGACCGATCGAGTGACACCAGAGTCGTTCGCGCCGAGACGAGTCGCTGGTTGGTCGCGGCATTGGAGATCACATAGTCGAACGAGATCATGCGCGAGCGCACCTGCGCAATACTCGTCCGAACGCGAATGAGATCGTCATATCGAGCCGCGGCGTGAAAGCGTGCCGAGAGCTCGGACACCGCCAACGACACTCCGCTCTTTTCCATTTCCGCGTAGCTTACTCCGAGTCGGCGAATGAAGTCCGTGCGCCCCATCTCACACCAGATGAGATAATTCGCGTGATACACCACGCCCATTTGATCGGTTTCGGCGTAACGCACCCGCAACTCGATCTCGCGAGTCGAGGTTGGGAGCGCTTCTGACGTATCGCTCGACATGATGCTGGGTTGACGCGAAGGTTCGATTCGCCCCTGGGCTTGGTAAAGCTACATACGGCCGACTAGAATGAGCGCGTGCTTTCCGCGCCCTGCTACGTCATCTCCGATCTGCACCTTGGCTTCGCGAAGCCAACGGTGGAAGGGGACGTATTGCGCTTCCTGCGTCATCTGCCCGGACGCGCCGGCTCGCTCATCATCAACGGTGACCTGTTCGAGTTCTGGTTCGAATGGCGAAGCGTAATTCCCCGATCGAGCTTTCGCGTCCTCGCGGCGCTCGCAGACCTTCGCGAAGCCGGTGTCGACATTCTGATGATCGCGGGCAATCACGATTGCTGGGGCGGCGAGGTGCTGCGCAAGGACGTCGGAATCGACTACCACGTCGGCGTCTGGGAAGGGCCGATCGCGGGCTGGCAGGGGCGCATCGAGCACGGCGATGGCCTTCGCAAACGCGAAGATCGCCGATATCGGCTGCTGCGCAGCGTACTACGTCATCCATGGTCCATCGGCGCATTCCGCTGGCTGCATCCCGATCTCGGCACTCGGCTCGCCACGCACAGCTCGCATGCGAGTCGCAGCTACGGAGCCCGCGATCAGGGCCGCGGTCTCGCACGCATTGCTTCCGACTTGCTCGCCTCGCGCCGCGATCTGGAATTGCTGATCTACGGCCACTCGCATGTGGCCACGCTCGTCCGGATGCCCACGGGCGCCGTTTACGCGAACGCTGGGTCGTGGCTGGACGCGCCGACCTTCCTCCGTCTGACCCAGGAACGAATCGAGCTGCGACAGTGGGATGGCTCAGCCGAGGGTCTTCACCTCGACGCTCTCGATCGCGTCTCCGAGAAAGCGCTGACCTAGCTGCAGAAACATCAGCGGATCGTCCGACGCGATGAAGCGGTAGCGTGGATCCGCGTCGACGCTTGCCGTTAGGCGATCGTCGCGCAGCACGACGGCGGTTTCGCGTGCGGTCTCTTCGGCACTGTCGATGAGAGTGACCTCGTCTCCAAGCACTTCGGCGAGGACGTGCTTGAGCAGCGGATAATGCGTGCATCCCAGGACCAGTGCGTCGACTTGCTCGCGCAGGATCGGCTCGAGATACTCGCGTGCGACGAGCCGGGTCGCCTCGTGATCGATCCAGCCCTCCTCGACGAGCGGCACGAAGAGTGGACAGGCCCGCGCGGTAATGCGCAGCGAGGGCTCCAGCGTCCGCAGTGCGCGCTCGTACGCGCCCGACTTGATGGTACCCGCGGTGCCGATGACGCCGACATGTCCATTTCGCGTTGCCCGCACCGCCGCACGTGCCCCCGGCTCGATGACCCCGATGACTGGAATCGTTAGGCTCTCGCGGAGCGCGGGGAGCGCGTGCGCCGTCGCGGTGTTGCACGCAACGACGAGCGTCTTGATGCCCTGCTCCACCAGGAGTGATGCGATCTCAAGACTGTAACGACGAACCGTCTCGGGACTTTTTGGACCGTAGGGAACGCGGGCCGTGTCGCCGAAGTAGGTGATGCTCTCGTGAGGCAGCTGCTGCATCACGGCGTGCGCGACCGTCAGCCCACCGATACCCGAGTCGAAAACGCCAATCGGGGAGGCGCCCGTTACCACGTCAGCTTCGCACCAACGGAAGCGCCCTGCGGCGTCACGCGCACCTGAAGTTGCGCGGGCAGCTCCCACAGATTCGCGGCGACGAAGGCGTCCGCACCCGAGAAGAGATGATTGGCGATGAGAAATGCCGCCCAATCCTCTACCTGACTCTGGCGAGTGTGGACGTACGCCGCGTCGAAGCGCCGGGGCACCGTCGCGGTGGCCGAGTCTCCGGATGAGTTGACGTACGAAACAACAACCACGCTGTCGCCGCTCATCCGCCGGGCCTCACCAACGCTGGCCGCTGACTGACGAATCATGGCGATGGCCATGCCCTCGATGAGCAGCATTATGGCGGCGGCTTTCTGGCGGCCGAGAATCGCCTGTCCTGATCCCGGGAGTATCGCCGAGTACAGGAACGCACGGGGTGGGCTGATCGGCGGCTTCACGGTGTCGGCCGGGACGACCACGCTGTCTGCTTTCGGCTTGGGAATCGGACGGCGCCGTACGCGCGTCGAGTCGGGCCGCTGTGCCGAGGCAACCGACGTCACCAGCAGCAGAAGCGTGAATGTCCGTGTAAAGACTCGCATGACGTGGATGAAAGTGGCGCTAGCGCGGAAGATAACATCCTTCAGGCGTTGATATCGGCCCGCTTCCGGCCTGTCTTGCGCTTCCGGGGACGGCCGGTCTTCGCCCGGACTCGGCTCGCCCCGCGCCAGAGTTCGAGTGTGCTCGGGTCGTCCAGATACGCCTGGACCATCCTGGTGTCCAGCACATCGAATGCACGCCGCAGCCGGGCCATCTCTTCCTTCACATCCGCTGTCGCCCGCGTGTATTTCGCTCTGCCGACGCCCTTGTCGACGCCCGCGGCCCCCTCGAGATCGCGCACCGCTCCATCAAAACTGTTGAGAAAGTTCTCATCGTAATTGCGCTCGTCGATGAACTCCTTCTCATGGTCTTCGGCGACGCGACGTACGCGCTTCGTCGCTTCGAGATGCTTTTCGGGAGCGTCCTTGATGCGCGGCAATTTGAGGCTTTCCCGGATGCCTGGGAGTCCCGCGAGCATCTCGATGCCGTCCGCGGCAATCGGGCCGAGGTGCTTCCGGAGAAGGATTGTCTTGGCACGCGTGACGGAGTATCGAGGTGTTTTCCGGAAGGCCTTGGCGCGAATCTGGTCCTGGCCCGCGACACGCGCGGACTCTACTGCTTCTTCGAGCCGCTTTGCAGCCTCATTCACCCGCGGCGGCGGGCGTTTCAGATTCCTCGCGAAGCCGACGCCTGACTCCGCGGCGTCTATCAAACGGAACTGTCGATTTTTCATGGCACACCGGTTTGGAATGGGAGAAAGGCCGGGGCCACAGCAACAGAGCCTGCGATGGCGCGGTTAGCATAACGCCAGATTGGCCGGGCCGCCATCACCGAATGACATCGGGCACGCGCCAATTACCACGGGCACGCGTCGCTGCCCATGGGCTCGCGGCGATGACGCTCGGTATCGCCCCGATGCCAGAGGCACTGCAACCGCGCGTCGTTTAGCGCCGACGCGTGGCGACGCTGTGGATTCAGGATGCAGGTTGCTGTCGAACACTCGCCCCGGAGCCGTGAGCAGCCACCAGCGCGCTGGTGCGGAATACCGTTAGGCCACTCTCGATACAAGTGAGCCGTCATGCGAGGCGGGGCAGTCATCGTCAGGCGGCGTGCATCTCGCACGGAAGACGCCGCGTGGATTAGCGGACGGATTGGCGCCTCACGCAATGACATGAGGCACGCGCGATGATGATCGAGCTCGGTCAAATCGACAACGCCCGCGCGAATAGAAAACGCTACTGTCGCCGCTGACCGCGAGATTCGGCTCGATATCTTCACTGCAAAGTGGCGTTCATTACCGGCAAAGTGCTCCTCGCGAGGGCGATCTATTCATCCGCGTGAACTATCTGCCGCTCTGTATTAATGAAGTGCGTCCATTGGAGGCAAAACAGACCGTCCGGCGCGGCCAACAGCCCTTTTGAGGAGAAGTTGCATCAGGACACGCCGACGAACGCCGAGGCGTCGCGAGCAAAGTTTGCGAGGAGGCGACGCTACTCCCGAGTCTCCCCGAAAAAGACTCGCCGATCGGCGAAAAAACTCATCGTCGCCGGAGAAAACTCGAGCCCCACCAAACAAAACTGGTCGCAGACGACCGCCAAGTGTCGCGCGTCGCACGAGAGCTGCCGGAACTTCGCGACAAAGGCGCGAGCGAATTGACGATTCTCTTCGGCTGCTGCAGCGAACGATTCAACAGCGCAACAGAACCGTCGGGCACGCCAAAGATTCTACAGCGCCCTGTAACACGATGAGGTGGCGAAGCGTCGAAACGCTCGTTCAGGAAACTCTAATTCCCCGGCCGGCCATGCGAACTCTCCGGCTCTGCCTAAATCGCGCAGACCGCGCGAGCGTTCGTTTGTCCGAGCTGACGAAAATCTGCGTTTCGTAGCGTCTGCTCAACGGAGGCCGACCAAAAGCCTGCGCCGTCAAGGTCGAATACCGCGGCGGGCTAATCGATCGACAATGTCGCTCGGCGAGAGGATGGAGTCGTTGGCCCACTCACCCCGGTGCAGCAGCAGCCGCACTAGCGCCCGCAACCTGGCTCTGCTTGCGCTTGCATCCGATGAGTGTAACCCATGGAACGACGCTCGGCGGAGTTGAGAATGTCTCTCCTCGTGGGGCTGATTGCTCCGACGTTCCTTGGGATTGCCTCGCCAGGAGCGGCGAACAGTAGCGCGGACACGACCACGACACTCGTCGGCCGAGTCGTTGATGCCCACCGACAGTCATCCGGCGAGTTCACTTCGGGCGCCAGCCCCTGCGCGGTCATCGCCGTCTGGCGCAAACGATGAGCAGTTACGAGACCTCTTTCATCTTGGCAATACGGTCGCCGGCAGAAACGCACTAGGGCGTCAAAAGCTGCAAGCGAGAGACGGAGGCACCCCCAGGAGGCGCGCCGCGTACCGACGCGCGGGGTGATCCAACCGCGATCGGAGTCGATCGCTGAATCGTCGTGCCATCGCCAAGCTGGCCTTGTGAGTTGGCACCCCAGCAGTAGGCCAGCAAGTCCATTGTCGCCCCGCAGCTGAACATCTCGCCCGGCGAATTGCCACCAGGCTGCACCATTTTGAATTTCTTCCCCGTTGCTACACCGGAAAGACTCGAGGCGACCGGGATCGGCACCCCGTTTACCAAACACTCATCCGGTGCTCCGCTGACGGCGCCATTGCCGAGCTCTCCGTCATAGTTGCACCCGCCGCAGTAGCCATCACCAAAGGTTGAAACCGCGCAGCTGTGGGTGTCGCCCATGTCCAACCTCGCCCAGTTCACGCCTTGCAAGAACGGCACTGGCCCGGCGAGCGTCGTATCGCCGAGACAATACGCCGCGGCGCTCGCCAGAAGCCCGCATACATATCGTCCCGCGGAGAGCGAGGCGAACTTCAACTTGCCATTCACCTGCCTAGGCACCAGTCCGTACCCCTGCCCCCAGCAATATGCCGTGCCGTTGGTCGTCAGGGCGCAGGTCGTGAAGTAGCCGGCGGCGATCGTTTGAAAGGTGAGGCCGCCCGCGACTGGCGTCGGGACCAGTCGCTGTTCGGCGGTCCCGTCGCCGAGCCTTCCGCTGTCGCCGGCCGCAGTGGATGATCCCCAGCAGTAGGCCGCACCCTGCGTCGTTAGGCCACACGTATGTGCGTATCCGGCGCTGATCTCGGCGAACTTGAGACCACCCGCAACGGGAGCCGGCGGCGAGAACGCACTGACCGCGCCATTCCCGAGCTGGCCATAAATGTTCCATCCCCAGCAATACGCATCCGCGTTCCGCGTGATCCCGCACGTGTGCGACGCGCGCGCGCTCAGCGAGGTGAAGTTGAGCCCGCCCATGACCGGAGATGGGCGCGTGTTGCATGGAACATTATTGGGACAGATCTCGGTGCTGGATGCGGCGAGCTGGCCGAGGCCGTCGCCGCCCCAGCAGTAGGCAGTGCCGGCGTTGGTGAGAGCGCAGGCATGAAAGAAGCCGCTCACCACCGAATAGACGCCGCCGATGAGCGAACGTGGATTCACCACGAGCTCGAATGGTGTCTCCTGGTGGCGGTCGAGGGCCACGCCGTTCACGAGCAGGAAATACTCGCCGGTGGGCGCGGTCAGATCGGTAGTGGTAATGAGCCTGAAGGTGTCGGTCCCTTGAGGCTCGAACCGTGCCGTTACGCCCTGTGGCAGCGTACTTATCGCAGGTGTCACCGCTGCGGTGTAATTCATCCGCGTGAACGTCACGATCGCGGCGCTCGAGTCTCCCTGGGCGATTGCCATCATGTAAGGGGAGACGGTCACGTAGAAACCGCCGGGTGGTGGCGTCGGCCCCGAGTCGCCGCAAGCCCCACCGATAACGATGAGAAGGACGAATGTGACGACTCGGCCGGTCATGGCGAACAACCGCAAGCCGCGCACATTCTCCTCCCGCTTGCGCCTAACGCGGCGCTCGGATCGCGATTGCCCGAAGCGTCGGTGCATCCACGAGGATGCGACTTGGTGATTGCCGGCGCAAGCGTGAGTGACTCGCGCAAGGAGACTCGGCGCGCGCCACGTCAGCACCCCAGGGACAGGACAAATTGGCACACTAACGCAACACCTAACGAGAAAATGGCTCCCCAAAAATGAAGCAGCCAAAATCGCGTAAGTCGTTGTGGCGGGAGTGTATGGGAATCGAACCCACCCGACCCGACATCGTCAGGTCACACTGGTTTTGAAGACCAGGGAAGCCACCAGACTCCATCCACCCCCAGACTATACAACAGCCACACCATAGTCCGACGCCGGCGTCACTTCGCCGATTTCGACAGCGCCTGGAACGCGCGAAAGATACTCGCCCAACTGCGCCGGGGAGATACTCACGAGCAACCCGCCGGAAGTCTGCGGATCGATGAGGACCGCACGGTCGACTTCACTCGCGCTCCCCCAATCGACGAGGCTGTGCAGGTATTCATCGTTCCGCTCGGCGCCGCCGGTGCGAATCCCCGCGGCCCACGCCTCGCGCGCGCCGTCGAAAACCGGTACCTGATCGACGGCGATGCGTAAGGTCTTCTTGCTCGCGCGCGCGATGTGATTCGCATGCCCGAGCAGGCCGAAGCCCGTGATGTCGGTGGCACACCCAACGCCGAGGGCGAGCGCGGCCCGACTCGCGACAGCATTTAGTGTCGTCATCGAGCGAATCAGCCGCTCGTGTTGCTCCCTCGTTATGCGATTCTGCTTCGTCGCCGTCGCGAGTATGCCCGTGCCGAGTGGCTTCGTGAGCAGCAGACGGTCACCCGCCTTCGCCCCGGCGTTCGTGAGCAGGCGCTTCGGATCGGCGCGACCGGTGACGGAGAGTCCATACTTGAGCTCTTCGTCGATGATCGTGTGTCCACCGACGATGAATGCTCCGGCCTCGTGAACCTTGTCCTGGCCGCCGCGCAGAATTTCCGTCAGCACCTCCAGCGGCAGCTTCCCCGTGGGAAAGCCAACGATATTCATCGCGGTGAGCGGCTCCCCGCCCATCGCATAGACGTCGGAGAGCGCGTTCGCAGCGGCGACCTGCCCGAAGGTGTACGGGTCGTCAACGATCGGGGCGAAGAAATCGACCGTCTGTACGAGGGCGAGATCGTCGGACACGACAAAGACCCCGGCGTCATCGAAGGTCTCGCGACCAACGATCAGACGGGGATCGGTCCGGTGCGGAAGCGCCGCAAGTGCCTTCGAGAGGTCTCCCGGACCCAACTTGGCGGCTCAACCGGCGCAGCGCGCGAAGGCCGTAAGCCGAAACAGCTCTTCGCGCGAGGGATTCGTCGTCACTGAGAAAGGACTAGGGAGCGATCGTGCCGGCGGCGTCGCCGCGAACGATGTTGGCTAAAGCATGTTCGTTAGGTGCGTTCGTTAGGCGCGCTTCGACAACGCCGCGATGGCGTCGATCTCGACAAGCACGCCACGTGGCAGCGCCGACACCTGTACGGTCGATCGTGCCGGGCGTGCCGAGCCGAGGGCGCGGGCGTAGACTTCGTTGACCCGTGGAAAGTCGTTCATGTCGTGCAGGTACACCGTGGTCTTCACCACATCGCTCCACGAGGCGCCCGACTCGTCGAGGATCGCTTTCAGGTTCGCAAGAACGCGCTCCGCCTGGGCGACGACATCGCCGGGCACGATCTGTCCGGACGCCGGATCGAGCGCGATCTGACCGGCCGTGAAGAGAAATCCGTTGGCGATGATGGCCTGCGAGTAGGGACCGATCGCCGCGGGGGCGCGTTCCGTCTGGACTTGCGTTAGGCTCACGAGAGATCTCCGTCGCTTGGATGCCCGAGGCCGCGCGGTACGCGGCACGTGCTGATGATATCCTGCCCGGGAGCCTCAAAGAAGTGCGGCGAATCAGGACCGCTCGAGGGCGAAGAACCGTCGCGCGTTCTGCGTGACCAGCGCGCCCGTAGCCTCCGGAGACGTTTGCCGCGCAACGGCGAGACGATGCACCGTGTGAGCGACCCACGACGGCTCGTTTCGCTTGCCGCGATTGGGTACGGGCGCCAGGTACGGTGCATCGGACTCGGCGAGCAGGCGATCGTCTGGAACGAGCCGCAGCAGCTCGTCGTCCGCCCATTTCTTGAAGGTGATGATGCCGCTGAACGAGATGTACCAGCCGACGTCGAGGGCAGCCCGCGCAAGATCGTGCGACCCAGTATAGCAGTGCAGCACGCCGACGACACCCTCTCGCCCAGCAGCCTGCACCATGGATCGAGTGTCGTCTTCAGCATCTCTGGTGTGCACGACGACCGGCAGTCGATGACGACGCGCGAGCTCCAGTTGCAGCGCGAACACATCCCGCTGCGTCGAGCGCGGTGAGTTGTCGTAGTGGTAGTCGAGACCACACTCACCGACCGCACGGGCACCCCCGGCCAGTGCACGCTCGAGCAGGGGCAAGTCCCGCTCGCGTTCGAAGGTCGCGGCGTCGTGCGGATGAATACCGGAGGTGAAAAAAACGAAGCCGAGGTGAGCAGCGGCGATGTCCCGACTTCGCGCCGAAGCCGCTAGCGACTCTCCTATGCAGACAACCGCGTGAGCGCCGGCGGCGCGTGCCCGGGCGATGACCTCATCGCGATCCGCATCGAAGGCCGGATCGGCGAGATGCGCGTGGCTGTCGATGAAGCAGAGTGGTCGGTGCACGGCGGTGGGCGTGATCGGCGGTGGAGGGTGAACGGTGATCAGCGGTGAACGGTGGTCGGTGAATGGTGAACGGTAGCTGTCAGCTTACCGATCACCGATCACCGTTCACCGATCACCGTCGATCACCGTTCACCGATCGCCGTTCACCGTTGATCACCGGCCAACGACCGCGCTCTCCTGGCGCGAACGTCGGCGCTCTTCGGCGACGGCGCGCGCCGTGCCCTTCCCTTCTACACCGGTCGCGCGCGGCCATTTGCGCTCGATCCAGAGGAGCAACGCGCCGGCGACGTAGATCGAGCTGAAAGTACCGGTGAAGATACCGAACGCCATGATCCAGGCGAATGGCCGGATCACTTCACCAGCGAAGATGAGCAGCGCGAGCGTCGCGGCGAGCGTCGTCGCGTGGGTCAGCACCGATCGCGGCAACGTCTCGTTGATCGACCGATTCAACACGTCACGCAGCGATTCCTTGCGCTGCTTTCGCAAGTTCTCACGCACGCGATCGAAAATGATGATCGTGTCGTTCAACGAGTAGCCGATGACGGTGAGGATCGCGGCGACGACGGTCAGCGAGACTTCGAGTCGCAGCATGGCGAGGAACGCCAACGTGGTCAGCACGTCGTGCGCGGTCGCGATGGTCGCGGCGAGGCCGAAGCGCCACTCGAACCGAATGGCGAGGTAGATCAGCGTGACGAGAAAGGAAATCAGAACGGCTTCGGTGGCCTTGGTGCGAAGCTCCTGACCGACGCGCGGACCGACGAACTGGCTGGCGCCGACCGTGACCCCGTTTCCATAGTGCTGCTGCAAGGCCGCCTTGATGATCTTCCCCGCCGAATCCGACGCGGCCGTCGTCGCGGCGCCATGCGGCTGCGCGCGCACCGTGTACTCGGTGTCCGATCCGAATTTCGTGATCTCTGAATTCGGGAATCCGGCCTGATCGACGACGCTGCGAATCTCGTCGATATGCGGCGCCTGCCGGAATTGCACCTGCATCAGCGTTCCACCGGTGAACTCGATGCTGTAGTTCACTCCATGGATCGCGAGGAAGCCGAGTCCGATGATGATCCAGGCGATGGTGAGGATTGCCGCCTGCTTCCA
>Ga0070713_100002377_pt1 | contig 12260 bp, 14 predicted proteins | sample LARL82metaG_FD_65465 | JGI IMG/M metagenome (GOLD analysis project Ga0070713, IMG submission 65465) | Corn, switchgrass and miscanthus rhizosphere microbial communities from Kellogg Biological Station, Michigan, USA - LAR L8-2 metaG | ecosystem: Host-associated > Plants > Roots > Rhizosphere ... | reverse complement strand
GTACCGACCCGTCAGATCAGCTCAGACAGTCGAGGGAGGAGGGCCGCGGAATAGAGAGGCTGGTCTGGGAGGTCCGTGCGCTGGTGCCGCAACGTCGGCAGGCGTAACCGGCCAGCGGCGTTCGATGTGAACCGCCTCGAAACGTGCCGGAACGGCCGCCAGAACCTGCTGCGCCTGGTTCGGCGACTCATGGAGCGCCGAGCTGTCCACCCAGACGACGTGCTCGTCGTCATGATCGATTTCAACGTCCAACTGGAAACGGTGTCGATCGGCCCCCTCATCGAGGTGGCTGTGGGCTTCGACGTGGTGCGGGGCGAAGTGGCTGTGCGCGACCGCCGGCTCATGGTCGTGCCCAGGTTCTGGCTCGTGGACGTGCTGCGCCGCTAATGCCGACGCGAACGTCAGGTACGGCGCGACGACCAGCAATGCGGCGGCGCGAGCCACGGAACCAACCACGCTCGCATTATTCAGTGACGGCGCAAGGGCGTCAACCACACGGCGGTCAGCAGGCGGTCTGAGACCGGTCACTGACCGCGCGGGGAAGCCTCTTCTGGCGGGCGCACGGAGACGAACGCGCGATAGAGGAGGAGGTCGTAGACGATCTTGAGCCCGCCGGCGAGAAAGAAGGGCAGGTTGACGAGGGCGGGCGCGGCAAACATGATGCCGACGAAGAGCGGGCTGACGGCTGCGCCGGTCGTTCGCGCCACGCCGGTGATTCCAGCCGCCGCGGATCGCTCGTCCGGGCTCACGACCGCCATGGTGTACGACTGCCGGGTCGGGACGTCCATCTGGCTGATGCTGAACCGGATGAGCAGCATCAGCACGGCCAGCGGCAGAGTTGGCATGAGCGGCACGAGAATCAGCAGCACGTTCGAGGGCAGATGGGTTGCGACCATCGTCTTGATCAGGCCGATGCGCGCGGCCAGCCGCGACGCGAGCAGCGCCGAGAGCCCCGCCAGGATGTTCGCCACGAAGAAAATCCCGCCGAGCGTCTCCGGCTTCAGGCCATAGCGCAGGTAGAACCAGTACGCGGCGAAGCTCTGGATGACGAAACCTCCGCCGAACGCGTCGAGCGCAAACAGCGCCGACAGCTTCGCGACGACAACGCGCGACCTGGTGAGGCCGGACCAGTCGGCCAGCGTGGCGCGTGGCTTCCTGGCGACGTCTGGAGAAGCCTCCGCGGCGCGTGACAACCGCGAAAAGAGCGCGATGAGCATGCCGCCGAGCACCGCGTAGAGGAGGACGACTCCTCGATAGCTCGCGACCGGCGCCCACCCGAGCAGCTGCAATGCGCGCGTCGCGGCGCCGCCGGCCAAAGCTCCGACTGCCGTCGCGAGCGATCCGGCGAGCGTGTACCACGCAAACACGTCGGTCCGTTCCCGATCGGAGACGATGTGCGAAAGGGCGGCTTGCTCGATCGACAGGAATGGACCGACCTCGTTGCCGCTCGGGCTGATCACGCCGACGATCCCGGCGACGAGCAGCAGCCAGAAACTCTTCGTCGCGGCGAACACAAGGCCCGCGGCGATCATCAGGGCCCCGCCGGTGACGAGCATCGTTCGGCGACCGATTCGATCGGCTTGAGTCGTCAGCAGGAGAGAGATGACGGTGTCGCCGGCGAGCGTTAGGGTCAGGAGGGTTCCGGTCTGCCGCTCGCTCAGCCCGATGCCGACGAGGTAGAACACCAGCACGACCGAGAGCGAGCCGTACGCGAAGAGGCGAATGAACCTCGTTGCGAACAGCAGCCGCGCATCGCCGGAGAGGAGCCGGAGTGAGTTCGGCATGAAGATCGCTTATGCTCGGCGGAGCGGGGTTTGGTAGCTCGACAGATGGAGGGGAGTCATGAAGTTGTTCTTACTGGCCGCTGCGTTCTCTCTAGCCGTCGGCTCGGTGGCCGGCGCTCAGGATATCCCGGCTGAGTATCAGCAGGTACTGTCCACGCTCGGAAAGCAAGGCGACTTCAAAGCCAACGTGCTCAAGGTCAACATCCCTCGCAATGACGTCAGCGTCACGGTTGCTAACGTCAAGACGCCGACTCCATTTGGTTTCGGCGGCTGGATCGCGATGACGAAGGGTTCGGGCATGGACGTCATGATGGGCGATCTCGTGCTCACGCAGGACGAAGTCAACCCCGTGATGTCCGCCTTGCTCAACAACGGTCTCGAGGTGACCGCACTGCACAACCATTTCTTCTGGGACGAACCGCGGATGTTCTACATGCACGTCCACGGACACGGGTCGCCGGCCGAATTAGCGCGTAAAGTGAAACCGGCGCTTGACCTGATCGGAAAGAACACGCCGAAGCCGGCTGCGCCACCCGCCGCTTCGATACCCACGACGCTCGATACTGCACGCCTCGCGCAGATTGTAGGCACGCCGGGCGAACAGACCGGCGCTGTTTATAAGATCACAATCGGACGCGAAGACCTGAAGCTGACGGAAATGGGCGCCCCGATCAACTCACGAATGGGATTGAATACGTGGGCTGCTTTCGTGGGGACGAACGAGAACGCCGCGATCGCTGGCGACGTCGCGATGCTCGCTCAGGAAGTGCCGCTTGTTCTTAAAGCGCTTCGCAGCAACGGACTCGACGTCGTCGCGATCCACCACCACATGATCGGCACGAACCCGACGGTCTATTTCCTGCACTACTGGGGGACGGGCCCTGCCGACAAGCTCGCCACCGGATTCAAAGCGGCCGTGTCAGAGCTTGCTAAGCCGTCGCGTACCGCACGTTCGAATTAATCGCCAGGTCGGTCTACGGCTTCTTCTGGCTGGTACCGGACGGAATGGGCTTTCCGTACAGCTCCTGAAGTTTCCGATCCACTTTTTCGAGGAGTGCGGGGTCACCGGGATACCAGTACTGGATGTGGCACGACTCGCACGCCTGATCGAGGTTGTACGAAGCCTCCCACAGCTCGTCGGTCTTCTTCGTCTTGACGATCTCGAGGACTTCCAGCCCGACGTTTCGCAGCGCCTCGATCTTCGCGTTCCACAGCACAGGATCTTTGGCGCGCTTGGCCTCGATCTGCGCGGGCGTCAGCTCGGTCGCATCGGGACCCGTGGTGTTGTCGTTGTTGTCGCCAGCCGGCGCAAACGGACGGGGGACCTTGAGCAGATAGACGCCTTCTGCCAGTGTGACCGCGCCGATTCGCAGCTTCTCCCAGTCTTCCTCGGTCTTCGGCAGTCGCTCGACCGTCCCGTTCTTTGTCTGAACGATCTTCACGGCGTCGAAGATGTTGTCCGACGCGGGGTCGATCATGAAGCGCATCAGCTCCTTGACCGAGACGATGGACTTCATGTCGCCCCACAGCACTTGGGTTGGCGTCGGCACCGCCGAGGCCGGCGGCGTCGCGGGCTTTGCTTGCGAGCACGCGGACAGGCAACTCAGGGCCAGTGTCCCAATCCAAAGACTGGTGGACTTCATGTTCAGCATCTGGGGTTCATTCTACTTTACGTGATCCGGGCCGCTGTCCCTCGCGGTCGCGGTTCTTCACAGCCGAACGCCATAGCGCCGGATGTCACGCGCCTTGACGAGCTGTTTCAGGGCAGCACGAACATCGCGATGTCGAAGACCTAGCTGATTGGCCCCATCCAGGTGGCGCTGAAAGTGTTCTACGATGTCGCGCTATGACTCACGGGGTTAGTTGGGCCGGCATCGCTCTCGGGACTCTGGCGCTGGTGCAGGTCGCGGCCGCGTCCGGGCAGACGCTACCTCAGCCGCCCCCTCCTCCTCCCGCCGTCGTCGGCTTTCTGTCCTTCGCGCAACTGCCCGACGTCATCCGGATTGTCCCCGCTGCGCCCGCATCGGACGACAGCCGATTTGTCGCGGACATGGCCGTGTATCGCGCCACGCGCGCACTCCAGGGCTCGCCGCGATGGACCCTGGCGCAGTCAGACGACGAAGTGACGACGGCCGGCCTGTTCAAGGCGTTTCGCTGTGTCTTGGGAGCGAACGTCACGCCTGACAACGCGCCTCGACTGACGACGCTGGTGAGGCGCGCAAACGCCGACTCCAGCCGCGCGTCGACCGTACTCAAGGAGTTCTACCAGCACAAACGTCCGTTTCAGGTCGTCGACGGCCCGGTCTGTGTCACACCCGAGACAAAGGCCGCGCTGTCACGCAATCCGGACTATCCCTCCGGCCACACGACGGCCAGTTGGGAAACAGGTCTCGTGCTCTCCGCGGTCTTGCCGGAACGCACGACGTCGATTCTCACGCGCGCGCGTGCCTACGGCCAGAGTCGCGTCGTCTGCGGCGTCCACAATTTGAGCGCCGTCGAAGCCGGGTGGATGACGGCCACGGCGGTGTTTGCGGCGCAGCAGGGGTCGGACGAGTTTCATCAGGCGGTCAAAGCGGCGCAGGCGGAGTTCCGAGCGCTGGGCGGAGCGGGTTCAGTCGATCCGGCGGTGTGCGCCGCTGAAGCCGCGTTGATCGCGAAGGATCCATACTGAGGCCATCGACGACAACAGAGAAAAGGCGACGACATGAACACGATTGTGCTGAAGGCGATCAACGAGCAGATCAATTCCGAATTCGAGGCCGCGTACACGTACCTGGCGATGGCCGCGTACTGCGAGACGAAGAAGTTCCTCGGCGCCGCAAAGTGGCTGCGGCTGCAGTATGACGAAGAGCGGCAGCACGCGATGAAGCTGTTCGACTTCGTCCTCGCGCGAAACGGCGTGGTGGAGTTGAAGGCGATCGAACAGCCTCGCGCACAGTTCGACTCGCTGGTGGCGGTGTTCGAGCAGGCGCTGTCGCACGAACAGGGCGTCACCGCCCGGATCAACTCGCTGTACGAGCTGTGTTTCGCGCAGAAGGCCTTCGCCGAGATGACCGAGCTGCAATGGTTTCTCACCGAGCAGGTCGAAGAGGAAAAAATCGCCCGGGAGATCGTGGCCAGGTTCGAACTGGTGAAGAACGACTCGGCGGCGATCCTCGACATGGACCGCGAGCTCGGCGGCCGCTCGAGCCAGACACGGCCCACTGGTCGGTCCGGTACGTAATCGAGCCAACCGAGAATGGCACGGCTGAGCCTGCATGTCCGCCTTCGGGGGACGTCCGGCTAAAGCCGGACGCTACCCTCAGCCGGACGCCACAGTCAGACCTCGGTCACTGACCGGTTACACCACCAGAACTGACCGGTTGAGACACCCCTTATGCCGCCCTGAGGGCAGGTTTTATCGTCCCTATGAGTAAAATACGAGCCATGAAAATTACATCGCCTGTTCTGTTCATCCTGGGCACGGCGCTCGTGGCCGTGGCTTACACATCTGTCGGCGCGCAACTCCCGGCCTCCGTGCTCGCCGGTGTCTACACGGAGGCGCAGGCCAAGCGAGGCGAGAAGGTGTACGCCGACAACTGCGTGACGTGCCACGGGCCGAAACTGCAGGGGACCGACACCGCCGGTCCGACGCTCAGCGGGCCCGACTTCGTCAACGGCTGGAAAGACATGACCGTCGCCGCGCTGTTCTCGAAGATCAGCTCCGACATGCCGTCGAGTGCGCCCGGAACCCTCAAGCCCGAGGAGTACGCCGACGTGCTGTCGTTCGTGCTCAGCTCCAACAAGTATCCGGCCGGCAAAACCGAGCTGCCAACCGATCCCGCGGCGCTCAAGGGCGTGAAGATGGCGGCGGCGCCCAAGTAGATCAAATGAAGCCCGGAGCCTTCGCGCTGTCGGCCACGCTCGCGCTATCGACGATGTCGTCGGTGGCGTGGGCGCACCACAGCGCGGCGGCGACGTACGACGCGTCGCAGACGATTCCGATCACCGGAACCGTCGCGATGTTCGCGTGGAGGAACCCGCACGGTCACCTGTATGTCTGCGTGACCGACGGCCCCTTCAAAGGCAAAGAGTACGTAATTGAATTGAGCAGCCCCGTCGTATTGGAAGAAGTCGGCTGGAGCCGGTCTTCATTCAAAGCGGGCGATCGCGTCACGGTTCACGTGAATCCGTCGCGAAGCGGTGCGGCGATCGGTTTGTGCCGCAACTGTCTCGTGACGGTGAACGGGGTGACGAAACGGCGGACGGTACAGTAGAATTCGTGCGGCAAAAACGCTCGAAAGCTCTGGCAGGAGGACATTTCGTGGCAAGGATCAAGGTGGCCCACTTGGGCCTGATCGGGTTGGCGGCCGCATGGCTCGTCTCCGTCACCGTCGCGGTGGTCGGCGCGCAGGCTCCCAAGAGCGACGCCGCGAAGCTGAAGAATCCGGTGAAGCCGACGGCGGAGTCAATCGCGGCGGGGAAGACGGCATACAACAAATACTGCAAGTTCTGTCATAACGAAGACGGCACTGGTAACGGCGCGCTCGCGCCGAAAGACACGCATCCGCCGAATCTCATCGACGCGAAGTGGGATCACGGGTCCACCGACGGCGAGATCTTCACCAACATCAAGGACGGCATCGGCCCGAAATTCGACATGAAGCCGATGAAAGCCAAGTTGATGGACACGGACATCTGGAACGTCGTCAACTACCTGCGCAGCCTCGCGAAGAAGTAGTCCCAGTAGACCCCTCGGATGCGCGCAGGCTGCTGGATCGTCGCTCTAGGCCTGGCCGCGGCTGTCTCCGCCTGCACGCAGGCGCCACCGCCGGCCGACGTCTTCACTCCCGCTCACTCGAGCACGGCGTCGGCCGTTCAGGACTTCTTCCTGATCCGGCCGGCCGCCACGCAGCCGATTCCGTTTCCGCACAAGACGCACGTCGAGAAGGCGATGCTGAAGTGCACGGAGACGTGCCACGAGTCCGTCGTGAAGGGGCCGAACGCCGGTATCCCGAGCGTCAAGACCTGCATGATCTGCCACGACTCGATCGCGACCGATCGGCCGCTGATCATGAAGATCACGAACGACTACTACAAGAAGGGCATCGACCTGCCCTGGCAGCGCGTCTATGGCTTCACGCCTGAAGTACACGTGCGGTTCAACCACGCGCCGCACATCCGCGCCAGCGTCGATTGCGCGACGTGCCACGGAGACATCGCGCATCAGACCGTGGCCGAGCGCAACGTCAATCACACGATGGGCTTCTGCGTGGACTGCCACAAGGCAAAGAAGGCGTCGAACGACTGCCTCACTTGCCATTTCTAAGGCATAGGGCACAGGGCATAGATGTCGATGGACCGCCGGTCTTTCATCAAGCTCACCGCCGTCACCGGCGGGGCGACGGCGATTGCCGCCTGCACCACCAGCAACCCCGAGAATCAGCTGATTCGTTTCGTCCCCGACGAGGATCTGACGCCGGGGATCGCCGAGATCAAGAACGGCGTGTGTCCGATCTGCCGCGCCGGCTGCGGGACGACCGTTCGCGTGATGCAGGGCGACGCCGAGGTGATCCGCAACGGGCAGCACGGCGTGATGACGATGAGCCTCGCGAAGAAGCTCGAGGGGAATCCGTCGCATCCGATCAGCCAGGGTGCGCTCTGTCCGCGCGGGCAGGCGTCGATCCAGGCGACCTACCATCCCGATCGCCTCATCCAGCCGCTCAAACGTCGCGGCGCGCGCGGCAGCGGGGATTATCAGCCGATCACGTGGGACGCGGCGATCGCCGAGCTCGTCACGCAACTCGACAACATCGCCGGCTCGGGCCCCCAGGGCCTCGCCGTACTCACCAGGCCGGGCGCGAGCTCGCGCCACGACCTCTTCGCGCTGTTCCTGGAGAAATTCGGCGCCCAGGCGCCCATCGCCTACGAGCTGTTCGGCGACGACGTGCTGAGGCGAGCGAGCGCGATCAGTTTCGGCCGGGAGCAGGTGCCGACGTTCGACTTCGCCAACGCGCGCGCGGTGATCTCGTTTGGCGCCGACTTCCTCGGCACCTGGGGTTCCCCGGTGTCGCAGATGGCGGGATACGCGAAGATGCGTGGCGGCCGCCCGGGCATCCGCGGGACGTTGATTCAGGTCGAGCCCCGCATGTCGCTCACCGGCGCGAGCGCTGACGAGTGGGTCGCGATCAAGCCGGGCACCGAAGCGGTTCTCGCGTTCGGGCTGGCCAACGCGCTCGGCGCGAAGGGCCTCGCGCAGTACACGCCTGCCGAAGTCGAGAAGCAGACCGGGGTGAAAGCCGCGCGAGTCGAGCGGCTCGCGGCCATGCTGGCGGAGATGAAGCCGGCGGTCGCGATCATCGCCGGGGCGCCGCTCGCGCAAGTCAACGGTCTGTCGCAGGCGCTCGCCGTCAACGTCTTGAACACGACGCTCGGCGCGATCGGCGCGCCCGGCGGCCTGTCGTTCACGCCGTATGTCGCACCGAAGCGCGGCGCGCGGTCGCTGCAGACGCTCGCCAGTGATGTGTTGTCCGGAAAGGGCACGCCGGTGCAGGCGCTGCTCATCGACGGCGCGAATCCCGTCCACTCCACGCCGCCCGGCTGGAAAGTGAAGGACGCGCTCGCGAAGATCCCCTTCATCGCCAGCTTCGGCAGCTTCGCCGACGACACGAGCGTGATGGCCGATCTCATCCTGCCGGATCACTCGGCGCTCGAGTCGTGGACCGACTCGCGCCCGGAATCCGGTACGACGAAGGCGATCGTGAGCGTAGCGGGTCCGGCGATGAAGCCGCTCCACGACACGCGGGCGACGTCTGACGTGCTCCTCGACGTCGCGAAGAAACTGAAGAAACCGCTCGCCGGCATGCCCGACAGCTTCGACGCCATGCTGCAGGCCTCGGTGGGGGGCGATGAGCCCTGGGGGATCGCGACGAAGCAAGGTTGGGTAGAGGTCAAATCCGGGACTCGGGACTCGGGACTCGGGACTCGATCAGGGAGCCCCGAACCCCGAGGCGCGAGCAAGCCGTTGCCGTTCACGGCCGCGTTCGACGGCGAGCCGGGCCAGTATCCCTTCTACTTCCTGCCCTTCTCGTCGCAAGCGTTTCTCGACGGCTCCACGGCGCACCTGCCCTGGCTGCAGGAGATGCCGGATCCGATGAGCACCGCGATGTGGAGCACGTGGGTCGAGATCAACCCGCAGACGGCGTCGAAGCTCGGGATCGGCGATGCCGACATGGTGGAGATCGCGTCGGCCCACGGATCGATTCACGCGCCGGCCCTGATCTCGCCGGGCATCGCGCCCGACGTCATCGCGATGCCGACAGGACAGGGCCACGAGACGTTCACGCGCTACGCGAGCGGCCGCGGCAGCAACCCGGTGAAGGTGCTCGCGCCGGTCGTGGAGCCCGAAACCGGCGCGTTGGCGTGGGCGGCGACGCGCGTGAAGGTGACGCGTATCGGCGAGCCGAAGGGCGAGCTGATTCGCTACGGCGGCGCGCTGAGAGAGTTCGAGCACCATCGCGGATGACAGATGTAGTGCGGACCTTTAGGTCCGCCGTTAGCGCAGGCCTGAAGGCCTGCACTACACAAGGGATCAAAACAGATGTCTCACCGTTGGGGAATGGTCGTCGACCTGGACACGTGCACGGGCTGTGAGGCCTGCGTTGTCGCATGTCACGCCGAAAACAACATCGCGACGGCGGGGCCCGACGAAGCAGCGCGGGGCCGCGCGATGCACTGGCTGCGGGTCGAGCGTTACTGGGAAGGCGAGTATCCAGAAGCAAAGCTGAAGTTCCGTCCCGTCCTCTGTCAGCAGTGCGACGCGGCGCCGTGCGAGTCGGTCTGTCCGACGTACGCCAGCCATCACACCGACGAAGGCCTCAACGCGCAGGTCTACAACCGCTGCATCGGCACCCGGTACTGCGCCAACGCGTGTCCCTACAACGTCCGCTTCTTCAACTTCTTCAACCCGACGTGGGACAAGCCGCTCAACCTGCAGTTCAACCCCGACGTGTCGGTCCGCGAAGTCGGGGTGATGGAGAAGTGCACGTTCTGCGTTCAGCGCATCAAGGCGGCGGAGATCACCGCCGACGCCGAGAAGCGTGAGCTGAAGGACGGCGAGCTCAAGCCGGCCTGCGCGCAGTCGTGCCCGGCGACCGCCATCGTCTTCGGCGACCTGAACGATCCCGAAAGCAAAGTGTCTCAGTTGTACGGCTCGGGCCGCGGCGAGAAGCTGCTCGAAGAAGTGGGCGCGCAGCCGAAGATCGTGTATCTGAAGCGGCAGGCGACCGCATGAGCGATTACTCGACCACGCTCACGAACGACCTGCTGCGCCCGCTGATCCAGACGTCGTGGCGCTTCTGGCTGCTCGTCGTCCTGCTGCTCGGCGTCGTGTCGCTCGGCATCGGCGCGTTCGCGTACCAGGTGAACCAGGGCATCGGCGTCTGGGGGCTCAACTGGCCGGTGTTCTGGGCGTTCGACATCACGAACTTCGTGTTCTGGATCGGCATCAGCCACGCGGGGACGCTGATCTCCGCGATTCTGCGGCTGGTCAACGCCGAGTGGCGGCGTCCGGTCACGCGCTGCGCGGAAGTCATCACCGTGTTCGCGCTGATGATCGGCGCGATGTTCCCGATCGTGCACCTCGGACGGCCCTGGCTGTTCTTCTGGCTGATGCCGTATCCGACCGAGCGGCAAATCTGGCCGAACTTCCGTTCGCCATTGGTGTGGGACTTCTTCGCGATCTCGACGTATCTCACCGGCAGCTCGCTGTTCCTGTTCCTGCCGACGATTCCCGATTTCGCGCTCGTCCGCGACAAGACGACGGGCTGGCGCCATCGCTTTTACGCGATTCTGGCACTCGGCTGGACCGGCACGACGAAGCAGTGGCACCGGCTCGAGTCGGCGATGCAGATCATGGCGATCGCGATCGTCCCGGTGGCGGTCTCGGTCCACACCATCGTCTCGTTCGACTTCTCGATGGCGCCCGTGCCGATGTGGCACTCGACGATTTTCGGACCGTACTTCGTCGCCGGCGCGATCTTCAGCGGCATCGCCGCGCTCATCATCGCGATGGCCGCGCTCCGCAAGTTCCTGCACCTCGAGAAGTACCTCCACCCGGTGCACTTCGAGAACCTCGGCAAACTGCTCCTGATGATGAGCCTGCTGTGGGGCTACTTCGTCTTCGCCGAGCGGTTGACGACGTGGTACGGTAACGAGCCCTCCGAGATGACCACCTTCTGGCAGACGCAGCGCCTGTCGTTCGCGCCGCTGTACTGGACGATGGTCACCGTGAACTTCATCCTGCCGGTCACGATCCTCTCGTTCAAGAAACTGCGCACGATCACCGGGTGCGTCATCGCATCGTTCGGCGTCGTCCTCGGCATGTGGCTCGAGCGCTTCCTGATCATCGTCCCGACGCTCAGCCACAAGTACCTGTCGTACTCCTGGGGCAGCTACAGGCCGCGGACGCCTGAGATCCTGCTGCTCGTCGCGACGTTTGGCGCGATGGTGCTCTTCTACGTGCTCTTTTCGAAGCTCGTGCCGATCATCTCGATCTGGGAGATGAAGATCGGCCAGCACCCGCAGCTCGCGCACGAACATCAGACGGCCGACGAGGCGTCGACGATGTGGAGGACGCAGCCATGACGGCGATCTACGGACTCTTCGACAGGCCGGACGCGGCTCAACGGGCGTTCACCGGCCTGAAGCGGGCCGGCGTCCCGTCGGCGGACATCACGGTCGTCTCGGGCGAGCCGTTCGAGGCGTTCGAGTTCAGCCATCGCGATCACTCGATGATCCTGTTCCGCCTCGCACTGGCTGGCGGCATCATCGGCTTCGTCTTGGCCGTGCTGCTGACCCGCGGCACCGAGCTCGCGTGGCCGCTCGTCACCGGCGGGATGCCGATCGTCGCGTGGTGGCCCAACCTCGTCATCATCTTCGAGATGACGATGCTTGGCGCGATCGTCACGACGGTGGTCTCGCTGCTCGTGGCGTCGAAGCTGCCGTCTTTCCGGAAGGACCTGTACGACCCGGCGGTATCTGACGGTAAGATTCTCGTCGGCGTGCCGCTGACCGGCGGCCGTTCCGAAGAGAGCGTCCGGCAAGCGCTCGCCGTGGGCGGCCCAGCGGTGGTCAAGACGACTCAGATGTAGCGTCTGGCTTCTGCCGGACGTAGGAGGCATCCATGAAGTTCTTCTCGAGGTGGCTCGTGTTCGGGGTCACCGTGCTGACGATCGCGTGGCTGACGAGCATCGCATTCGCCACCGGCACGACGGTCGAGCCTCGCGTCGCGCCAGGCACGGCGGTACCCATCCACATGAAGACCGTGTTCAAGCAGGCCGCAGCCGCGGCCGCGATGACGGCCAAGCCGCAGATGTCGGAAACCGTGTTCAAGAACATCCAGGTGCTCAAGGGGATTCCGGTCGACGAGTTCATGGGCACGATGGGCGTGTTCACGACGTCGCTGAGCCTCTGCTGCGGCAACTGCCACACGGGCGC
>Ga0070713_100002376_pt1 | contig 12263 bp, 11 predicted proteins | sample LARL82metaG_FD_65465 | JGI IMG/M metagenome (GOLD analysis project Ga0070713, IMG submission 65465) | Corn, switchgrass and miscanthus rhizosphere microbial communities from Kellogg Biological Station, Michigan, USA - LAR L8-2 metaG | ecosystem: Host-associated > Plants > Roots > Rhizosphere ... | reverse complement strand
CAGGAAGTCGAGATTGAGGCCCGGGTAATTTCAGCCACCCGCAGTTTCGCTCGCGATATCGGTACCCAGCTCGGACTTGGTTGGGGCAATGGCCCGACCGCGGTGGGAGGAGCATCTGCGGTTGGAACCTCGCCAATCATCGTCGGGAACACCACGGCGCCTAACTACATAGTGACCGCAGCCGGAAAGGGAGTTCAAATTCCACTATTTTCGAACCTTGCCGCTACCGGTCCGACCAGCGGTCTGAGCCTTGTGAATGCCAGCAATAACTTCCGTATCGACGCCATTCTGACTATGGCCGAATCGCGAGGCTTGCTGAAAATACTTTCTCGGCCGCGTGTGGTTACCCAGAACAACATTCAAGCCGTGGTCAAACAGGGCGTTCGCGTACCAGTCGAGAGCGCGGCTACCTTGGGCGCCCCGGCGACCATTACGTACGTGGACGCATTCCTCAAGCTGACCGTGACCCCACAGATTACGGTCGAAAATACGATTTTCCTGAACGTGGATGTCGAGAACACGACACCCGATTTCGGGCATCAGATTAACGGCAACCCCACCCTTATCACTCAGCAAGCCACCACTCAGGTGTTGGTCACTGACGGCGGAACTGTGGTGATCGGAGGAGTGATCCAAACCAATAACTCGGTCAGCATTGCTCAGGTGCCAGTGCTCGGAAGCATTCCGTGGCTCGGGAATCTGTTCAAGCACCAGACGGTCAACAGCTCGAACGAAGAACTGATCTTCTTTATCACCCCACGGGTGATCGAGACCTAGTTCGTTCGACAAGTTAGCAGCAAGCAGCCGCCGGGACCCTGAGAAACGCCAGGGCCGGCGGATTGTCTTTGTGCGTGGAAATTAAGTCCGCATGAATGGTGAATCGAGGACCGCCGTCCACCGTGGGTGGCGCGACGCACGGTGCGAGAATGAGATAATGGAAGGCAGTGGAACACGCCTGCCCGCGCTGCAATGCCTCTGTGGACGACAGTATTCCTTTTTGTCCTACCTGCGAAGCTTCTCAAATACGCGCAACTGCGAAGCAATATTCTCACCCGCCGATCAAAGTGCTGTCAGAGACGGGTGGCGTTCCGTTATTTTCAGTTGAGCCCGGGCCGGATGTGGATCACGCGCGGGCTGATGGTCACGCCGAAATCCGTTCCGCGCTCTACGCGGGCGTGGTTGGCGCTTTACTCAGCATGATCCATCCATTGGCCATGGCAATGGCTCTGCCGTTCGCGGGCTTTCTCTCGGTCCTGTTCTTCCGGCGTCGCAGTTTGAGCAATGATCCCTCGCCACGAGTGGGCTTCCGCCTGGGAGCACTCAGCGGCTTATTCGGTTTCGGCTTGCTGATGGTGCTTACCGCAGCCGTCACGCTGGCTCGTCACACCGAGGGCGACATTCACGCCGCCGTTATTCAGATGGTTCAACAGGCGCAAGCCCGTAACTCAGATCCTCAAACCAGACAGGCATTTGAGTACTTCATGACCCCGCAAGGGATGGCGTTCATGATGATTTTCGGCTTTGTGATCATGTGCAGCATGTTTGTGCTGCTCTCCGGGATCGGAGGCGCGATTTCTGCCTCGCTACTACGCCGGAAGCGCCCGCCCAAGCCCTAATTCAGCTCTTCCCTGGCTGCCTTGCCCGCAGATGGCCTGCCCAAGTATGATGCTGCGTTCATGACTTCCAATAGCTCCCATCAGCATGGGCTGCGCCAGAAGGCGCAGATCATGGCACCGTCGGAAATCGAGCGCACGCTGGTCCGACTGGTGCACGAAATTATCGAGAAGAACGATGGCGCCAAGGACCTGGGTCTGGTCGGAATCCGCCGGCGGGGGGTGTTTCTGGCACAGCGCATCGGGCAAATGATCTCGCGGATCGAAAAGACGCCGGTGCCAGTAGGTACTCTGGATATTACCTCTTACCGTGACGATCTTTCGCCGCTAGCAAAGCCTGTGGTCCACAAGACTGAAATTGGGTTTCCCATCACCGGCAAGAAGATTGTGCTGGTTGACGACGTTTTATATACCGGCAGGACTACTCGTGCAGCCATGGATGCGCTCTTCCGTCATGGCCGTCCTAAGCAGGTACAGCTTTGCGTTTTGATCGACCGTGGACACCGTGAGCTCCCGATCGACGCTACCTTCGTTGGCCGCAGGGTGCAAACCAGTGACGACGAAAGCATTGAGTTGCTGCTCCGTGAAGTGGATGAGAACGAAAGAGTTCTTCTGATGGAGAAGCAGGACTAGACCACATCATGCCAGCCATTGCACAACCGATCGCGGGCAGAGGCGCAGCGCGCGGGTCGCTGCTGGGTATCGAAGGTGCGTCTACGGCGGAGATCACTAAGCTGCTGCAGCTTGCGCGCAAAATGAATCCGCAGAAGCATCGACCGCTGTTGCGTGGCAAACGCGTTCTGCTGCTGTTCTATGAAGCGTCAACTCGCACGCGTGCGTCATTCGAGATTGCGGCAAAAGCGCTGGGCGCGACCACTACTCTGGTTCTCTCAAGCGGATCCAGTATTGAGAAGGGAGAGTCACTGCTCGACACCGCCTACACGTTGCGTGCAGTGGGCGCCGACGTGATCGTGGTACGCCATCCTAATGCGGGCGCGCCGCACTTGATGGCCAGTCATCTGGATATACCGGTCATCAATGCCGGCGATGGCATGCACGAGCATCCCACGCAAGCGCTGCTCGATGCTTACACAATCCTTCGGCACAAGAAAAAACTTGCGGGCCTGCAAATTGCAATCATTGGCGACATCTATCATAGCCGGGTGGCGCGCTCGGCGATTCATCTGCTGAGCAAGTTCGGGGCGAAGGTGGTGCTTTGCGGGCCGCAGGAACTTTTGCCGGAACTCGCGAGCACGCTGGCGCCGGGGCTGCACATCACCCGCAGTTGCGAGGATGCGGTGCGGGGAGCGGATGCGGTAATGGTGCTGCGGGTGCAGCGAGAACGGCTGGCGGGATTAAAGGTGAACTTGCAGGACTATATTTCGCGCTATCAGATGACCATGGCAAGGTTGCGACTGGCGAAAAATGATGCCCTGCTCGTGCATCCTGGGCCGATCATTCGCGGGTTGGAGTTGACTTGGGAGGTTGCGGATTGTCCGCAATCGGTGATTGTCGAAGAAGTAAGGAACGGGGTCCCGGTGCGCATGGCTGTACTAGCGCGGGCACTGGGCAAGGCGAAGTAGGCCACAGATTGTACGCATGTTCGCGGATTACCGTCAGGGTCAGGAACTCGAGCGGGTTCTGTATCTAAATGAAGCAATCGTCTCAAACCCATAGTCTGCTGATTCAGGGCGGACGTGTCATCGATCCAGCGGCCGGGGTTGACGGGGTAATGGATGTTTTGGCGCGCGACGGGCAGGTAGCGGAAGTTTCTCTTCCCAACAAAATTCGTGCAGGGGCCGATGAAAAATTCGACGCTCGCGGATTAATAGTGGCGCCAGGATTTATCGATCTGCACGTGCATCTTCGCGAGCCAGGCCAGGGATACAAAGAGACCATCGCGTCCGGGACCGCAGCCGCTGCTGCCGGAGGGTTTACGTCCGTATGTTGTATGCCGAACACCACGCCGGTGCTGGACTCTCCGGAGTGGGTGACCTGGCTACGGCAACCTCAGCGCGGAGCGATGGTGAATGTGTTTCCGATCGCGGCGGCCACTCAGGCGGGGAAAGGCGCGGTACTGACCGATTTTCGCGCCCTGCAGCGCACCGGGGCGGTTGCCATCAGCGACGACGGAAAGCCCATTTTGAGTGAAACCACCATGCGTGAGGCGATGCGCGCGTCGGCCGAGATAAATTTCCCGGTTGTGCAGCATGCGGAAGATACGCGGCTTACGCAGGGTTGTTCGATGAACGAAAGCGAAAGCTCCTTCCGGCTGGGCTTGCGCGGGATGACTGACATGGCCGAGGCAGCGATCGTGGACCGCGACGTCCAGCTCGCGCAACAGTTCAACGGCGCACGCCTCCACGTGGCGCATGTGTCCACCGCAGAAGCGTTGAAGTCTGTACGACGAGGCAAACGCAACCGCGCTCGCGTGACTTGCGAAGTCACGCCCCATCATTTCACCCTGACCGACGCTGACGTGCGCGACTACGACACTAACTTCAAGATGAACCCGCCATTACGCTCCGCCACCGACCGCGAGGCCTTGCTGGTGGCGCTTTCTGACGGTACCGTGGATGCCATTGCCAGCGATCACGCTCCCCACGCTCCGCACGAAAAAATTGTCGAGTTTGAGCGCGCAATGTTCGGAATTACCGGCCTCGAAACTGCTGTAGGATTGGCGATAACCATCTTGCACCTGCGTCAAAAAATTCCTTTGGGACGAATTGTGGAATTGTTTACTGCGGGACCCGCGCGAGTTGTGGACCTGCGCGGGCGGGGAACGCTCTTGCGTGGCAGCCATGCCGACATGACCATCTTCGATCCCAAAAAACGCTGGACGTTTGACGTCTCCAAATCGCGTTCGAAATCCCACAACACCCCATTTGATGGGTGGTCGCTAACCGGGAAGGTGGTCGCGACCGTGGTGGCGGGGAAGATCGTGTACCGGGCGAGTTAGTGGACACCGACTCGAGAACGCGAAGTGAAGCTATGGCAATACTTGCGAACGCAAGCCGCTAAGCACTCTATCTACTTCTTGCTCGGTGTTGTAGTGCACTAGTCCAATCCGCAGGAAGCCGCCAGTTTGTTCGACGCCGAGGCGCTCAGTCAGATTAATGGCGTAGTAGTTTCCGTCCCAGGTGAAGATGCCAAGTTCGCCAAGTTTAGTGGCCAGTTGGAGTGGCGTATGGCCTTCAATACGGACCGCGAATGTTGGGCAGCGCGCTTCCAGTTGCGCGGGGTCGCTGATTCCATATAACCGCAGTCCGGGAATTTCGCGCAGTCCGCGAAGCATGCGCTCCATCAGCTTGCGCTCATGTGCGTGAATCACATGATAAGCAGCCTGCAATTCCTCGTGCCTGCCCGAAACCGACGCGCTTCGTTTGCCCAATTCAGCCAAATATTCCACGCACGCCGCAATACCCGCAATGCACTCGTGATTGAGCGTGCCCCACTCCCAGCGCTGCGGGACCGCGTTGGTATTGGCGCGCAGCTTGTAAGGATGCAGGCGCGCCAGGTGTTCGCGTTTGCCGTAAAGCACGCCCATATGCGGACCAAAAAATTTGTACGTCGAGCAGGCCAGAAAATCGCAATCCAACCCACGAACGTCAATCGGCCCATGCGGAGCGTAATGCACGGCATCGATGTAGGCCATCGCGCCGGCCTCATGAGCAAGACGGATGACCGTTTTCACGTCATTGATTGTGCCGACCGCGTTCGATGCATATCCGACCGCGACGATTTTCGTTCGCGGAGTGATTTTGCTCGCCAGGTCGTTCATATCCAGCGTGCAATCTTTTTCGTGAATGTCCGCGAGCTGGATCTTGACTCCGCACTCTTCCAGCGCCCGCCAGGGAGAGATATTGGCATCGTGATCGAGATGCGTAAGCAGGATTTCGTCCCCCGCTCTTAGTTCCCGCCCGATTGCGCGACTGATCGCAAAGGTCAAAGAAGTCATGTTCGGACCAAAAACAATCTCGTCCGCGTCGCAGCCGAGGAAATCCGCCATGGCGCAACGGGCTTCGGCAATCATCAGATCGGTCTCGCGGCTGGTGGCGTAGGCCCCGGCGGTGTTGGCGTTATGCGTATTGAGATAATTCGAAATCGCGTCGATGACGCGCTGTGGAACTTGAGTTCCTCCCGGTCCATCGAGAAACGCCGCGGGATATTCGTTCACCTTGCGACTCAGGGAGGGGAATTGCGCACGGACCCAGCCGAGGTCGAGCGGTTTGGTTGTCGGCAGCGGCTGCGTAGTCTCAAGGATTGAAGTTTTCATTTGCAATTGACGCACAAAACGCAACAAGCTCCTGGCGCTCGCCGCGTCTTTCCGTAGGTGTGCTTTGCTAAAAGCTGGCGGCTAGAAGCTAGCAGCCGCGTCACCCCATCGTATTCACGCGCTCAGGCTGGATTTTAAACATGACCCGAGTTTCGCTGGCTTGACGGTAAGGATATTTGTCAGCGCCTAAATATTTTTTCGCCATTTTGTCGATGTGCGCGTCAGCACCTTGTTCGACGATCTCGGCGACACGCCCGCGAATCTCAAGATAGCGGTACGGATTTTCCGGATCGATGATGGCTAATGCAACACGCGGATCGCGCCGCATGTTCTTGTCTTTTTGTCTACCTTTGGCGGTATTAACAATGACCAAGTCGCCTTCCAGGTCAACCCAGACGGGAGTGACTTGCGGGCCGCCATCGGGCATCAGCGTTGCCAGGCTGGCGAACGCGCGTTTGCTGAAAAGATCGCGATACTTATCAGGAATGGAATGCGACATGGAGTTCCTCCTTGCTAGAACTTCAACAGCAGTATAGACGGTGCCAACGAGACATGAGCCGACTACAAGATCGCGCAGGGACTTCCGAAAGATTTACTTCGCAGAATTAACCGCCGCTTCCACCAAGCTGTCAATCACATCGGTGACGCGTTTGGCTGGCGTGCTCAAATTATTGGAGACGACCGAGAACACAATCTGCTCGCCTTTTGGGGTGACGGCGTATCCGGAAAGGCTTTTTACTCCGCCCAGGGAGCCGGTTTTACCATAAATGTGTGCCGCCGGATTCAGGTCTTTGAAACGGTCGGCTAGGGACCCGTCCACTCCCGCGATGGGAAGCGACTCGCGGAATTCACTACCCCACGGCTGGCTGGCAGCGTACTGCAGCAATTGCACAATTGCATGCGGCGTGGCCAGATTTTGGCGCGACAATCCCGACCCATCATAAAAGTCGTATTCTTCACTCGAAATGCCCGCGTTGTTCAGAAATCCACGAAGGACTTCCAGCCCGGCCTGCACCGTACCCGCCGTGCCCTTTTCTCTCCCCAGGAGCCGCAGCAGGATCTCCGCGTGAAGATTCTGGCTTACCTTATTGATGACCTCGATGTCCTGCGAAAGAGGAGCAGATTGATATTCGGCGAGAACCAGAGGTCCGGCGGGCGAGGTGAGGGCGTTATCGCCCCCGCCGCGGCTAGATGCAATCACTGTGCTGGTGAATGTCGATAGATTCGCAAGCTCAGTGTGGCGGGCGCGTTGCTTCCCATACACCGCAATTCCTCTCACTTCGAGAAGATGGCGGAACACGGTAGCGGCAAATTCTGCGGGATCTTCGATCGCCAAGCCTTCATTCGCGCCAGTGTCGTCGACGGGGATCGTTCCCCACAAGGTCAACTCGGTCGATCCCGGTTCCCGGTTTATATAAATTCTGCGCGCGCCGCCGGCGGGGGTGGTCATCAATCGATTGTCGATGGTGTAGTAATCTGCAAACGGCAGGACGCTGACGAAAGCCCTGTCCCCGGGATGAGTACCCGGCAGAATGTTCACAAAAACCACGTTGTCATTGATAGTCAGCGCCGAAACCGGAGCGCCATCCGCCCACACCAAGTCGTCCTGGCTCCAGCCATCTCCGTAGCGCTCAAACGCGAAGTACGAGTCGTCGGCGATCAGATCTCCATCTACGTATTTCACGCCCTTTTGCGCAAGTTCATCGGCTAGTCGCTCCAGCACTTTTGTCGGATCAGCATCGCGTTGCGTGCGTGTGCTGTAGGGAAGTTCGCGGCCGGAGAGAGTAGGATCGCCACGGCCTACGAGGATGACGTCGCCCGTGAGCCGGCCATATTTATCCAGTGAGCCGTTGGTTTCAACCGTGGTGCGAAATTTGTAGTCTGGACCGATCAGCGCCAGGGCCGCCGCAGTCGTGAAAAGTTTGGTGTTCGAGGCAGGAGTAAAAAGTTTGGCGGCGTTGAGCGAATAAAGAACTTTTCCCGTTTTGGCCGAGGCAATTTCAATTCCCCAAAAGCCGCGCGTCATGTCTGGCTGCGCAAGAATGGTCTCTAGTTGCTTCTTGAGGGAAATGCGCGGTTTATGCGAGGCCGCGGGCGCATTCGAGGCAAGAAAAAGGCAAGCCAGCACGGCGCAGATAACGGGTCGGAAGAGTTGGCGAAGTCGCATCTACAGAGCTGATTTTACCACTGGGTGTGATGCGAACTGCCGCCCTGCGGTTTGTGCTGCCGGGCTGATATTTTCGAGTCATGGGCGCCTGTCCTGAGCGGACTGGAAGGACCCTCGCCCGCGCAAAATAATCTGCCATTCCGTCCTCAGTGAGAGAATTGAAACATGCGCCCCGTGTTTACGTGGAACCTTGGCGATCGCTCTCTCGAGTTGGGCAAGCGAACGCTGGTCATGGGGATTGTGAACGTCACCCCAGATTCGTTTTCCGATGCCGGCGAACACTTTGTTCCAGAAGCTGGCGTGGCCCACGCGCTGAACTTGCTCGACGAAGGCGCGGACATTATCGATATCGGTGGCGAATCTACGCGGCCGGGGGCCAGAGTTGGTGCGGAAAATCCAGCAGTCTCAGCGCAGGAAGAATTGCGCCGCGTGCTGCCGGTCATTGTGGAGGTGAAGAGGGCACGCGCTTCGGCCATCCTTTCCGTCGACACCTACAAATCGAGCGTGGCGCGGGCGGCAGTCCAAGCCGGAGCGGAAATCGTCAACGACGTTTCAGGACTGCAGTGGGACTCCAGCATGAAAACTACCCTCGTTGGCCTCCGCTGCGGGATCGTGCTGATGCATACGCGCGGCCGGCCGGACGAATGGCGCTCGTTGCCGGCCGTCCCCGACATCGTATTGCTGACCAAGCGGGAACTTCGCCAACATTCAGATGCCGCTGCGGCAGCGGGAATTAAACGCGATCGCGTTGTTCTCGATCCCGGCTTCGGTTTTGGCAAACGCTTCGAAGAAAACTATCCTTTATTGCGGCACTTCAGCGAATTCCAGGAGCTGCACTTTCCGCTACTGGCAGGCGTTTCGAGAAAATCCTTTATTGGGCGTGCTTTGGCGCGAAACGGGAACGACGCTGCCGCTGCTGAGCGACAGTTTGGAACATTGGGGGCTGAGATCGCGCTTGCCATGAAAGGCGCTCACATTATTCGGACTCACAATGTAAGCGCCTGTATCGAAGCGTTGAAATTGGCTGACCTCGCGGCGAATTGATTTGTATTTTCTTGAACCGGACACTCCGCACACCCACACGCATTGTCATTCCGAACCGCTTCGGAATGACCTCGTCGAGTTTTTATCGGAATGGAATCTTTAGTTTTACTGGCCTCAGAATGCCCGCGAGGAATCCATCAGGATGGTGACGGGGCCGTCGTTCACCAATTCCACCCGCATCATTGCCTGAAAGCGTCCGGTTTCGCAGGTGCTGCCGGCTTCACGAATTTTCGAGACGAAATATTCGTACAATTCGCGCGCAAGTTCCGGCGACGCGGCTTCGTCAAATGATGGTCGTCTGCCCTTGCGCACATCGCCGTAAAGGGTGAATTGCGAAACGGCCAGCACGGCTCCGCCAGTCTCCTTGAGCGACAGATTCATTTTGCCGTTTTCATCTTCAAAGATTCGCAAGCCGGTGATCTTTGCAGCCAGATATTCTGCATCCGCCTGCGCATCAGATTTCGATATGCCGAGCAGCACCAGCAAGCCTGGCCCAATCTTCCCCACGACTTCTTGGCCGACGCTCACCTGAGCGCGGCTTACGCGTTGGACGACGGCCCGCATCTGCCAATTGTGCAACGCGAAGGCTAATTACGCATCCCCGGTCTCTTTAAATGCGCTTCGAAGTTAATTTCTTTTCTGAGTTACTTTACGATTTTCATGCTGGCATCCTTCTTTATTTTGTCTCGCATCGTATGTAGCAGGAGGTCTAGGAGACTCCAATGGATTCTGGCAAGCAAGTAATCCAAGAACTTGAGAGCAGACGAAAAAGTTTGAATGAGCGGTTTATGAATTCAAAAACTGTTGCCGAGGCGAACAATATCGAACGGGAGCTTTGGGCGTTAAGGACTGCTATCCGGTACCATAAATCCGTGGACGCGAAGAAGAGACCTAATTCGCGGAAATCTTAATACTCTGCCTGGCGACAGCGCTACAAGCTGTCGGAAAAGTCTTATCATTTACGTCCTGTTCCTAAAGGCATGGCGATCTGCCGAAAGACTTTAGGACGGCGTCCGACCCTGTCATGATCGCTGCGGTTTGACCGCAATCCCAGCAACAATTAGGATTTCCCTTTGCCCCGGGCAGTCCCATCTAAATTTTGAGCGAGGAAAATCATGGCAGCGGTTGATGAAAAAGTGAAGCAGATTATTGTGGAGCAACTGGGAGTGGACGAAGGCGAAGTTACCCCTACTGCCTCGTTCGTAGATGACCTTGGCGCCGACTCGCTGGACACCGTCGAATTGGTGATGGCCTTCGAAGAAGCTTTTGAAATCGAAATACCTGACGAGGACGCGGAAAAAATCCGCACCGTGCAGGATGCGGTCGACTACATCGGCAAGCACGCGAAAGCGGGGAAGTAACTGGTGCGGCGAGTTGTTGTCACGGGTATTGGCCTGATCTGCGCAGTCGGCAACAAAACCGAAGAGGTCTGGCAACAGCTGCTGAAGGGCAAGAGCGGCATTGGGCCGATCACTCAGTTTGACGCTTCCAAGCACGCCTGCCGCATTGCCGCTGAAGTCAAGAATTTCGACCCGCTGACTTTCATCGAAAAAAAAGAAGTTAAGAAAATGGGCCGCTTCATCCACCTGGCGATGGCAGCGGCTGAAGAAGCCATGTGCACCTCCGGACTGAAGATCACGCCGGAGAATGCTGAAAATGTGGGCGTGCACATCGGCTCCGGAATTGGCGGATTCGATATCATCGAGCGCGAACACACCGCCCTGATGGAAGGAGGTCCGCGCAAGATCTCTCCTTTCTTTATTCCGGCAGCAATCGTGAACCTCGCGGCCGGGCACGTCTCCATGCGCTTTGGAGCAAAGGGACCGAACGAGGCTACGGCCACTGCCTGCACGACCAGCGCACACTCTATCGGCGACTCGTTTCGCATCATTCAGCACCGTGATGCGGATGTGATGATTGCCGGCGGCTCGGAAGCAGCGATTACTCCGCTGGGTGTCGGCGGTTTCGCTGCTATGCGCGCGCTTTCCACGCGCAATGATGACCCGGAAAAATCCAGCCGCCCGTGGGACCGAGATCGCGACGGCTTCGTAATGGGCGAAGGCGCGGGAATTCTTATTCTTGAGGAGTTGGAACACGCCCGCGCGCGCGGGGCCAAGCCTATCGCGGAAGTGGTTGGCTATGGCATGAGCGGAGACGCTTACCACATCACGCAACCTGCGCCCGAGCACGAAGGCGGTTTTCGCGTGATGAAAAATGCAGTGCGCGATGCAGGAATCAAGCCCACGGACATCGGGTACGTTAATGCTCACGGCACATCAACGCCCATCGGCGACGCGCTCGAAGCCCACGCCATCCGCAACTTCTTTGGCGATCACAAAGTCGCGGTCAGCTCAACCAAGTCGATGACTGGCCATCTATTGGGCGGCGCCGGCGGGCTTGAGGCGGGAGTGACGGTCCTGGCCCTGCGCGATCAGATTCTCCCGCCAACCATTAATCTGGAGAATCAGGATCCAGATACCGCCGGCATGGACTTTGTTCCCAATCACGCTCGCAAGGCTTCTATCGAATACGCCATGTCCAATTCCTTCGGCTTCGGCGGGACAAATGGCGCACTCCTTTTCAAAAGATGGAATGAGTAGGCTTTCCCGGTTTGATCAAATCCATCGCTAACACAAAAAGACCCGCTTAGCCTGGGCCAAGCAGGTCTTATCTTCACCGAAGAAACTTAAGCCGCACGGCGTTCCTGGGCAGCCGTCGGATTAATTCTCGTTTCGCCCAATTGGCTTAGCTTCGCGTCTGCAGCTTTCTCCTCGTTTAAGGTTTGCTGCAGGATTTGCGCCGCGTCTTGGAATCCCAGCTGCTTAGCAAACGCAACTAGCGATCCATATAACGCGATTTCGTAGTGCTCCACCAGGTTTCCACACATGATGAGAGCAGCATCACGTAAGTTTTCACTTTTTGTCTCATCAATAGCATCTTTCACAGCGCTTGTCATTTTGTCGAAGATGTCGTTGCTTTCGGTGTCTGCCTCCGCACCAATGATAGAAAACACGCGTTCCAACCGGCTGACGTGGCTTCTGGTTTCCTGCAAGTGCTGCTCAAGTCCGTTTCGTAGTTCTGGCGAATTCGCAGCCTCGATCATCGTGGGCAGGCCCTTTTTCACCAGCTTCTGCTCGCAATCGTAAGCGTAACAAAGTTCAGC
>Ga0070713_100002375_pt1 | contig 12266 bp, 13 predicted proteins | sample LARL82metaG_FD_65465 | JGI IMG/M metagenome (GOLD analysis project Ga0070713, IMG submission 65465) | Corn, switchgrass and miscanthus rhizosphere microbial communities from Kellogg Biological Station, Michigan, USA - LAR L8-2 metaG | ecosystem: Host-associated > Plants > Roots > Rhizosphere ... | reverse complement strand
CACATACCCAAGCCGCGGCAGCGACGTGGACGCCGCGAGCGCGTCCAGGCCTTCCTCCCCGATCCCGTTGTCACTGAGGTCCAGCCACTCCAGCCGGCGCAGATACGGCGACCGGGCGAGCAGGGCCACGCCGTGGTCGCCGAGGGCGCAGCCCCGCAGGCTGAGCGAGACGATCCGCTCGAGCTGCGGGTCGTCGAACAGCTCGTCGGCGACGTCCCTCACCCCGGTCAGGTCCAGGTGCAGCACCGGTGCGCGCCGGTACAGGTCCGCGGAGAATGCCAGGAAGATCCCGGCGTCCATCGTGACGAGATCCACGAACCCGCGCAGGAACTGATACCCGGCGACCAGTTGCCGGACCGGTTGAGCCCACCGCTGGTGGTGCCGTTCGGTAAGCGCTGCGGAACGCAACGACAGCGGGTAGCTGTCGGCCCAGGCGGCACGCGCCCTGGCCATCGCCAGCTGCACGCGGATGAACTCCGCCCGGTCCGGATCGGTCCGTTCGACGGCGACGGCGAAAGCCTCGCGCGGCTCGTCCAGCGTCGGCTCGTCGACCACCCAGGCGTAACAGGTCTCCAGGTCGGCCACCGAAAGAGGCTACCCGGGCTCGCCGCCGGCGCGCGCAGCTGCTCACCCCCGGCGGCACCGACCCCGTCACCCGAAGCGGTGCCGTCGAGATCGCTTGCCAGGACGCCGCCGACCTGGCCGAGGAGGCATACCGCCCCTTCTGGGAACAGCCCGAAGCTTCCGCGGCCGAGTTCCTGGCCAGCCCCGAATGGCAGCGCTCCCTCTCGCCGAAAGCCCGCAGAGAAGTGGCAGCGGTCCAGCTCCTGACCCGCCGGGCGGACGGCTGGCCCCCCGCAGTCCTCATCTGCGAGGAGCTGTACGCCCAGGCCACGAAGCACTCCCAGCCCCGCGAAGGCAACACCACCCTCTTCGACCACTGACCTGCCCGGATTTCCCGGTCATCGATCTAGGACGACGTACCAGCGGATGCCGGTCTTGCGGCCGGTGTGCTCAAGTATCAGCAGTCGGGAACCGAACACGAACCCAGCCGTGCCCGGTAAAGCAAGGCCGGCGCGCGGACGATCCAGCGGACCCGCAGGAGCCTGGCGGAAAGGGCGGCGGGTGACGATGTGTGCGCGGGCGCTGCTCTTCTCCTTGATCTTCAAGGGGCCGCCGGCCCTCTGCCCTGCCGGGCGGTTCTCGCTGTGGAACTGGTCACGGGCTGTTGCTTTCGGCGCTGGCTTCGCGGCGGCTCGCGTGATCGCGGCTGTCGTCTGGGGGCGGCGGGTGCCCGTCCCCCTGGGCGGGCAGCTCGCCGGCGACCGCGAGCATCACGGCCGCGTCGCCGACGTCACCGCGGCTACCCGATGGGCCGCACGCTCCATGGGCCGGCCCTTTACCATCCTCGGACCGGCCTAAATGATTTGCGACGACCGTGTCCTGCCGTTGCAGCGCAACATTACACAGAAATATCCCCTACACCGCCGTAACGGGCATCGAGCGCAAGAAGACAACATAAATATGAGACCAATACTTGCGCGACCGAAAAAAAGTCCCCGATCCCACACAGTTCGCAAGCTGACCACCAGCACGTTCGCGCTGGCCGCCGCAGTAACCGCCGTGGCCGGCACCAGCGCGTTCCACTTCGCCGCGCACGCGGCCACCGCGAGCACAACCCAGCTGCCTTACATGTGCTTCACCCCGTCAGGCACTTTCCACCAGACCTTCGGGCCGAACAGCTTCTTCCTCAACGAGAACCAGCAGGGGCCAACGAGCTTCTCGGAGAGCCCGCCGAACGCCAATCCGCTCGTGACGCTGCCGCTGTACACTGGGATCGCCGCCGGCCACCGCGTGTACTACATCATCACCGACGCATCCACCCAGGCCGTCGCCACGAAGCTTGGCGTGAACTACACGCCGAAGCTCGCCAACGCAGCGAACACCACAAGCGTTCAGCGGTCATCGTCAAACAATCCGGCGGCGATCAGGGTGCCCGCCGCCGTCAATTTCTCCCCGCAGCACATCCTGGTCCCCAGCTCGACGGGATTCCCGCCCGCGCAAGCTCAGGCCGGGGCAGTCGGCGACCCCGGATACACCCCCCTGGTGCAACTGCCCAGCGGGGTTGTCCTGAACGCGGAGCAGATCGGCGACGGAACCACCACCAACGGCTCGGACAAGGCGCACTGGGCAGACAAGGTCGCCTACGCCAACGCCGATGACCACACGGTCAGCTACGACATCACCAACGGCTGCTACGAGGACCAGAGCGTCCACTACATCTCGACCGACGCCTCCAACACGACCGCCGCTGCTATCGAGGACGTGACCTACGCCCCCGCCCTCGACAACGTGCCGTCACCTGACTGCGGCACCAACGACCTCAACGCGACCCCGCCGTTCATCGCGCCGGGGTGCGCACGGGAAGACCTGATCGCCTTCATCAACGGCCAGACGGGCCGGAACAACCCGCAGCGCCAGGGCGAGAACGCGGCCGTCCTCGACCACGAATCGCCGCTCAACATCCTGGAGGACGTGCCCAACCTCGGGGGCCAGTTCAACTACAGCCCCACGTGGGACATTCACTTCCTCCAGTGGGACTCCTCAGTACCGGTAGCCAGCCGGCTCCGGCAGACCGACTTCGCCACCGCGGAGTCGCTCGTCGGCACCCAGGCCCAGAGCATTACCCCAGCCGGCACCGCCAGCAACACCTTCCAGGCGACCGGGTTCATCGTGAACTGCCCGCTCATCAGCATCTTCGCTAACAACTAAGGCGTCAGGCAAGCAGCCTTGCCCGCGACGAGGCTCCGGTGGCCGGGATCTGCAGGCGGACCCCTTTCCTACCGGGCCTCGTCGCGTTTCCCGGCCTGCCTCCGCCATGCCAGATCGCGATACCCTGCCACGAGTCGTAATCCAACCAGTCAGATGATCTTGGAACGACCGTGCTTCCTCACGTACTTGACGACGAGCGCCTCGCTGTATTACGGCCTAATGAATGGGTGCTTTCCAGCCTGCGCTTACGGACCCTTTCGGGGTCGAAGCGCGCGTAGGCCGTGAGCGTATGATTGACCTGGGTTGCCGGACACCGGAATTCAGATAGGTCCTCATCCCGGAGGGGTTCAGCTTCTTGGAGGAAACCGAGGAATCGGGGTCACCACCGGGCGTCTTCTTGCTTCGGCCGGGCAAGGGCCAGGCCGGGGAGCCGGCCCGCCCGCTGCCGGGCAGAGAGCCCGGCGGCTCTGCCGGAACCTGCGGGCGGCAGGCCCGGTGACAGCTCCCCCGGCGCTGTGTACGGGGCAGCCTGGCAGGCGTGGAACTTGCCAGGCTGGCGGGGCGGGCGCTTGACCGGAGTCGGCGGGCGGACTCGTCGGCTGTCCGGCAGCGGCGGTCCGCGTCCGGAGGGCGAGCGGGAGTTCCATGCGCGGCCGGTGCGGGCGATCGTGAGCGGGCTGGTCATCCCGCGGCTCGTGTCGCTAGCAGTGATCCGGCCACCGGACGCCACGGCAAGCGGCGCCCTTCCGCCCGCCCGAGTCATGGCCGGGCGGAGTCTTGCCCCCGCCTGAGTGGAAGTGAGACACGCGCTCGTTCGGAATACCCGCGTCCTTTCCCCAGAACGGGCGCGCGGTTCCCCGGTTACCACAGCCCGGCTCAGGCACCGGGCAGCCGTCCGCCTAGTTCAGGCTGCCGTGTTCCTAGCCTTCATCGTTCCTAGCCTTCATCGGCCAGCCACTGGCGATACAGGCCGATCAGCGCGCCCCGCATGTGCGGAGTCAGGTCATCGGGCGTGATGCTCCCGGCCAGCGCGATGACAGCGCGCAGCTGGGCGAGATACTCGGGGCAGTCAGGGCAGCCCGCGAGGTGGGCTTCGAACCGGCGGCGTTGCGCCGGTGTCAGGGCACCTTCAAGGTAGTCCGTGACAAGCTCGACCGCCCGCTGGCAGACCATGCCCGGGCGGGGCCTGAGCCTCAGGCGGATCACCGGGCTCGCCCGAACTCGGACTCGATAACCTGGCGCAGCTTGCTGCGGCCGCGGTGCAGGAGCACCCGCTGGTTGGCTTGGCTGATACCGAGGATCGCGCAGACTTCCTCGCTGCTCAGCCCGTGCACGTCGCGCAGGGTGACGACTTCTCTTTGGTTGAGCGGGAGTTCACTGATGGCGGCCTGGAGCCGGGCGGCCATCTTCGCCGCGACCACCCTGTCGTCTGCCTCGTCTGCCCAGGGTGCGGGCGGGACCTGCCAGGTGCCGCCCGCGTCGAACCGGGAAGCGTCGACGACCGGTCCCAGGTCGTCCACGGGGACGCTCCGGCGTTCCCGGACGCCTGCGCTGATGGCCCGGTTGACCAGGATGCGGAACAGCCAGGTACGGAACGTTGAACGGTGCTCGAACCGGTGGATACCCCGCAGCATCCCCACCCAGGCGTCCTGGACGACTTCCTCGGCCACCTCGCCGGTTGGCACATAACCGCGGGCTATGGACAGCATGACACGCTGGTATTTTCCGGCCAGCTCGGCGAATGCGCCTTCATCGCCGGCCTGCAGCCTGCTGACCAGTTCCGAGTCCGGGTCCTCAGGCACCGGGCAGGTCCCTAGCCGCCGGCTCTCTGAACGCGCGCGGCGCGGTCACCGCCAGGCAGGTGGTCAGTACCAGGTAACGAGTTGCCGGTTGTGGTAGTGCCATCGTGAGGCTCCCTGAGAAGTCAGCCCGGCGCTTGTGACCCAGGCGGGTGTCCGTCGCACTAGTCAGCGTCGGGGACGTGCCGTCGTGTGCCAGGCGGCGCTGCCGCCGGCCTTCTCGATCTCGACGGTGAGATCGGCGGCCCGCTGCTCGTTGCGCCCGGTGAGGAGCACGCGGGCGCCGCGGGCGGCGAGGGCCAGGGCGGTGGCCCGGCCGATCCCGCTGGTCGCGCCGGTGATGAGGGCTGTCTTGCCCGTGAGGTCTGTCATGGCGTTGCCTGGGTCCTTGTCTGTGCCGGTCTAGGAGAACGCGGGGGCGTAGTCGTCGGCGAACTGCTGGTAGGAGCGGGCCGGGCGGCCGAGGACCGACGGGACGTCGTCGCTGAGCCATTCGGCGTCGCCGCCGGAGATCAGGGTGAAGGCCTGGGCGTTCATCTCCGCGACCGGCGCCGGGACGCCGGCCCTGATCATGGCGTCGCGGTCCTCGCTGAAGCTGAGGTGCCGGTAGGTGACGGCCCGGCCGAGCAGCTTGGACAGCACGGCGGCCACGTCGTCGTTGGTGATCAGCTCCGGGCCGGTGAGGTGGTAGGTCCTCCCGGCGTGCGGGCCGGGGGACGCGGCGATCGCGGCGGCTACCGCCGCGACATCGCGGGCGTCGACCATCCCGATGCGGCCCGCGCCGGCCGAGGAGCCGAAGCCGTCCGTTTTGGCGATTGCGGGCGCCAGCATCAGGGTGTTCTGCATGTAGGCGTTGGACCGCAGCAGCGTGTGCGGCAGCCCGGAGGCGGCCAGGCCGGCCTCGATCTCGGCCTGCCCGCGCCGCCGGGCGATGGGCGAGCCGGCGGACGCCTTGCTGCTGGCCTTGACAATGTGCCCGACGCCGGCCCGAGCGGCGCTGGCCACCACGTTGAGTTCCTGCGCGGGCACGGCCGGGCTGACCAGGATGACGGACGTGACGCCCGCCAGCGCCGCGTCGATGGAGTCCCGCTCGTCCAGGTCGCCGGCGGCGATCTGGACGCCGGCGTCCGCCAGCGCCGTCGCGTTCTCCGGGTGGCGGGTCAGCACCCGGACCGGCACGTCCTGCCGGCCGAGCAGGAGCGCGGCTTCGGTGCCGACCTTCCCGGCCGTCGTTACGAGAATCATCGCGTGTCTCTCTCGTCAGGTCGATAAATGGATTGCGCAACCCACTATGAAGGCCGTGGAATGGATTGTCAAACCCAGAAAGCGGGTTACCCTGATGGCATGACCAGTGACGTGCGCGCCCGGTCCCGGCTGACCCCAAAGGGGGAGCGGACCCGGGCCCGCATCATCGACGCGGCCGCCCGGCTGATCTACGAGCGAGGCGTCGCGGGCACCACCCTCGAGGACGTCCGGGCAGCCGCCGACGTCAGCGGCTCGCAGCTCTACCACTACTTCGCCGACAAGGAAGACCTGGTGCAGGCGGTCATCAGCCGCCAGGCGGATGTCATCGTCGCCAACCACGAGCGGGCCGACCTCGCCACCACCGAGGGGCTGCGGGCGTGGCGGGACATGGTCATCGCCGCGGCCCGTTCCGGCGACGCCAGGGGCGGGTGCCCGCTCGGGTCGCTCGGCAGCCAGCTCGCGGAGACCGATCCGGACGCCCGCGCCCTCATCGCGGACGGCTTCGGCCGGTGGTCGGCCGCCTTCGCCGCCGGGCTGCGCACCCTGCACGCCGCCGGGCCGCGGCCGGCCGGCATCGACGCCGACGACCTCGCCGTGACCCTGCTCGCCACCCTGCAGGGCGGCCTCCTGCTGGCGCAGGTCCAGCGCGACACACGGCCGCTCGAGACCGCCATCGATACCATCCTCGCCCTCGCATCCGCCAGTCAGTCGGCCGCTGATGCCGATCCAGCCAGCGCGGTCGCCGGTCCCGCCATCGGGAACCCGGGTCAGCTGGCTGCCCAGGCGCTCTGCCACGGCGCGGAAAACGGCGTCGGCGGACTCCAGCGGGACACTGCCGACTAGGTGCGCGCCTAGCGGAGGGACTGGCGTGTCGCTCGCGGTCATGGCCGCATCTCCTCACGAATGACCTGGGGCAGCCCCCCAGATGTCAGATGGCGTTGCCATTGCTCACCCGGCGCCCCGCCCCGGGCGGTAAGACGCGGTCTTTCGCCGCGACCCGGCCTCACGCGGTTACGGTGATGACGTGCTTGCCGAGGGTGCCACCCTGGCTGAACGCCTGGTGGGCGGCGGCGATGCCGCCCAGTGGGAAGACGCTGCTCACGACGGGGCGGAGCGCACCGGAGGCCACGTACCCGGCTAGGTCGTTCAGGAGGGCGGTGTCGGGGTTGGCGCTGAAGGCGCGGATGCGGCGGGACCCGTGGACCGCCGACAAGCCAATCGCGGCCAGGGCGGAGGCCGACAGACCAACGGTGACCATCCGGCCGTTCCTGGTGAGCCTGCGCCGGTAGCACTCCAGGTCCGAGCCGGGCGTGTCGATGATCACGTCGAAGGTTCCGGTCTGCTCGGGGGTGGCGTCGTAGCCGAGGACCTGGTCGGCGCCGAGGTCGCGCAGGGCCTGGGCATGGCGGTCGCGCGCCAGCGCGGTGACGTGGCCGCCGATGGCATGCGCGAGCTGCACGGCGGCAGTGCCGACCCCGCCGGCCGCGCCGCGGACCAGGACCCGCTCCCCGCCTTCCAGGTGGGTGCTGTCGCGCAGCGCGATCAGCGCGGTCGTGCCCGCGACGACGAGCGAGGCCGCCTCGGCCGACGTGATGCCTGCAGGAGCAGGGGCGATCCGGTCTGCGGGTACGGTGACGTACTCGGCGGCCGCGGCGGTGACGTGCCGCTGGCGGGGGTGCACGGTACCCCACACCCGGTCCCCGGCCCGGAAGCCGTTCACCCCGGGACCGACCTCGGCGACGATGCCGGCGAAATCCAGCCCGGTGCCGAGCGGGAACTTGCGGCCGGAGACCATCTTGAGCCCGCCGGAGCGGACCAACACATCGTGCCCGTTGACGCTTGACGCCGCCACCTGCACCAGCACCCCGCCCTCGCCCGGAGCCGGGCGGCCGGCCTCGTTGACCCTGAGCACGTCGGGTCCGCCGAAACGACCGAACTGGGCGGCTTTCATGTCTGTTCCCTTCCTTCGCCTGTTGCCTTCGACTCGATCCTGGGCCAGCCAGCCGGAAAGACGGTCGTCCGCCTTTTCCTGGGACTGCCGGACCCACCCTTGCGACAGGGCGATACTGAGGACATGGCCACCGACTCCCGGCAAGAGCTCGCAGACTTCCTCAAGACCCGCCGGACCCGGGTAAGGCCGCAGGATCTCGGCCTGGAACCAGGCCCGCGGCGGCGCGTGGCCGGGCTGCGGCGCGAGGAACTCGCCCTGCTGGCCGGGGTGAGCACCGACTACTACCAGCGCATGGAACAGGGACGCGACGTGCGGCCCTCAGGGCAGGTCCTCGACGCCATCGCGCGTGCCCTGCGGTTCACGCCCGAGGAATCCAGGCACCTGCGCAACCTCGCCGCCGCCGCCGCGTCGGCGCGGCAGCCCCGGTACGGGCCTGAGGAGGTGCCGCCCACCACCGCGCGGCTGCTGGAAACGATGAGCGCACCCGCGCTGGTCGTCGGGCGGTTCCTTGACGTGCTGGCGTGGAACCCGCTGGCGGGCATGCTGCTGGGCGATTTCACGCGCCTGCCGGCGCCGGAGAGGAACCTGCTGTTCCTGTTCCTGCACCCGCAGGCCGACCAGACCTGCCCGAACCGCAAGGCCACCGTCGCCGAGCTCACCGCGATGCTGCGCACCCAGGTCGCGGCCGAGCCCGGGCACCCCCGCGCGGAAGACCTCATCGCCCGGCTCATGGCCACCAGCACTGAATTCACCCAGCTATGGGGCCGACACGACGTCGAGGAAGCAACACGCGGCCAGATGCGCGTCAACCATCCGCTGGTCGGAGAGCTGAACCTGGACTGGGACGCCTACCCCATGCCCGGCACCCCTGGCCCGGCACTCATCGTCTGCACCACCCCGCCCGACGGACCCGACGCCGAACGACTCAAGCGGCTCGCCGACCTGACTGGCGAGCCCGGCCGAGCTTCGCTGGCGGCTCGGTCGAACTAGCGCCCACGACCAGGGCACGCCGGAAGCGCCTGCCTGGTCAGGCCCGAAGAACAGGACGTGGACGCGGCGTCACGTGGGCGGCGCTGCTCAGCGGGGCGAGCACGGCATGGACCTGGCTGGCCACCTCGCCGCCGTCGGCGGTGAGTTGACCGGTCCGGCTGCGGCCAGCAAGGCCGTGCCGGTGTCCGCACGGCCTTGACCGCTCAGAACCTTCAGCCGGGTTCCGGTCCGGTGCCGTCGAGTCCGGCATCCTCGCCGACCAGGAGAGCGAGCAGGTCTCCGATGGCGATATTTCTGTCGGCCGACTCCGGTACCGGACGCTCCGTCTCCACGCGGTAGCGGTTCCGGCGGCCGCCCTTCTCCTTAACGATGTACCCGGCGACGGCGAGGTCGCTGACAATACCGAACGCACTGCGCTCGGTGATTCCCACTGACGCGGCGATATCACGCAGCCGCGCACCCGGATCGCGGGCGATGCACAGCAGCACCAGAGCGTGGTTGGTCAGAAAGCCCCAGGTCGGCATGCGCGGAAAATACCACATCTCTTTCCAGAATGTCGTTGCTAGTTTCTGAGTGCAGCCATGGCTGCCCGCCCCGGGCCGCGGCCATTGCCGATCCCCTCAGCTACGCTGCCGGTGCGTTAACCTGATAGTGCGCTAGCCATGCGAGGCCATGGAAGCCGCTCAGCCACTGCCCTGGACGCAGGAGGGCACGCGAGGCCGTTCAAGCCCGCCTCTGGTGTGTGTTGACATTCCTCCGAAACCGCTCCGCTTTGGGTTCCCTCACTAGGTCCGGAGCAGCCCAGTCCCCCGTGTCCTCCGCCGGAGCGCGTGCCGCGCACGGCCCTGGCGTAACCGCCACACTCGTATGAGGTATCCAGACGCGCCATTCAGTCACCTGCAGCGGCTGACCGATAACATCGGCCTGCTACAGCACGCCGATGGCGTGGTGCCGGTGCACACGGACGGCTACAGCGTCGATGACGTCGCGCGCGGCCTGCTGGTGGTATGCAGGGAGCCGTCGCCGTCGCCGGAACTCGTAGTCCTCGGCCGCCGTTACCTTCACTTCCTCGCGCAGGCCCAGGCACTTGGCGGAGAGTTCCGGGACCACCTGGGCTACGACCGCCAGTGGCGAGGCCAGCCCGGGGCCGAGGACGGCTGGGGCTGTGCCCTCTGGGCGCTGGGTACCGCCGCCGCGCGTGGCCCGACCGCGGGGATACGCGAGGAGTCCTTCATGCGGTTCAGCCGGGGGATGCGGGTCTCCTCATCATCGGCGCAGGCGATGGCATTCGCGGCGCTCGGCGCGGCCGAGGTACTTGACTCCCGCCCCGGCCATAGCGCCGCGCTCGCGCTGCTTTACCGCGCCCGTGTGGCCATCGGCGATCCTGCCGCGGACGACGGCTGGCCCTGGCCTGCGCCCAGGCTCAGCTACGCCAGCGGGGCCATCGCCGAGGCCGTCATCGTGTCGGGCCACTACCTCGGGGATGACCGGTTGCTCCGGAAGGGGCTTCGCATGCTCGAGTGGCTGCTGGCTGCCGAGACCCGGGACGGCCACCTGTCCGTGGTGTCCCGGCAAGGATGGAGCCGCGGCGAGGCCACGCCCCTGCCTGCTTCCGACCAGCGCCCCGCCGAGGTAGCCGCACTAGCCGACGCCTGCGTGCGCGCCGCCACGGTCACTGCCGACGACACGTGGCTCGCCGGCGTGCGGATGTGCCTCGCGTGGTTCCTCGGCGACAACGACGCCAAGGTGACGCTGATCGACGAGCGAACTGGCGGGTGCAGCGATGCCCTTACCGGCACCGGGCGCAGCCGTAACCAGGGCGCCGAGTCCACGCTCGCGATGATCGCCGTGCTGCAGCACGGGCGCCACGTGGCCGTCGCGCCGACACCCGCTCCCGCCGGCCAAGATGACTCGCCAGCAGGCGCCGGCACCAGGCCTACCCGTGACTGAACACCAGCACTGGCCCGGGCCTGGCTCAGCCACGGGCTTAGGGATCCGCCACGGCTTGGCGGGCAACCGGCAGAGGGTAGGGTGCGATGCCATGGCTGAGATCGTGCTGCGCGTCCGCCTCATCAGCGGCGAGCACTTGGACGTCACCTACGAAGAGGACGGAGGAACGCCCGACGAGGCTGTGGATCAGGCGATTTCGATCCTTGCGGAAGACAACGGCCTGCTGCGCTGCCGTCACGGCGACCGGCTCATGGTCCTGTACGGCCGGGGCGTCGCCACCCTCGAGGTAGCTCCACGCGGCGCCGTCCTTTGACGGTCCGCTGAGGCCGGGGACCTGGCTGTGGCCGCCGCGGCGGACCGCCAGCCGACCGCGTCATAGTGCTCTTCAGCTGGGGCGTCGCCGCCTCCAGGCAACTCCACGCGGCGCCGTCCTTTATTCAGAGCTTGATCATCCTGGCGAACGGGGCCATGATCCGCACCTTCCGCGGAGCGAAGTCGACGACGACGGCGGTATCACCCTCGACAAGGATGACTCGCCCGAGCCCGTACCTGTCATGGGTCACCAGATCGTGCAGTGCGTACCGCTCGACGGGAGGAGCTTCAGGCGGAGGCTTGAAGGGACTTGACGGCAGGTAGCGCCGATTTGCGGCGCTGGCGCTGTTCACCATGATTCATGTGCCTCCACGATCCCACGCCGGCGCGCTTTTCGCGCGGCTGCCTGCTTGGCCTCGCCTTGCTGCTGCAGCAGCAAGGCGAGGCTTCGGGACCAGCCTGCCTGCAGGCTGGCTCCTGCCGCCATCGCCCTACGGCGTCATGGCGGCAGGGAAAGTCGCGTTCCCCGGGCGCCAAGCTGCGCTTCCGACCGGCAGGAACCGGGAAAGTCTGTTCCAGTGAACTTTATTCATTCTTGGAGACGCTATTCACTATATAGTGAACAACGTTCACGGTCAAACTCCGTTGGCAAGGAGGCAGGCATGGCAGGACAGCAGGCGGGCGGCGCGGACTCGCGCTCGCTGTGGTTCAACCCGCCGGATGACCGCCAAAGCGGCCGCCGCCCGCTCACCCGCGAGCGTGTGGTGGCCGAGGCTCTCGCGGTCATCAGCGCCGAAGGCGCGCAGGCCCTCAGCATGCGAGCGATCGCCGCCCGCCTCGGCGTGGTACCCGGCGCTCTATACCGGCATGTCCGCAGCAAGGAACAGCTCTACGACCTCGTCCTCGACGCGGTTCTCGCCGAGGTCGACTGCCAGGCGGATCCCGGCGTGCCCTGGGCCGCGCAGGTCAGCGCCCTTGCTCGCCGGCTGCGGGCGGTACTGGAGAACCATCCAGGCGTCGCCGCCCTGCTCAAGGCCCGCGACCCGGTCAGCCCCGCATCGCTGGCGGTTGCCGAGGCATTGCTCGCGCCGCTCAGGGCGGCCGGACTGCCCGGCCGTCCGGCCGCACTGGCGTTCCGCCTCGTCTACGACTACACCGTCGGCTTCGCCCTCGGCGATCCCACGTCACCCGCCGAGCGGCGGCTCCGCGATACCGCGACCAGACGGGAACTGCACGCGTTCCTCCGT
>Ga0070713_100002373_pt1 | contig 12274 bp, 10 predicted proteins | sample LARL82metaG_FD_65465 | JGI IMG/M metagenome (GOLD analysis project Ga0070713, IMG submission 65465) | Corn, switchgrass and miscanthus rhizosphere microbial communities from Kellogg Biological Station, Michigan, USA - LAR L8-2 metaG | ecosystem: Host-associated > Plants > Roots > Rhizosphere ... | reverse complement strand
AGATCACGCACGGAAGGCAGTTGTTCGCCGCCCGCTTTGAACTCCTTAACATTCTTGTTTGAGCTAACCAATGAATAGCCAAGCTTAGCCAAAATCGCTTCGCAACAAGCGAGGTCGTTACTGGCCACAAGAAAATCGAGATCAAATTGACAGCGTAGGGCAACATCCGGTGTTGCGTCGGGCACTAAAGTAAAGCCCTTGAGATTGACGTAAGATAAATCCGCCGCTTGAAACTCAAGGTTGATCCTGACGAATTCCTCAAGCATGCGAGCTGTTTTTTCCCGATTATCAATAGCGTTCTCGCTGAAACGAGCTAAAACCCGGCTGGGAATCGCAGCTTCCAACCGAAGGGTCTGAAGGCGATCAAGGAAATACAGAGCAAGCCCGCTGGCGTCGAGCCATCGGTAGACTCCGACCCACGCTCGATAATCAAACTCGGCAAGACGGTCATGATGGACCTCCGTCTTGCCGTCTTGAAAGGTAGCGATTATGGCTTCTGCGAGTTGGTGGTTCATGCGCGAAACGCTCCTTTCGGTCGATTTTTGTGCGCTCGGCTTTTCATTTGCTATACATGGGCGGATCGCCTAAGCTACCCGCTGGCGGCAGGTGACGGATAAAGAGAACCGCCGACCATATCTCCTCGTCGCTGAGAATTCCTTTTGAGCCGGGCATTCCGGAAGGCGCGACCCCGTTATCGATCACCCACTTCAACTGCCCGTCGGTGTAGGACTGCACCTCAGGGGAGTTGAGCGAAGGGACCGGTGGCGACATCCTATCTGCAAAAGGGACACCTGTATTCTGACCATCCATTCCATGACAGGCAACGCAGTAGTGTGAGAAAGCTTCCTTTCCCGCTGCAAGATTTTCCTCCGTAGGCGGAAGAGGGTTACGTTCTGACTTGTTGCGAACAGTCACGGTATGTTTTGTCCACTTCATTACGCTGCGTTCCACTTTGCTGGGCGCGCTCGCCTTGCATCCCGCGAGCACCGCAAGAAAGACGAATGCCGCTGCCGCTGCGCCCAGGCTTCGCATTCTCACTCCGTGACGTGAAGGGTTAGTGTCATCGAGCCATGCCCGGAGCCGCAAAACACTGAGCAGTGCCCAACGAAATTTCCGACCTTGTCAGGCGTAAACGCGAGTTCTGCGGGTTTGCCCTTTTCGATTTTCGTGTTCAGGTTCAATTCTTTGAATTTCAGCCCGTGAGTCACATCTTCAGACGTCAATACGAGGATCACTGGCTCGCCTTTCTTAACCGTTACCTCTGTCGGGGTATACGAAAACTTTTTTACGGAAACTTCGATCCGTCGAGGGGTGTCCTGAGCCGGAGCAAATCCTGAGAGAGCTACCGATCCCATGGCTAAACAGCCAATGACGACGGTTCTTACGAGGATTCCTGGTTTCATTTTCACAACCTTTCACGCGTTGGATGATGGCTTTAGAAAAGATGCAATGGTACTCACACGTAGGGAAAGGCCCGTATGCGGCCAACAAGCTTGAGATAAACCATGAGAAGTAGCTCTCAGTCCTATACCAAAACAAACCACTTTGGATCCTTCAGTCGCCCTGCTCTATGCATACCCAACGTAGTGGAGTGCGCCGGTCCAGTTGTCATCGCGTAATGTGTCATTTGTCACTTCTTTGTAAAAGTGGCCAAATCGACCCGTCGTTCGTTGGGGTTTTATCTCAGGAAAGCAAAAGGTTAGCTACCCTTGCTGGCGGGGATATACAAAGGGACCCGAGTTCGGCCGCGGCAAGCTTTTTGACTCTCCATTTCTTTAGTCCAATACCTATTCTCGACAGACCCGAGCGACCGGTGGGTCTATATTGAAATTGAAGTTACGAACTTTTTCGAGAGCAACGATGCCCGCCAGACGAGAAGAACCTACCAAACCAGCCTGGAGCAGCGACGAGCTTGACTCTCCCTCTCCCCCCGAAATCGAAGCCCCCCATTTCGACAATCTCCTGGGGGCCTGGGTTCTAAGCCGATATTCTGATGTTCTGGCAGCTTTCCGCTCTTCGAGCCTTTTTCCTATTGGACCAAACAGCACGGCGAATTCTGAGCCGCCGGACGAGTGTAGTCAGTTGAAAATGCGGGAAGAAACGCGGGAAGCTCTCTCCCCTGCACAGTTGCGCTCATGGCGCGAACGCATGACTCCGCTGGTTCACTCGTTGGCCGATGGCCTGGCCACGGATCGGCCGATAGATCTCGTAACCCAATATGCGCGGCCGTCGTGTCTTGCCTTAGCGGTAATGGTGACCGGCATTGACCCACAGGATGCCGAACGCCTCCAGAAAATTGCCGAACCAATATCGGCATTTGCTGCCGAGCCGTTTGACCAGGTCCTGCGCTCCTGTTCGAAGACCGCTAAAGTCGAGCTTCGGAGCTGCTTCCAGCCCGGGCCTGAATTCTTGCGCGATTCCGGATTTGTCGCCCTCGCGCACACAATGCCCCGCCTATTGGCGAATGCCTGGTTCGCGCTGCTGCAGCATCCGCAACAGTGGAGCATCCTGCACCGGGAGCCCGGTTTGACGGAACAAGCTGTTGAGGAGCTGCTGCGCTATGCTGGCCTCCCTCGTGTTCTCTTCAGGACAGCGAGCAAGAACATAGATCTCAATGGGTTCCACATCCGCAAGGGAGAGCGCATCATCCTAAGGATCATTGCGGCAAACCGAGACCCGGAACGTTTCTCTAACCCGAACCAAGTGGACGTGGCACAGGGCGGAACAGGACAGCTTACATTGGGGGCTGGGCCGCACTCGTGCGTAGGTGCCAGCCTGATCCGCATGGCAGCCGTCACAATTACCCGCCCCATGCTGGAACGGTTTTCTCGAGTGAATCTGGCCAGGCCTGTCGAATGGCAGGGTGGATCGGGCTTCCGTTCTCCTGCGTCCTTGGTGGTTTCTTTGGAACGATAACTCGTCAAGAACAAGGGAGTAGGTCTATCCTGCCGCACTTTAGACACCCTTTAGACTCCTTTCTTCCGCACGTGAAGCCTGTAACTCCGCGCTTTGCCCTTTGAGCCGCCACGCTTGATAGAAACCATGAATTACACTCAGGCCCAGGCTATCGGAAAAGCTCTCGTCGTGAATCAGCCGCGCCAAAAAGAATATATGGCTTCCGATGTTATGGGATTTCAGAACCTCCATCTCCCTTACTCTCTGAGTGAAAACAGGGATCGGAATTTTGAAAGTTGCCGACGCTCTTGTTGCGAAGGGCAGATCACTCCAGTCAATGCTTTCCTTGGCATGGTTGACAGCAAGTTGATAGGCCAAGGGGGCCTGCGACAGCGGCACGCTACTTAGCGCAATGCGACGGGCGCGTTCTACAAGATGAGCTGCTCGTCTCGAATCCTTCAACGCGAATGCGAAAAACCCATTGCCAAGCGCGCCCATAAGATTCATCGGGAAGATATTTCCGCCAGCCTCACCGCTAAGACTTACCAGCGACACCGGGTGCGGACGAATGAACATCACCATCGCCGCACGTCTTTCCAGGAAAGACATCTTCATTCCGGAGGTATCCACTGTGCGGAGTTGAGAGTAAGCGTGAAACAAATAGTGAGCCCAGAGACGTAGCTTCGGCAGGCAATAATTTGTAGTGCTTCGAGCTTCGAAAAAGGTAAGGGCTAAGCCCGCTTCTAGAATGATCGCAGTCAGCTTGAGGCCGATGTCCCCTAACACTCGCTTCTGTCCGCTTCGCTCGCAAAACTTTAGCGTCAAGCATCCGAGGTCTCCCTCGCTTGGTTTTTGATCTTCGTCGAACGCAATACAGACGGTGAACGGAGCAGCGCAAGCCATCGTATGACGTCCGGTCACATCGAGCGGGGGTCCCATGCCATGCAACCATACGGTGATCTCCGTCTGCGGATCTGATAGACCGAGAAAGAATTCCTGAGGAAGAAAAGTATCTCCAAACATAATCTTCTGGAGTACTCGACGACCTCGCCTGGCTATCGACATGCAACCATTCTCCAAGAACTTGTTGCTGAACTTTACATGAACACTCAAAGAGGCAATGGATCATGAGGGATGCCTCTTTTGTTCAGCATGTCCTCCGCGAGAGAAGCCTCCAACTCGGCGCGCCGTCCCCTGAGTCGCCAAGCCTGATAGAACCCATGAACAATGCATAGTCCGACACTTCCCTCAAAACTCTCGTCGTGAACAATCCGTGCTACGAAAAAAGTGTGGCTTCCGAGTTTACGGACTGTCTCAATCTCCATCTCTCTTACTCTCTGAGTGAAAACTGGAACTGGAATTTGAAAAGCGGCCGATTTCTTTGTTGCGAAGGGTAGCTCATCCCAATCTATGGCCTTCTTGCGGTGATTGGCGCCGAGTTGATACGCCAAGGAGGTTTGCGAAAGTGGCACGCTACTTAGTGCAACACGCCCTGCCCGCTCCACCAGATGAGCGGCGAGCCTCGAGTCCTTCAACGCAAACGCGAAATAACCATTATCGAGATCGCCCATGATATTCATTGGAAAGATATTCCCACCGGCTTCACCGGAAAGGCTCAACAGCACCACCGGGTGTGGTCGAATGAACATCACCATCACCGCGCGCCTTTCCAGAAAAGTCATTTTGATTCCGGCGATATCAACCTTTCGCCAGAGCAAGTATCTATGTCGCAAATAGTGAGCGAAAATGTGTATCTTCGGCAGGCAATAGTTCCTTGCGCTTCGAGCCTCGAATAAGATGAGTTCTATCCCCGACGCCGGAATGGCTGTAGCTGATTTAGGGTCAAGGTTGATCTCCCCTAGCACCCGCTTCTGGCCGTCACGTTCACAAAACTTCAAAGATAGGCGACTGGGCTCTTTTTCTCTCGGTCTCCGCCCTTCATCGAAGGCGATACACACAGTAAAGGGATCCGTGCATGCCATAGAATGACGGCGAGTCACATCAAGCGGTGTGCCCATTCCATGCAGCCATACGCTAATCTCTGCCTGTGGCTCGGCCAATCCGATCGTGAACGCCTGGGGGAGTAAAGTGTCTCCAAACACAATTTTTTGGATTGCTCTACGACATTGTCTGACTATCGACATTTGGCCATCATCCCCAGACCATCGCTAAGAAGCCGGCGATATTCTCAAACTTCGTGACCTCACCTCGCAAGATCGGTGGTGGACAGTTTCGCCGGCTTAAGCTGCAAGGCAGCGGTTCGCCTATAGCATTGCTCAAGCATCGCCGAGGCTGCGAGGCCGGCAGCACCGCCGACGCCCGCACCCGAGATCTTATGACTGTGCCAACCGGACGGGCGTGTTTCCGCCAACTCAAACGAATCATACCTCTGGCTTACCAAATCCGAGATCGACTTGCTGGCTCGACTGTTGCCAATGTACAAGAGACAACGCCGAGTCATTCGATCGATATTGTTCAGATACTCCGCCATGGCTCCAGGAGAGATATCCGACATTGCATGAGAGCTAAAAGTCACATCTACGCTATCAGGCGGCATGGCTGCCAGTTCGAAAACTGGCATAAGCACCACGTCCGCTTCGGCGATCGATTGCTTTGTCAGTTCTCCCTCGCCGTAAAGCAAAAACTTTAAGTGCGGAAATGCCTTCAAGAGGTAGTACGAGGCCATCGCAATACTCTCCGGTAAATCGAAATCGAGGTAAGTCACTCTCGCTCGATCACGGAGGAGGTAGTAAGCCATTCCGCCAAATCCTCCTCCAATTTCGGCAACGGTGGCGACTCCTGAATCTAGCAAGGAGATTATCCTGTGCGCGCAATAGTGCGAATACTCAGAACCCACGCTTATATGGGTTCCATCAATCGACACGCCAAATGGATTACCGATCCCGGGACCCGCTAGATCGTGCAGAGCAAAGCGGCCATCCGTTTGCGCCTTCCAGTAGTCAAAGCGATACAAAACGTGACTCAAATAGAAGCGGCGATGAACGTCTTTGATCTTCCCGCCAAAATAGGCTTTCGACATACCATAAGGCGCGCCCAGCAAGCCCGAGGAACAGGGATCACGGAAGAAGTTCCGATACATTCTTTGTAAAGCATCAATATCTCTCGTAAGCAGAGCCTGTCTCACAGGCCCGAGACCTCGTTGCCGCATCTGCTGCCACCATTCCGTGGCCTTGTATGCTTCCGGCGCAAACTGCTCCTGATTCACGGCCCCAATGTAGGCCGTGCATATCCGTTCCAGCAGTTCCGTATCATCGCTCGCTTCGTCGATGCGAGATATGAACCCATTCGTCACGTTTTGCAGATCAAAACGAGCGTCGCCCCTAAAGCGACGCTCACCATGAGCAGCAAATTTCCACATGTTTAGACGTGCCGCAAACATGGCCTTTGCAGCACTCGCTGTCTGAAAAGGGTGGCGCAGGTATTTAAGTTTCACCATAAGACATATCACCCACGTACAACGGCATCGTACCTTATGGATTCAGAAAGCGCAGAATGGCTTGCTCATCGTCTTTGCTCAGCCCTGCTCGCACGCGCATATGTCGAGCAACAGCCACATTGATGCTTGGAGAAAATCCCGGTGGTGAGTTGTGGCACCGCGAGCAATTTTGTTCAAACACTTGCTGGCCATCCGGCTTCTGAGCGCCATGTACTGGATTGCTTTTCGTCTGCTGCTGTCCGCTCGTGGGCGCCGCTTTGGTACCTGTCTGTGAAAGCATCGGTATTGCGGCCAGCAATAGAGATCCAATGTAGATACGTCTTAATGTGTTCATCATTTGCCTTTCCACGTCGGAAAAAGAAAGCGATACACAACTCCAGTCTCCCATATGTTGAAGTTGCCAGTAGAAGAAAACTGTCGCGCGTAGCTTGTGTTGATTCTCACCTCGTGTGGCAGGTGGTAGTCCAGTCCGAAGTCAATTCTCTGCGTATTCGCCGACGGTAAACCATCAGTAAAATCGGGAGCATTCCTAAACGTCTGTTGCAAGCGGAACACCGGCTCAAGCCTGCCGATCAGACTCTCAGGGCCATGAAACTGGGACAACCGGTAATCTGTCTCTATCCAGTAGCCCTGCGAGTGCGGTTGGTGTGCATATTCCGAACGAACCTTCAGTGGAATTTTTGCTGGTTCCCACCACACGTCCATTCCAACGGCATTCGAATGATTGCCTTCTCGGATCCGCCCGTAGGAAGCTCCAATCTCAAGTCGCGCCTTTGGAAAGTAGACACTCCCCTGTCCACCCGCCGAACGAAAAGCCGAAAACTGTCTATTCGTGCTGCCCGCCGAGACGTATGCCGCATAGCTGACTGAAACATCACCCGTTGAGTACGCGTTTCCTCTCACCTCGCCGCCTAAGCCGGTGGTGGTCCCCGTTCCAATGGGGAAGATCAGTGGAGCATCCTGCAGGTTGCTGATCCAGATCGGAATAAGCCGTTCGTTATATGTGCCGAAGGGAATTAGAAAGTCCCCTCCCACCACAGTCACGTGCGATGTGGCGAGGTAATCCGCCTGCACATACGACCACGCCAGAAAATGCGAAGTGTTGTAGCCCTCCTGGCCATTGCCTTTAGGGGTGAAGCTCTCCAACAAAGTCCCCCGGGCTTCAACCAGCAGGTGCTCTCCTATTGGGGCAGCGAGCACAGGCATCGCTACCAACTGATACGAGGTGCTACCGGCGTTCGTATTCGTAAGAAAGCCGGCTCCTCCGGAGATCAGCGGAATCTGTGCCACTAGCCCTGGTACGAAGCACAGCATCCCCAACGAAAACAACGCTAGACCAATTCGTCGCGTGATTGTAAAAAATCTCAAATTCGGCAAAAGACGCATAATAGTTTCAAACCTATCGCGCAGCCTCGGTAAGTGTGTCAAAAATTTGTCTGGAGCCTGTCAATAGACTGTCAGATTTGGAGATAGGGCCATTTTGCACCCCCGACAAGGCAGCTATTCAGCCACCGTCTAGACAACCTTGTCGCCTTCGCCCGGAGCCAGGAAAAGGTTGGCTTCGAGGCCCTGCTGACGCATATAGAGATCGTAATAGCGATTCTGGCGCCGATACAAGGACTCATGAGTACCCCTTTCAACGATCCTTCCCCGCTCTATCACAAGGATCTGGTCTGCGCGGCGGATGGTGGAAAGACGGTGGGCGATGACAAACGTCGTGCGACCCTGCATGAGGTAGCTGAGGCCGTGCTGGATCATAGCCTCGGATTCGGAGTCCAGTGAGCTGGTGGCTTCATCGAGGATGAGGATGCGTGGATCGGCAAGGATGGCACGGGCGATAGAGACGCGCTGACGTTGACCGCCAGAGAGCTTGACGCCGCGTTCGCCGACAACCGTTTCGTATTGCTCCGGAAAGCACTCGGCGAACTCATCGACGCGCGCGATGCGACATGCTTCCATGAGCTGTTCCTCGGTGGCCTCAGGACGACTGAAGAGAACGTTCTCGCGAATCGTTCCGTCGAAAAGAAAGGTCTCCTGCAGGACTACGCCGAGTTGCTGGCGGAAGCTGCTGAGGCGGATGGTCGCAAGGTTCACACCGTCGATTGAAACCTCTCCCCCATCTGCGGTGTGGAAGCCGCAGATGAGCGAGATGATGGTCGATTTGCCGGAGCCGGAAGAGCCAACCAGCGCGGTGACGGTGCCGGCCCTGGCTTCGAAACTGATGCCGTGCAGAACTGGTTTATCGGGCACGTAGGCGAAAACGACGTCTCTAAATGCGACGTCGCCTTGGATCGGCTCAACGATCCGAATGCGGCGCGGCTCTCGGTCTTCCTCGGGCTCGTTGAGTATCTCCGTAGTGCGATCAAGACCGGCCAAAGCCTCGGTGAGCTGGGTGCCGACGCTGACCAACATGGCGATGGGCGCAATCATAAAGGCCAGCAGCATGATGAATTCCACATAGCCGCCAACGTCGAGACGATGCGACGTAACTTCTCTTGCGCCGATGTACATCACCAGCGCGCCGACAATTCCAAGGATCGTCGTGGAACAGAACGACATAAAGGATTGAGCGGTGATCGATTTCGTGATGTTCTCGAGAAGTCGACGGGCGCCTTCCGCGAAGACTCGCGCCTCACTCTCTTCGGCGTGATAGCCCTTGACGACGCGTACGGCGCTGAGCGATTCGGTAAGGCGGCCGGATACCTCGGCGTTGATGCGGGACCGTTCGCGGTAGAGGGGTCGTGTAATCCCGAATGCCTTCTTCAAAAACCAGCCGAAGGCAACCATGATGCAGACGGTAAGAACCGTCATGAGGGTGCTGATGTGGATGAGGAGGATGAGTGCGATAATCCCAGTGAGAATTCCACCGACAAAGTCAAGGAGTCCGGTGCCGATAAGGTTGTGGAGCCCTTCCACGTCAGTCATAATGCGGGCGACAAGGGCGCCTGTGCGGTTTTCGTCGTAGAAGGAGACAGGTAAGCGGCCAATGTGTTGCTGGACCTGCATGCGCAGATTTGTAATGAGGCGCTGCCCGGTAATCGCGAGTTGCTGATTGAGGATGTAGGTAGTGATGCCCTGGATCAAAGTAGCACCAGCCACGGCGCCTGCAATCAGAGGCAGCTTATCGAGTTGATGTTTGTACATCACGTTATTGATCAGATAGCGAGCGGAGATAGGCATGGCCAGGCTGCAGATGCGGTTAACAATCATCAGCAGGAAGCTTCCAGCGAGGAGCCAGCGGAACGGCTTGACGAGCTTCCAGACGTCGGGCATCACTTTGGTGAGCTTTGGCCTGGGGTTGAAGCCGGGTGAACCGAAGGAGGAAGCCATAGGTGGACCAAGTTTACGCTGAAGCTGTTGCGGGATAAGCTTCACGCAGCGTCATTGTTTGAAGTCACTTGGGGCGGTTGTCGGCTGAAGGCTAGAATTGGGTCTTCCGCGTGTCCAGACACAGTTAAGACACAGTCGGAATCGCCATATCTGGGTTGCGACAAATCCGTGACAACATCGGGACAATATCCTGACACAATCCAGAAACGCAGTGGAATATATTGTCACGGAAGAGGTTGATGACAATAACCAATGCCGAAATCTAGTTGCACGTCGAGAAAAGTGGTATTTTTTTTCCCGTCCTTTGCGAGTTCGGATGCGACGGCCCCACTCGGCATTTTGGCGGTCGCGACACCCCTGATTCGCGCGGGATATCAAATTGTTCTCATTGATTCGACAATCACGCCGCACTATAAAAAGCGCGTGCTGGAAGAATGCCGTGACGCCCTATGCCTGGGCATTTCTCTAGTTACCGGACCAATGATTCGCGAGACGGTCGAAATTGCCCGCGCCATCAAGGAGTGGAATCCAGAGTTCCCTGTCATCCTTGGTGGCTGGCATCCATCGCTCCTACCGAAGCAGACACTAGAGGCTCCGTACATTGACTATGTCGTTCGCAGGCAGGGCGAGGACTCAATGCTTGAACTCGTCAATCACCTAAGCTCCGGCTCGGCGCCAGATCTGATTGCCGGCATTGGCTTCAAGCGTGACAACAAAGTCATCTTCACTCCTGAACGCCCTCTAAAGCCGCTTGTGGACATGCCACCCAAGGCCTATCACTTGGCCGACTTCGACGCATACGAGCGTGTCTGTGGCAAGCGTTGGGCCATGTACACCTCTAGTCTCGCGTGCCCCTACAACTGCGGGTACTGTACGAATGCAGGCGTCTACGGACGCAAATGGAATGCACTGCCGGCCGAGCAGTTTGTCGAAGAGACCGTCGACCTTAGCCGCAGGTATAGCCTCGAAATGCTGTGGATTGTCGACGATAACTTCCTGGTTGACCTTGATCGGGCGCGCGAAATCTCTGAGGGCCTGGTCCGCGAAAACTCTCACTTCAAGTGGAGCATTCAGGCGACGACCAACCTCACCTCTCGTCTCTCGCTTGAAGACCTCAAACTCCTGCATCGTAGCGGCCTTCATCAAATTTGCCAGGGAGCGGAATCAGGCTCACCCAAAGTGCTGAAAGCGATGAACAAGAACTTTCAGGATTTCGGAACTATCTACGAAAGCGCCGCTCGCTGCGTCCAGGCAGGGATTCGCCCCTCGTTCAACATCATCTTCGCCTTCCCTGGCGAGGGTGAGAAAGAGCGAAAGGAAACCATCAGTTTCATCATGGATGTGTGCCGTAAGTTCCCCGGCGCCGAATTCTGGACGAACATCTTCACACCCTATCCCGGCGCTCCGATCATGGACAAAATTGCCGAGCTCGGAGTGGTCGTACCGGACACCTTCGAAGGCTGGGCAGACTTTTTTCCTCGGTATACGAAGCTTCCCTGGCTGAACGGCAAAGATCATAAGCAGCTTCAGGTGATGCGGGATTATTTGCGTATCGCCTTCGACCGTATTCCAATCGGGGCAGACAAGCGGACTCGCTTCACCCGACTGGCACAAAAGTGCATCTCATTTCCCGCGCGGTTGCGTCTAGACCATGGCGCATACCGCTTTCCCATCGAGCTCTGGCTGAACGACAAGCTAAAAGAACGAACACCCGGATTCAAACCCGTGGTGGATGCAAAACGTCTGGAGCCTAATGAAATTCCTGCGGAGGCAGCATGCTGAAGCGGCTGCCTGCGGAGCAAGCCCATGCCTGCTGAGTCATTTGCGGTCGGAGGTGGGCCAATGGCAGATGTACTGCTGACGCACTCGTACCACCTTCCCCACGACGCAAAGCAACTGCGGAAGATGCAGCCCTATCCTCCGCTCGGCACGCTCTATGCGGCGACGGCGCTTCGCTCTGCAGGTATCTCGGTTGCTGTCTACGATACGATGTTCGCTGAACCTGCGCCCGGCTTTCGCGAGGCGCTCGAAAAACACAAGCCGAAGGTCGTCGTCATCTACGAGGACGATTTCAACTTCGTAACCAAGATGTGCCTGACGCATATGCGCGAAACGGCAAACGAGCTTGCCACGATAGCTCGCTCCGCGGGGATCACTGTAGTGGCACATGGATCGGATGCTACCGACCACCCCAAAGAGTATTTCGACACTGGAGTCGACTTCATCCTGAACGGCGAAGTCGAACAGAGCCTGACCGATCTTTGCATCGCTCTTCTGAGGTCCCGGCAATTGGACGCGATTCCAGGACTCGTGCGCCATTCTTCTGCAGATGGCAGTCCGGAGACTCTGTTACCTGCGCCCACTAATCCTTCGTGGACCGCTCTGCCTCGGGTGGCAAGGGATCTCATCGACCTCGAGCCATATCGGCATGCGTGGACCGAAGCCCATGGCTATTTTTCTACAAATATGGTGTCGAGCCGCGGTTGCCCATACCATTGCAACTGGTGCGCGAAGCCCATCTCTGGCAACCACTTCCAACTACGAGCCCCGGAGCAGGTTGCGGCAGAGATACATGAACTCAAAACGCTCTTC